>Ga0070667_100001927_pt1 | contig 18405 bp, 13 predicted proteins | sample KBSS33metaG_FD_64659 | JGI IMG/M metagenome (GOLD analysis project Ga0070667, IMG submission 64659) | Switchgrass rhizosphere microbial communities from Kellogg Biological Station, Michigan, USA - KBS S3-3 metaG | ecosystem: Host-associated > Plants > Roots > Rhizosphere > Soil ... | reverse complement strand
CCGCAGACATTGCCGCGACAGTCCTGTTCTTGGCCTCACCCGGCGCGCGGCAGATCACCGGACAGACCATTGCCGTCAACGGAGGCGAACAGCCGACCCGCTAGCGGGCTTAGCTCGTTGTCTCCACGGATCCGGCCGGTCACCTCAGCGTCACCTCGGGTTCGGTGGCGCGGAGTTCAATTGGGGCGACCGGCTTTCCGCGTTCCAACAGGAGCAACCATGACCATCACCGAAACCCCCACCACCAACGACACCGCGAACGGGCAGGTCATCGAGGCCGAACTCGTCGAGACCACCAAGGCTGCCGCCGAAGAAGCGGCCAACACCGGTCTCGCCATCCGCGAGGTGCTGAGCGGCGTGCTGGAGCGTCAGCTCGACGCCGGCCACAGCCTCACCCGCCAACTGGTCAGCGCGACCTCTGCCGCCACCGAAGCGGTCGTCGAGTCTCCGGCCAAGGTGATCTCCTCCATCCGCGACGGCGCCACCCTTCCGGATGCCGTGAGCGAGACCGGTTCGGCCGTTCAGGACGTGCTGGCCGAATCGGGCCGCGACATCCGCAGCGCCGTCGGAGAATACGTCGGTCGCAACGCCGCCGGCCCCAACGCCATCATCGCCGGTGCCTCGCACGTGGCCGGCTCGCTGGTGCGCGCCCAGGGCGCCCTGACGGCGACCGCCGTGGACGGACTGTTCACCGTCGCCGGCACCGCCGCTCAGGGTGCCGACGACGTGCGTGAGGTCGCCAGCCGTGAGTGGAGCGAGCTGCGCACCACCGCCACCTCGGCCCGCGAAGCGGTCGAAGCCCAGCTCACCACCACCCGTGAGAGCATCCGGGACGCTTTCGACACCACTGCTTGATCGCTGCGACGCTCGGGATCGGTCGGAGTACGGGCCGATCCCGAGCAACCAGCAGGCCTGGGCAGCCGGCTGCGCCCAGCTTCAGAGCAGTACCCGGCTCTTACTCACCGCCGGTCTTCGCGGCATGCTGACCACTCTTACCCGCACCCCGCGACTTGCCGGCCGACTCATGCGAACTACCGCTGCCCTGCCCTGAGTCAGACGCGGCACCGTTCCCGCCCTTGGTCTTCGTGCTCTCCCGCTTGGGCTTCGTAGTGGCCTTGCGAGTCGAAGACGTCGACGCATCATCGGCACCCTTGGCACCGCCCGCCGTCGACGCCCCTGCACCGCCGGCATCGCCGCTCGACGGCTTCGCTCCCGGCGTCGGGCGATCCCGCTTCGCCGCGGGCGCGCTCGCAGCAGAGGCACCATCGGCATCAGCCGCGGAAGCCGGTGACCCGGCATTGTCCGACACGGCTGCAGGCTTGGCCGCCGAGGCAGCGTCGTCTTTGGTACCAGCTGCGGCGGCCGTTGCCGCGCCGCCCTCAGCCACCGCTGCGGTCTTGTCGGCTCCGGTCTTGTCAGACGCCGTCTTCTCCGCCGACACCGCCGAAACCGCTGCGAGCGGCTTCGTCTCCACAACCGGCTTGACGGTGGGGGTTGCCGTCGACAAGGCGACCATGGTCGACGCCGACGACGGGACACTGGCCGCAGCGACGGGCGGCGGAGTCACCGGTTTGATCGCGGTTGCGATGATGCCCAACGCATTCCGTAGCCCTTGCACGATGCCGTTCGGCCCGAGGATGCCCGCGCCGTCGCCGTTGTACCCGTTGAGCACGGCGCCGGTGATGGCCCCCGGCATCGCAACGATCGCGTTCACGACAGCAGCCAGATTCTTCGCACTGAGCCCGTTGACGATGTTCTGGAGTCCGTCGCCGGTGGCTGTCACGACGTCACTCATCACCGCAAGGAGCGGGAACCCCGCCGCCAGAACCCAACCCGCGCCACTCGGCGAGGTGATGGCTGTGTCGATCACGTTCAGCATGTTCTGTACCGGCTTACGGAACGCGGCTTGAACGTCGGTCAAGATGCTGGTGGTCAGGATCGGCAGAACGAAGGGCGTCAGCACCGCGCTGTACAGCGTCTGCACCGCATCAGCGACGTGCCCGGCAGCGAGCTGCTGGAATGCCTGTTTCAGGGATTCCGGCGTCGTTCCCAGTTGCTGGCCGACCGCAACCAGGTAGTCCCGCACAGACCCGCCGACGGTGACGGCACTGGCGATCTGGTTCCGCACCACCTGACCGAGGACGGGGGCCGGGTCCGCGATCACCTCGGTGACGAGACCTTTCGTGTTCTGCAGAGCCTCGGTGATTATCTGGCCCCACTGGGTGATCGGGTTCACCTGCGCCGTGAGCTGGACCGCGCTTGCATGGATCGCCGGTAGGTGCAGATCTGGCATCGGCTGGTGCGTGACCGGAGACAGGGCGATGACGCCGGCTCCCATCAGTGCAACGCCCGTCGTGAGGCTGGAGCGAACAGCAATTTGCATGGTGCTTCCCCTGAGGGTGGATGTGATATTGACCACAGCACCATAAATCGGTATTGCCACGAAATTCACAGGAATCGGCAGATGGAACGCGTTTCATTTTTCTGCGTTACCCCTGCTCAGCCCGTACTGACGGGTAGATTTTTAGCTGGTCAGACCGGTAATGCCCGACGAGAGAGAGCGTTAGATCCAGTCATAATTGACTTATTCGTCAGATATTTCGGGCGCCCAGCCGGCGCGGACCAATTGCTACCATTTGGAAATATTCCACAAGCTGCAGGTCGCTCGCGGCGCTCGAAGGTGGTGCAGTTCGCCCGCTACGCCGAGGTGGCGCTCCGCGCCAGCGATCTGCGCGACGTGCCTTCGCGATCGCAGCGGCACCGCCGAGCCCGGACCTGAGAGTTGCTACCCGATCAGCCGGTCCGGGCCGTCCGCTCACGCACCGAAGACCGCACGGATGGCAGTCTCATCGCCGTCGACTTCGACGAGCCCGAGCGCGCGGGCGTCGCCGAGAGTGAGCGCGCCCGCAGCAAGACCGAGGATGCAGGCGGGGACGGCCGTGAGGGAGGCATCGAGCTTGCGGCCGTCGCACGGGCCCACGTCGAAGCCGGAGCGGGTCGCACGCAGTTGCAGGGTCCGGTCGCCGATTACGAGGCCGATCGTCACGGCGGTGCGGACCTTGACCCGTCCATCGAGCAGGGCCGGCACGGCGAGGGTCAGCCACTCCGGCCGGAAGGAATCACCGCCGGCGGGACCGCTGATCATCAACGGCGTGGACCAGCGGAGCAGGCTCTCGATCGGCTGCCGCAGCTCCGCGCCCCACGGGGTAAGGGTGTACTCGACCGCGCTGCCCTCGCCGGCCAGCCGCCGCTCGACGACGCCCGCAGCCTCGAGGTCCCGGAGCCGATCCGCGAGCAGGTTGGTCGCGATACCCGGGAGGCTATCGATCAGGTCGCGATAGCGGGCCGGTGCGATGAGCAATTCCCGAACGATCAGCAAATTCCATCTGTCGCCGACGATTTCGAGCGAACGCGCGAGCCCACAGTATTGGTCGTAGCTTCGCATCGCCGTCCTTATACTTGAATTTCTCAAGTGACTATGAGATGTTCAAGCATACCCGGAAGCCGATCCGAACAGGGGTTGCCATGACCAACACTGCGCAGACCACACGGCCCGCCTGGGTCGACGACGACCTGTTCCCGTTCGCGAGTCACTTCATCGAGATCGAAGGCCACACCGTGCACTACGTGGACGAGGGGTCCGGCCCCACGCTGTTGATGCTGCACGGAAACCCGACCTGGTCGTTCCTCTTCCGCGACGTAATCCGATTGCTGCGCAACGACTTCCGATGCGTCGCCCTCGACTACCCCGGCTTCGGGCTGTCGACGCCGGGGCCGGGTTACCGCTACCTGCCCGAGGAGCACGCCGACGTCGTCACCGCGTTCGTCGACGCCCTGGCGCTCAAGGACGTCACGCTGGTCGGGCAGGACTGGGGCGGCATGATCGGCCTCGCGGCCGCACAGCGGCGGCCGGAGGTCTTCTGCCTGCTGGCGCTGGCGAATACCTGGGCCTGGCCGGTCAACGGGGACCTGCATTTCGAAGCGTTCGGCCGCATCGTAGGTGGGCTCCCGATGCGCTTCCTGGTGCGGCGGTTCAATCTGCTCGTCAACGCGTTCATGCCCAGCGGCCACCGGAGGCGGAAGCTCACGGACGCCGAGATGGACCATTACCGGCGGGCGCTGGACACTGCGGACCGGCGCCAGGCGTCTGCCGTGCTCCCTGGCCGGGTCCTTGCCAGCCGGGACTTCTTCGCGGAGGTCGAGGCCGGGTTGCCGGCCGTCGCCCAGCTGCCGACGCTCATCATCTGGGGCGACGCCGACATCGCCTTCCGCGCGCAGGAACGTGAGCGGCTGGAAGCCACCTTCCCCGACCACGTGACGGTGATCGTCGAGGGCGCCGGCACCTATGTCGAGTCCGACGCCCCCGACGAATTCGCCTCTGCCATCCGGGCTTTCAGCGACGGCGCGCGACAGCCTTCCGAGTAGCTGCGTTCAGCCGGTTCCACGAGTTGATGACCGCGGCCATCCCGACGACGTGCGCGAGCTCGCGCTCGGTGAACACGGCGGCCGCCTGGGCGTACACCTCGTCTGGCACGGGGCCGTGGCTCAGGTCGGTGATCGCTTCGGTGATCGCCAGGGCCGCGCGCTCACGTTCGGTGAACAGGTCGCCGGCTTCCTCCCAGGCCGCCACCAACGCCAACCGCTGCTCGGTCTCGCCGAACCGACGCGCGTCGTGGACATGCATGTCGAGGCAGAAGGCGCAGTGGTTGATCTGCGAAGCGCGGATCTTGATGAGCTCACCGATGGTCGAATCGAGCTCCTTGGACGCGGCATTGCTGAAGGCCATCATCCCGGCGTACAGCTCGGGGGCGACCTCGTAGATATCGATGCGCTTGGTGTGGTCGGTGGCGGTCGTTGCGTTCAGTGTCTCGGTCATGGCGTCCACGTTAGCCATCAAAAACCCACGAAGATGGTTCAATTCATGCGTGGTTTCATGGGCCAATTCTGAGATGAACGGTGCCGGGCTGGACCTGCATCTGGACCTCGGCCAGACCATCCAGCCCGGCCGGCGCGGCACCCGTGACCAGCTGATCCGGGCATTGAGAGACGCCGTACGGTCCGGCCGGCTACCCGCCGGCACCATGCTGCCGCCATCCAGATCGCTGGCCACCGACCTCGGACTGGCCCGCAACACCGTCTCGGAGGCCTACGCCGAGCTGGTCGCCGAAGGCTGGCTCGGTTCACGTCAGGGCGCGGGCACCTGGGCCATCGGTTCGCACGTCGAATCGGCACCGGCGACGCAGCGCGCCCAGCCAGGCACCCCCACCCACAACCTCATGCCCGGTTCGGGAAACGTCGCGGCGTTCCCCCGGCAGGCCTGGCTGGCGTCGACTCGGCGGGCCCTGACCAACGCCCCGACCGAAGCGCTGCGCACCGGCGACGCCCGCGGCCGCCAGGAGCTGCGCGCCGCGCTGGCCGCCTACCTGGCCCGGGCCCGCGGCGTCCGCACTACGGCCGAATCGATCATCGTCTGCGCCGGCACCCGGCACGCCGTCCAGCTGCTGTCGAAAGTGTTCGCGCCGGGCACCATTGCGGTCGAGAACTATGGACTGTTCCTGTTCCGCGACGCCATCGCCGACAGTGGAGCCGGCACCGTGCCGATCCGAATCGACGATCACGGCGCGGTCATCGACGACCTGGAAAGCACCGGCGCCGCAGCGGTTCTGCTCACTCCCGCGCACCACTTCCCGCACGGCGTGCCGCTGCATCCCGCACGGCGCACCCAGGCCATCGACTGGGCGGTCCGCACGAAAGGCTATGTCCTGGAAGACGACTACGACGGTGAGTTCCGCTACGACCGGCAGCCGATCGGCTCGATGCAGGGCCTCGACCCCGATCGGGTGGCCTACCTCGGCTCGGCCAGCAAGAGCCTGGCACCGGTGCTGCGATTGGGCTGGATGGTGTTGCCCGACAACCTGATCGACCCTGTCCTGGCGGCAGCAGGCGGCCAACAGTTCTACGTCAACGCCATCGACCAGCTGACGATGGCTGATTTCATCGAATCCGGCCAGTACGACAAGCACATCCGCCGGATGCGTAATAGTTACCGGCGCCGGCGAGATGCGCTGGCGGCCAAGCTGTCCGATCTGGATGTCGAGATCAGCGGACTATCCGCCGGCCTGCATGCCCTGATCCGGCTGCCGGACGGTACCGAACATGAAGCCATGCGGCGCGCGGCCGACGCCGGCATCGCGCTGTCCGGACTGGCGCTCCTCCGCCACCCCGACGCGGCGCCGACTACGCCGCACCAGGACGGCGTGGTGGTGAGCTTCGGCACGCCGGCCGACCACGAGTTCAACGCAGCGCTCGACGCGCTGCATGACGTACTGAAGGCTGTCAGCCGCTGAGTGCTGCCAGCTCGGCCTTGAGATTGGTCCGGGCCGCGTCCTCCCACAGCCGTCGGCCCTGGACCGTGCGGTACAGCGACGGCCCGGCCAGCATCGCTTCGATCATCCGGCCCCGCCACAACCCGAAATCCGCATCGGTGATGTGGCCGTACTCGGCCCGCACGCGCGCGGTGTTGTGTTGGTAGTCCGCGGGCGGCACCGCCAGCACCGCCAGGTCGGCGTCGGACAACACCTGGCCGTTGTGGTCGCCGGGCGCCGGGTCATGGGTGATGGTCACCCGCACGAGGCGCCCCACCTCCGCCACGAATACCGGGTCCACGCCCAGATCGGTCAGCTCCGACTCGGCGAGCAGGGCGCTGTTCTCCTCATCGTCGGACCGCCCGGCGTACACCGCGTCGTGGTACCAGGCCGCCAGGCGCACGGCGTCAGGATCGTCCGCGAAGGCCTCCAGGGCGTCCACTCCGGCCAGGATGCCGCGCAGGTGACTCAGGTCGTGGTAACTGCGGTGCGGCTCGGCCCAACGGCCCAGGAGTGCCGCCCCGACGTCGTCGATGCGCGGCGACACAGAATGTCGCACCAGCAGCGTGTGCCATTCCTGGAGCAAATCGGTCACGTCTCCATGGTGCACGTAAGCTGCCCCGGTGGCCGAGCCAGTGGACATCCCCGCCGAGCACCATGCCGAACACACCGCCGAGAAAGCCGTCGAGGCGTCCCTGGGCCTGGTGACGCAGGCGTGGCGGTTCGTCGTGACCGGCGGCCTGTCCGCAGTCGTCGACTACGGCCTGTACGCACTGCTCAGCGCCATCTTCGTGGCGAACGGCATGCCGGACGCCCGGGCGACGCTCATCGCGAAGACGCTCAGCTTCATCGCAGGCACGACGACGGCCTACCTGATCAACAGGCGCTGGACCTTCCAGGCGGAACCGAGCCGGGCGCGATTCATCGCGGTTGTGATCTTGTACGCAGTCACCTTCGGACTGCAGGTCGGCATCAATCAGCTGTTCTATCTGCAATTCGAGGGCGAGTCCTGGCGGCGGCCGGTGGCCTTTGTCATTGCCCAGGGCACGGCGACAGTGATCAATTTCGTGGTGCAGCGAGCCGTGATTTTCCGGCTGAAGTGACGTTGCCCGGTACCCTTTGACCGTTATGTCTACCCAGCCTGACGCCACGCTGCCCTTGACGCGCCGCGCCCTCACCGGGTTCGGCCGCACGGCACCGTCCGTGGCAAACGTGCTGTCCACACCCGATGTCTCAGTGATCGCCGAGGCGGTCAAGCGGGTTGCGGACGCAAACTCTTCCAGCCCCGCCCACCTGCGCCGAGGGATCCTCGGCCGCGGCCTCGGCCGATCCTACGGAGACCAGGCGTGCAACGGCGGCGGCATCGTCGTCGAGATGACTGCGCTGAACCGGATTCATTCGATCAGCTCCGAAACCGCCATCGCCGACGTCGACGCCGGGGTCAGCCTGGATCAGCTGATGAAAGCCGCGCTGCCGTTCGGCCTCTGGGTTCCGGTGCTGCCGGGCACCCGCCAGGTCACCGTCGGCGGCGCGATCGCCTCCGACATCCACGGCAAGAACCACCACAGCGCAGGCAGCTTCGGCAACCACGTGCTGTCGCTGGACCTGCTGATGGCCGACGGTGAGGTGCACACCATCACCCCCGACGGTCCGGACAGCGAGCTGTTCTGGGCCACCGTCGCCGGAAACGGCCTCACGGGCATCGTGATCCGGGCGCGCATCAAGATGACCCGCACGGAGAGCGCGTATTTCATCGCCGACGGCATCGCCACCGCCGACCTGGAAGAAACCGTCGCGGTGCACCAGGACGGCAGCGAGGACAACTACACGTACTCCAGCGCGTGGTTCGACCTGATCAGCCCGGAGCCCAAGCTCGGCCGCGCCGCGGTGAGCCGGGGCAGCCTCGCCAAGGTGGACCAGCTGCCCGCCAAGCTGGCGAAGGACCCGCTGAAGTTCACCGCCCCGCAGTTGCCGTCGATCCCAAACCTGTTCCCCGTCAGCTTCATGAACAAGCTCTCGCTCTCCATGATCGGCGAGGCGTTCTACCGGATGAGCGGTAACTACCAGGGCAAGATCGTCAACCTGACGCAGTTCTACCACATGCTCGACATCACTTCGGGCTGGCAATATGCCTATGGCCCAGCAGGTTTCGCGCAGCATCAGTTCCTGGTCCCGCCCGATGCGCTCGAAGAGTTCAAGGGCATCATCCGCTGGATGCACACTCAGAAGCAGTATTCGGCACTGAACGTCTTCAAGCTCTTCGGCCCTGGCAACCAGGCGCCGCTGAGCTTCCCGATGCAGGGCTGGAACGTCGCCCTCGACTTCCCGAACCGGCCGGGCGTCAACGAGTTCCTCAACGAACTCGACAAGCGCGCAATGGAATTCGGCGGTCGCGTCTACACCGCCAAGGACTCCCGCGTCAGCGCCGAGAGTTTCCACAAGATGTACCCGCGGATCGACGAGTGGATCGCCACCCGCCGCAAAGCCGACCCGAACGGCGTGTTCGCCTCCGACATGGCCCGCCGGCTCGAGCTCCTCTGAAATCTTGAAAAGGAAATCCATGATTGACGCAACCGGCAACCCGCAGACCATTCTGCTGTTCGGCGGTACCTCGGAGATCGGCCTGGCCATCGTCGAGCGCTACCTCAAGAACGCCAAGGCCCGCGTGATCCTCGCCGACCTGCCGGGCGCTCCCAAGCGCGACTCCGCCATCGCTCAGATGGAGGCGGCCGGCGCCAAGGAGGTCGTGTATCTCGACTTCGACGCGCTGGACACCAAGTCGCACCCGGCTGTCATCGAATCCGCCTGGGCACAGGGCGATGTCGACGTCGCGATCGTCGCGTTCGGCATCCTCGGCGACGCCGAGGAACTGTGGCAGAACCAGTCCAAGGCCGTGCTGACCGCCCAGATCAACTACACCGCAGCGGTTTCCGTCGGCGTGCTGGTCGGCGACAAGATGAAGGCGCAGGGCTTCGGGCAGATCATCGCCATGTCGTCGGTCGCCGGCGAACGGGTCCGCCGCTCCAACTTCGTGTACGGCTCGACCAAGGCCGGCCTCGACGGCTTCTACCTGGGTCTCGGAGAGGCCTTGCGGGAGTTCGGGGTTCGCGTGCTGGTGATCCGGCCCGGCCAGGTCCGCACCACCACGACGCTGGAGCACTGGAAGGCCACCGGCGCCAAGGAGGCGCCGTTCACGGTCGACAAGGAAGACGTCGCCAACCAGGCCGTCGCTGCCGCCGCCAAGGGTAAGGAGCTCATCTGGGCCCCCAACCCGGTGCGCTACCTGATGGCCGTCATCCGGCACATTCCGCGGTCGGTCTTCCGCAAACTCCCGCTCTGATGCGCAGCGCGCTGGCCGTGAGCGCCAGGGTGAGCGGCCAGATGCTGGCCGCGATGGCACTGGCAGTGATCATCACGGTCGCCCTGCTGCAAGCGATTGCGCGGGTGCAATGGCCGGCGTTCAACTCGTCGAACCAGTTGCACGCCCTGACGACCGCGGGCCAGTGCGCCGTGCTGATCGGTCTGCTGCTCACGGGCTGGGCGTGGCGACGCGGCTGGCACAAGAGCGCCAAGCTGGCGGCCACGTCCCTGTTGTCGGCGTTCTCGGTGGTCACCCTCGGCATGCCGTTGGGCGCCACCAAGCTGTACCTGTTCGGTATCTCGGTCGATCAGCAGTTCCGCACCGAGTACCTGACCCGGCTCGCGGATACCGCGGTACCGCACGACATGACGTATCTGGGTCTGCCGCCGTATTACCCGTCGGGCTGGTTCTGGCTCGGCGGCCGGGTGGCCGCGCTGACCGGCACCCCGGCGTGGGAGCTGTTCAAGCCGTGGGCGGTCGTCACGATCACCGCCGCGATCGTGGCCGCATTCGTGTTGTGGGCGGCCATGATTCGGTTCGAGTACGCACTGGCTGTCACGACGGCCACCGCGGCCGTCACGCTGGCGTATTCGTCGACCGAGCCGTACTCGGCCGTCGTCGTGGTGCTGATGCCGCCAGTCGTCGTGCTGGCGTGGTCGGGACTCAAGGCCGCGGGACGGGGCTGGGCCGCGATCATCGGCACCGGGATTTTCCTCGGCATGGCCGGGCTGTTCTACACGTTGTTCCTCGGCTACCTGGCCCTGACATTTGCGTTGATGGCGCTGCTGCTGGCCGTATCCCGGCGCCGGCTCCAACCGTTGATCCGGTTGGCCGTCATCGCCGTTATCTCCGGCGCCATCGCGGCGATCCACTGGGCGCCGTACCTCTTGGCAACGCTCCACCACCCCGCGGACAAATCGACCGCCCTGCACTACCTGCCGATGTCCGGCGCGCAGCTGACCTTCCCGATGCTCGACGCCACACTGCTGGGCGTCATGTGCCTCGTCGGCACGCTGTGGCTGGTGGTCAAGGCCCGCAGCTCGACTCGTGCGGCCGCCCTGGCGATGGCGGTCGTGTCCGTCTATCTCTGGTCGCTGCTGTCGATGCTGGCCACCCTGGCCCGCACCACGCTGCTGTCGTTCCGGCTGCAGCCCACCCTGTTGGTGCTGTTGGTCGCGGCCGGCACCTTCGGCTTCCTGGAGACCGCCCGCGGGCTGGCGAACCGGTACGCGCAGCCGACCACCAACCGGATCATCGCGGTGGCCGCTGTCATCGGCGCGATCGGCGCAGTGTCGTTCAGCCAGGCGATCCCCGACATCCTGCGGCCCGACATCGCGGTCGCCTACACCGATACCGACGGCTACGGCCAGCGCGCCGACCGTCGTCCCCCGGGCGCCGAGCGGTTCTACGCGGAGATCGACCGCAAGATCACCGCCGCGACCGGCCGACCCCGCAACGAGACCGTCGTGATGACGGCCGACTACAGCTTCCTGTCCTACTACCCCTATTACGGCTTCCAGGGCCTGACGTCGCACTACGCGAACCCGCTGGCGCAGTTCAAGGAACGCTCTGGCGCCATCGAGAGCTGGGCGACCATGACCAGTCCCGACGATTTCGCCAAGGCCCTCGACAGCCTGCCCTGGCAGGCGCCGACGGTGTTCCTGATGCGCCACGGCGGCACCGGTACCTACACGCTGCGGCTGGCCGAGGACGTCTATCCCAACCAGCCCAACGTGCGCCGCTACCAGGTGGCACTCGACGAGCGGCTGTTCGACAGCAAGCACTGGCAGGTCACCGATATCGGCCCGTTTGTGCTGGCCATCCGTAGCGGCCACTAACATCTAGCCCCGTGGCCGGGGAACCTGAGGTAGAGCGCAATCACCGCACAGCGCGGTGGATCGCGATCGTCGCCGGACTGCTCGGCGCGTTCCTGGCGATGGCGACGCCGCTGCTACCTGTCACCCAGACCACGGCGCAGCTGAATTGGCCGCAGGCGGGTGTCCTGAAGAGTGTCGACGCGCCGTTGATCGGCTACGTGGCCACCGACCTCGACATCACCATCCCGTGCTCGGTGGCGGAGGGGCTGATGGACCCCACCGCCCCCGGCAAGACAGTGCTGCTGTCCACCGTGCCCAAGCAGGCGCCCAAGGCCGTCGACCGTGGTCTGCTGATCGAGCGCGTCGGCGGCGACCTGCTGGTGATCGTGCGCAACACGCCGGTCGTCAGCGCACCGCTGACTCAGGTGCTCAGCCCCGCATGCAAGGAACTGAAGTTCACCGCGCACGCCGACAAGGTCACCGGCGAGCTCGTCGGCCTGGTGCAGGGGCCGAAGGACAGGAACCCCGGCAAGCCACTGCGCGGCGAGCTCAGCGGCTACGATTTCCGCCCGCAGATCGTCGGAGTCTTCACCGACCTGTCCGGCGCCGCCCCACCGGGGCTGACGTTCTCGGCGACCATCGACTCGCGCTACAGCACGTCCCCGACCCTGCTGAAGATGCTCGCGATGGTCTTCGGCGTGGTGCTGACCGTCGTCGCGCTCAGCGCCCTGCACGTGCTGGACCGCGCCGACGGCGTCACGCACAAGCGGTTCCTGCCGTCGCGCTGGTGGTCGGTGAAGCCGCTGGACGGCGTCGTGATCACGACGCTCGTGTGGTGGCACTTCGTCGGCGCCAACACCTCCGACGACGGCTACATCCTGACCATGGCCCGGGTCTCCGAGCACGCCGGCTACATGGCCAACTACTACCGCTGGTTCGGCACTCCGGAGGCGCCGTTCGGCTGGTACTACGACCTGCTGGCGCTCTGGGCACACGTGTCCACATCGAGCATCTGGATGCGCCTGCCCACGCTCCTGATGGCCCTGGCGTGCTGGTGGGTGATCAGCCGCGAAGTGCTCCCCCGGCTCGGCCACGCCGTCAAGAACAGCCGTGCCGCGGCCTGGACCGCCGCGGGCATGTTCCTGGCGTTCTGGCTGCCGCTGAACAACGGCATCCGGCCGGAGCCCATCATCGCGCTCGGCATCCTCCTGACCTGGTGCTCGGTGGAACGCGGAGTCGCCACCAGCCGACTGCTGCCGGTGGCCATCGCCATCATCATCGGCGCCCTGACGTTGTTCTCCGGCCCGACGGGCATCGCCGCGATCGGTGCCCTGCTGGTCGCCGTCGGCCCGCTGAAAACAATTGTGGCGCGGCATACTTCGCGCTTCGGCTATCTGGCTCTGCTGGCGCCGATCCTCGCTGCGGGCACGGTGACGGCGATCCTGATCTTCCGTGACCAGACACTGGCCGCCGAGCTCGACGCCAGCTCGTTCAAGACCACTGTCGGCCCCGCGCTGAGCTGGTTCGACGAACACATCCGCTACGAGCGACTGTTCACCACCAGCCCGGACGGCTCGGTGGCCCGCCGGTTCGCGGTGCTGACGCTGCTGCTCGCGCTGGCAGTGTCGCTCGCAATGTCGTTGCGCAAGGGGCGAATTCCGGGCACCGCCGCCGGCCCGGCCCGCCGCATCGTCGGTATCACGATCATCTCGTTCCTGGCCATGATGTTCACGCCCACCAAGTGGACGCACCACTTCGGGGTGTTCGCCGGACTGGCCGGATCGTTGGGCGCTCTGGCCGCCATCGCGGTCGGCACCGTCGCCATGCGGTCACGCCGCAACCGCGCGATGTTCGCCGCGACCGTGCTGTTCGTCATGGCCCTGTCGTTCGCCACCGTGAACGGCTGGTGGTACGTCTCCAACTTCGGTGTGCCGTGGTCGAATCAGTTCCCGGAGTGGCACTTCGGCTTCACCACCTTCCTGTTCGGCCTGTCCTTCCTGACGCTCCTGTGGGCGGCGTGGCTGCACTTCTACGACCACGATCCCGAGCGGCCGGTCAGTCGCCGAATTCCCCAGGCGCCCTTGGCAATCGCGTCGTGGATCATCGTGTTCTTCGAGGTGCTCTCCCTGACCCTCGGTATGACGCAGCAGTGGCCCGCCTGGTCGGTCGGCCGGTCCAATCTGCAGGCGCTGACCGGGAAGACCTGCGGTCTGGCCGACGACGTCATGGTCGAACAGGACCCGAACGCCGGCAAGCTCGTCCCGCAGTCCGCGACTGTCGGGGACGCGCTCGGCGCCGGTGGCGCAGAAGGCTTCACCCCCAACGGAATTCCCTCGGACGTCTCCGCAGACCCCGTCATGGAAACACCCGGCGGCACCAACTTCGCCGACAACGACGGCGGCCCCGTCAGCGGCGCGGAGCCGGGCACCGAAGGCGGCACCACCGCGGGGATGGGCGTCAACGGCTCCCGGGCCAAGCTTCCCTATAACCTGGACCCGGCCACCACGCCGGTGCTGGGCAGCTGGCGCGCCGGCGCCCAGATCCCGGCACGCATGCGCTCGGGCTGGTACCGGCTGCCACCGCGCGATCAGACCGGACCGCTGCTCGTCGCCTCCGCCGCGGGCCGCTTCAACCAGGGCGAGGTACGCGTCGAGTACGCCAACGACGCCCAGGCCGCGGCCGGCAAGATCGCCGGGGCCGTCGGCTTCGCCGATGTCGGCGCGGCACCGGCCTGGCGCAACCTGCGGGCCCCGATGGCCGCCATTCCGCCCGACGCCACCGTGATCCGCATCGTCGCCACCGACGACGACCTCGCGCCGCAGCACTGGATCGCGCTGACCCCGCCGCGCATCCCGAAGCTACGCACCCTGCAGGACGTCGTCGGCTCCAAGGACCCCGTGATGCTGGACTGGCTCGTCGGCCTGGCATTCCCGTGCCAGCGTCCGTTCGGCCACGACAACGGCGTGACCGAGGTGCCCAAGTGGCGCATACTGCCGGACCGCTTCGGCGCGGAGGCCAACTCGCCCGTCATGGACTACCTGGGCGGCGGACCGCTGGGCATCACCGAACTGATGTTCAAGGCCACCCCGGTGCCCACATATCTGAAGGACGACTGGTTCCGAGACTGGGGCTCGCTGCAGCAGTTCACGCAGTACTACCCGGACGCGCAGCCGGCCCAGATCGATCTCGGCACCGCAACGCGCAGTGGCTGGTGGGCTCCGGCGCCGCTGCGGCATTCGTAGTAGTCGGCACACAGCGACAGCGGTTCTCGGCGGTTGGCGAATGTGCGCGCAGATCGCCAGAACCGTGGGGAGGACGATCTGTGCGCACCGTCGCGGCACGTCGGCATTGATTCCGCGCTGGGGGACAATTGCCGGGTAGATGCCGCACGGCGGTCCTGACTGGGCGGCGGTAAATCTGCCCCGGAATCGCCGTGCGGTCAGGCTCGATGTCGACATCTTCGTGTCGGGGCAGCAGTGGATCACCCCAGGGCAGCAGGCTCTATTGAGGGTCACATTCCGGCCAACTACCTCAACATTCCCCATCAGTGGGCCAGGCCACATATAACTGTCGCCTAGTCTTGAGCCTCGTGCCTGCCAGGACTGCCCGTCTCGTCGCGATCATCGCGGGCCTTGCCGGTCTGCTGCTCTGCGCGCTGACCCCACTGCTGCCCGTCAAGCAGACGACCGCGACCATCTTGTGGCCCCAGGCCCCAAATGCCAGCGGAAACGTCTCCGATCTCACCGCCCCGCTGGTGTCGGGTGCACCACTCGCGCTGGATGTCTCCATCCCGTGCGCGGCCATCGCCACCCTTCCCCCCGAGGGCGGTCTGGTCTTCTCGACGATCCCGCCCGACGGCATCGACGCCAGCCGCAACGGCCTGTTCGTCCGCGCCAACGCCGCCGACGTCGTCGTCGCGTTCCGGGACACCGTGGCCGCGGTCGCAAAGCGCGCCGACATCGGCAAGTGCAGCAACCTGCACCTCTGGGCGACCAACAGCGGCGTCGGCGCCGACTTCATCGGCCTGCCCGGTGCCGCCGGCACCGGCAGCGTGGAGAAGAAGCCCCAGGTGGCCGGCATCTTCACCGGTCTCAAGGTCCCCGCGCAGCCCGGTCTGTCCGCGCGCGTGGACGTCGACACCCGGTTCATCGTCGTCCCGACGTTCGTGAAGTCGGCCGCGATGGCGCTCGGTGTGCTGCTGACGCTGATCTCGATCCTCGCGCTGGGACTGCTGGACCGGCAGGAAGGCCGCCGCGTACATGACGGGTGGCAGCGCTTCTGGAAGGTCGGCCGCTGGCACTGGCTCGCTGACATCGCGGTGTTCACCGGCCTCGCCGGCTGGCACCTGATCGGCTCCATCTCGTCCGACGACGGCTACAACCTGACCATCGCGCGGGTCTCCAGCCAGGCCGGCTACGTCGCCAACTACTACCGCTACTTCGGCGCCTCCGAGGCGCCGTTCGACTGGTACCAGTCGGTGCTCGCCCACCTGGCGAGCGTCAGCACCGCCGGCGTGTGGATGCGTCTGCCCGCGCTGTTGGCCGGCATGGCCACCTGGACATTGCTGTCGCGTTGGGTCTTGCCGCGGCTCGGCCCCGGCGCTCGGGGCGTCTCGTCGAACGCGATCGCGATCTGGACCGCGGCGGCGGTGTTCCTGGCTGCCTGGTACCCGTTCAACAACGGCCTGCGCCCCGAACCGCTGATCGCCTTCGGGGTGATCGCGACCTGGGTGCTCATCGAATACGCCATCGCCACCCGGCGCCTGGCCCCCGCAGCCATCGCGATCATCGTTGCGACGTTTACCGCGACGACGGCGCCGCAGGGCTTGATCGCGCTGGCCCCGCTGCTCGTCGGCGCCCGTGCACTGGTCCGCACAGTGCGCAGCCGCCGGGCCGGGACTGGTCTGTTGGCGCCGATCGCGACGCTGGCCGCGTCGGCATCGCTGATCCTGACGGTGATCTTCCGGGACCAGACCCTGGCGACCGTGGCCGAATCGGCGCGCATCAAGTACACCGTCGGGCCGACCATCTCCTGGTATCAGGAATTCCTGCGCTACTACTTCCTCACAGTCGAGGACAGCGTCGACAGCTCCATGACCCGCCGATTCTCGGTGCTGATCCTGCTGCTGTGTCTGTTCGCCACGCTGACCCTGCTGCTGCGCAAGGGTCGCGTGCCGGGTCTGGCCAGCGGGCCGGTGTGGCGTCTGCTCGGCAGCACCATGCTGGGCTTGCTGCTCCTGCACTTCACCCCGACCAAGTGGGCCGTGCAGTTCGGCGCGTTCGCGGGCCTGTCCGGTGCGTTCGGGGCGGTCATCGCGTTCGCGTTCGCGACGGTCGGACTGCACAGCCGACGAAACCTGGCGCTGTACGTGACGGCGCTGCTGTTCGTGCTGGCCTGGGCGACGTCCGGGATCAACGGCTGGTTCTACGTCGGCAACTACGGCGTGCCGTGGTTCGACCGCCAACCCGTGCTGGCCGGCCACCCCGTCACCTCGATGTTCCTGGTGCTGGCGATCATCTCCGCGCTGCTCGCCGGCTGGCTGCACTTCCGCATCGACTACGCCGGGCACACCGAGGTCGCCGAGACGCGCCGCAACCGGGCGCTGGCTTCGACCCCGCTGCTCATCGTCGCGGTGATCATGGTCATGCTCGAGGTCGGCTCGATGGCCAAGGGCTTCGTGCAGCGCTACCCGCAGTACACGACCGCCCGGGCCAATCTGGACGCACTGGGATTGTCCGACAAGAGCTGCGCCATGGCCGACGACGTGCTGGTCGAGGCCGATATCAACGCCGGCACCCTGCAGCCCGTGCCCGGCCAGACCTGGGGCAAGTACGGGCCGCTGGGCGGCGAGAACCCCGTCGGCTTCACTCCAAACGGCGTCAGCGACTCGCTCGCCCCGCCGCATCCGGTGGTCGCCAACCCGGGCACCGTCAACTCCGACGGCTCACCCAACAAGCCCAACGTCGGCGTCGCCTTCGCGGCCGGTACCGGTGGTGGCTACGGCCCGACCGGCGTCAACGGCTCCAACGTGTTCCTGCCGTTCGGCCTGGACCCGGCCCGCACCCCGGTGATGGGCAGCTTCAAGGAGAACGGCGTCGCCGCCAAGGCCACCTCGGCCTGGTACCAGCTGCCGCCGCGCAGCGCGGACCGACCGCTGGTCACTGTCGCGGCCGCCGGCGCCATCTGGTACTACGACGAAGAGCACGAGTTCCACTACGGCCAGTCGCTCAAACTGCAGTGGGGTGTGCACCGGCCGGACGGCAGCTACCAAGCCCTCGGCGAGGTTCAGCCCATCGACACGTTCGCCCAATACGCGTGGCGCAACCTGAGATTCCCGCTGAAGTGGGCGCCGCCGGAGGCGAACGTCGCCCGCATCGTCGCCGACGATCCGAACCTGTCCGAAGACCAGTGGTTCGGCTTCACGCCGCCGCGGGTGCCGACGCTGGAGAGCGCGCAGCAGTTCCTCGGGTCGCAGACGCCGATCCTGATGGACATCGCCACCGCCGCGAACTTCCCGTGCCAGCGCCCGTTCTCCGAGCGTCTCGGCGTCGCGGAGCTGCCGCAGTACCGCATCCTGCCCAACACCAAGCAGGTCGTGGTGTCGTCGAACATGTGGCAGTCCGCGCAGAAGGGTGGCCCGTTCCTGTTCATCCAGGCGCTGTTGCGGACGTCGACCATCCCGACATACCTGCGGGGCGACTGGTACCGGGACTGGGGCTCGATCGAGCGGTACGACCCGGTGGTGCCGCCGTCAGTGGCTCCGCCTGCAGCGATTGACCAAGGCACCATGACCGTCAACGGTTGGAGCCGCCGCGGCCCGATCCGGGCCTTGCCATGACCGGGACGGGAATGAACGCACAGC
>Ga0070667_100001918_pt1 | contig 18453 bp, 16 predicted proteins | sample KBSS33metaG_FD_64659 | JGI IMG/M metagenome (GOLD analysis project Ga0070667, IMG submission 64659) | Switchgrass rhizosphere microbial communities from Kellogg Biological Station, Michigan, USA - KBS S3-3 metaG | ecosystem: Host-associated > Plants > Roots > Rhizosphere > Soil ... | reverse complement strand
TCGCATCCAACCCGCCGAAGGCGCGTACTAAATTGGCGTCGCGGTTGCGCTATGTCGGCGCGGGCGCCCAAGCGCCGCCACGCCGCAGTATCACGATGCCCGTGATACCAATTACGGCGTGGATCGTGCTCAGGACAACTCGTCCGGTGTCGAACACCTGCAGTGTGGACACGACGTCGACCGGTATCCAGACGAGCAACTCCCACGCGGTTATGACGACGATCAACGCGCGTCCGCGCGCCGGCGCGCCCGAGTAGATCCACGCCATCGCGCCGAGCAGCACCCAAGTCAGCACGCCGGGCAGACCGCCGATCAGCGCGGCTCTGACACCGAGCGCATCGATCGAGCCGACCGGAGCCACGGCCCACGTGGCGGCAAATTGCTCCGGTGCAAATAGAGCCATCAACGTGAGACCGCCGCCTTCGAGCAGATAGAGAGTGCCGATGACGCGGAGCCACCACTTCGCTGCTGTCATTTGATTGTCCCCGAAATCCCGATATCGCTGACGTGCACCGGCTGGCGACGCCGCGAGGGCGCCAATATACGCGATGTCCCTACGGCCGCGCGCCCTGGCCCGGCGATCGCTCGACTGATTGAAATATGGCCGTAGTAAAAGCGGCTGAAAATCGGGGCGTGGGCGCGTGGAGCTAGGCGGTCGAGCCGAGACATTTGCGCGAACCCGCCTCTGCCTGGCAGCTCAACCGAGAAGTTACTCGTTTGCTGTTCGATCGGAGACAACGACAACGATGGACTACGAAGCGATGCGCATTGATCTCGTCAACGCGGGCGTTAGGGCCGGGACGACGGACGGGTTCGTCTCCGCGCTCAAAGAGACCGAGGCGCTACAACTCGCGATCTTGAGAGCTGCCCAACGCGGTGAGCCGCAAGTCGCGACGAGGCTTCGCGGCGACTTCGACAAGTCGCGCCGCAAGCTCGGCGAGGCGGTCGAGGAGATCATGGCACAGAGCGCGGAGGCAGGAACGAAAGTCAGAGCCACGTGCGAAGGCGACGGCCTGCTGGCTTCCGACAAGTCGCCACCCTGACGACTCTCACTTCGCGCTCGGCCGCACGCGCTGCTTGAGTTCCTCGCCGAAGTTCTGCACGACGACGATGCTCGCCGGAGCGACCGGTCGTGTGTCGTCCCCTTGCAGGATCATCAGAAACCGCCCGTCGGTCGCGACGTCGTAGTCTCGACCCAAACCTGTTCGTCGCGCATACGGGCCCGAGAACAAGGTCTTCGGCGCCGCGTACGAAAACTCGTTGTCCGCCTCGACAGCAACGGCCATCACAGCATCACCCTGGCGATAGAAGAGCTCGCGCCCATCGGCCGACCACAGTGGCTCCTCGCCACCGCCACTGGAAACGCGCACCGGAGCGCCTTCAGGATACCTCTGCACCCAAATCTCGTTTTGTCCCGAGCGGTCCGAGACATACGCGAGCCAACGGCCGTTCGGCGAAAGCGCGGGGTCGAACTCCCCCGACTCCGAAGCGACGACGTCGCGAATCTCGCCAGTCCCCACGACAGGCACCGCGACGATGTCGATGCGATTCCGGATACGCGTCGAGATCAATTCCCCGGTAGTCGTCCAGACGCGCGGATTCAGATAGATCTCCGTGTTCAGCACCCGCGGCGTGCGCTCGCTGCCATCCGCCGGAAGCGTCATGACGACGTTCTTCGGCAGCGAGTAAAACGCGACCTGCTTGCCGTCCGGGCTCCAGACTTCGAAATGGTTGTCGTTCGGCAATGCGAGCGGGATCGGCGGCCGGCCGCTCAAATCGTAGTTCCAGATATCCCCATCGCCTTCTGGCCCGCTCACGAGCAGCAGCCGCTTGCCGTCGGGAGAGAGTCTCGGGTCGCGTGCGTTCGCGACGAGATCGGGCAAGGCGCGCCCGTTCACCCTTCCCATCCGATCGACCCAAACGACGGCCCGTTCAGTCGTCGCCTCTGCGGCGGCGGGGACGTACGCGAGCGTCCCGCTAACTGAGAGAGCGAAGTCGGGGGAGCTGCCGGACGGGTACCGAATGCCTTGCACGAGCGCGACGGGCTCGCCCGTCACGGCGACCTCCGCGGCATTGAACGGCACCGCCATCAGCGTGCCGCCGCGGAAGAAAGCGAGGTGACCCGTGTCGACATAGCGAGGGAAAACCGCATCTTCGATCACGGTTCTCTCATTTCCGGTCTCGAGATCAAGCGCGACTACACTACGGCTGGCGGCATCACTGAAGACGTGGAACAGCAGCGCCCTACCGCCTGGCAACAATACGGGACTGCCGACGAAACCCGTTTGGCGCTCCGGCATCAAGGCCGCGGGCGTCCCGCCGCCCGCGGCGGAAACGCGCCGCAAGGTTTGCGGCGTGGAATAGATGACAGTGTTGTCCTCGGCCCACTCGCCGCCGAAAAACAGGTCCGGCCCGTCGGCTATCCTGATCGGCGGTCGGCCGTCGATCGCCGCGCTGACAAGCCCTCTGCCTGGAGCGACATAGCCGATCGACCTCCCGTCGGGCGCGAAGAACGGGTTCCAGAGCCCGCGGTCCGGTGCGTCCGTACCGGGAATCGGGCGTGCGTCGAGCGCATCGAGCTCGCGGACGTAAATCTCGACTCTACCGCTCCCGGGCTTGCCGGCCAGGTACGCTATACGCTTCCCGTCTGCGGAGATCGCGATATCGTCGCTGCCTTGATTCGCAAGCGGCGCTGTCGCCGGCGGGGTGATCACGAAGCGCGTGACGGGCGCGCGTGACGCGACAGCTGCGGGTACAGCCGTGGGCGCAGAAAATAAGAAATAGACGCTCGCGAGCAGCGAGCCGGCGAAGAGCGTCGCCGCAAACGGCAGCGCACGTCGCCAAAGTGGTTGAGACGCTAGTGTCGGCGCACTCGGCGCGAACGCACCCCCGAGTCCGAGGCTCACATCGCGGATATCGGCGATGCGCTTGCGCGGCTCCTTCTCCAAGCAGAGCTTGAGCGTGCGCCGCACCGATGCAGGTGTATCCGACGGCAGCGCGGTCAAATCGACGCCCGCCTCCAGCACTCGCGCGAGCGTGCTCGTGACATCCTCGCCGAGGAACGCCGCGCGCCCCGTCAGCATTTCGTACAGCACGCAGCCGAACGCCCAGATGTCGGTGCGGCGATCGATCGGCCGACCTCTTGCCTGCTCGGGGCTCATGTAGGCGGCGGTGCCGAGGATCATGCCCGCTTCCGTCATCGCCGGTGTCGTGAGAGCCGCCGGACCGGGGCCGGTCGACGTGCGCGAGTCGAGCGCTTTCGCGATGCCGAAATCGAGCACTTTCACGGTGCCGTCGGGCCGAAACTTGATGTTCGCGGGCTTGAGATCACGGTGCACGATGCCGCGCTCGTGAGCGGCCTCGAGCGCGTCGGCGAGCTGACTCGCAATGCGCAACGCTTCTTCTACTGGAATGCGACCCTGCCAGAGCCGATTCTCGAGCGTCGGCCCTTCGACCAACTCCATCGCGAGCGCTGCCGTGCCGTCGCTGCGCTCGAGCCCATAGATCTGAGCGATGTTCGGATGATTCAGAGAGGCCAGTACTTCCGCTTCGCGCTGAAACCGCGCGAGCAGTTCGGCGCTGCTCGCGAGCGCCGGCGGCAGAGCTTTGAGCGCGACTTCGCGCTTCAGATTGGTGTCACGCGCGCGATACACCTCACCCATACCGCCCGAACCGAGCGGAGTGATGACTTCGTATGCCCCAAACCGCGTACCGACGGAAATCGGCATCGGCTCTTCCCCCGAGAGGTCCGAAGCGTGGTTGTTCTTGTTCGCGAGATTCTACAGAAGCCGTCGGGTTTCTGGATGCCCTCGGGGCGTGCGTCAGCCCACGCCGTATCGTTCTCGTCGGCGGCGAGCGGTCGTCTCAATGTAGTATGAGCCGGTCATCTGGGGGAGTTGGCGCATGGAAAGGTGTCGGCGGGCTCTTGAAGCGATCGTCGGGTTCGGGTTGGCGTCGGCATTCGGGTCTACCCTCCTCGTCAAATCCGCTCAAGCGGCCACGGCCGAGGCCGACGCCGTCTACGGCAAAGCCTACGCCCTCTACGTCGACTTGCATCAGCACCCCGAGCTCTCGGGCGCCGAGACGGCGACGGCCGCTAAGCTCGCCGGCCAGCTGCGTGCGCTCGGCTACACGGTGACGGAGCGCGTCGGCGGCACCGGAGTCGTAGCGGTACTTCGCAATGGTTCCGGCAAGACGATTCTGCTGAGGACGGAGCTCGACGCGCTGCCCGTCGAAGAGGCGACCGGTCTGCCGTTCGCGAGCAAGGTGCACGCGAAAGACCCGTCGGGTCGCGATGTCGCCGTCGGTCACATGTGTGGGCACGACGTGCACATGAGCGCGCTCGTCGCGACGGCGAGCATCATGGCGCAGCGAAAGGATGCGTGGCACGGGACGTTGGTTCTCATCGGCCAGCCCGCGGAAGAGACGATCAGCGGTGCCGAGAAGATGGTCAAGGACGGACTCTTCACGCGCTTCCCGCGACCGGACGCGCTGTTGGCGCTGCACGTGATGAACGATCTTCCCGCCGGCCAAGTCGGCGTCGTCGAAGGCGCCTATTCTTCGAACGCGGATTCACTCCGCATCACCATTTACGGTAAGGGAGGCCACGGGTCGGCGCCGCACACGACGGTCGACCCGATCGTGATCGCAGCACGCACGGTCGTCTCGCTTCAGACGATCGTTGCGCGCGAAGTCAAACCCGGCGAGTTCGCGGTGGTCACGGTGGGCTACGTGAACGCCGGCACCAAGAACAACATCATTCCCGATCAGGCCGAGCTCGGGCTCACGGTCCGCACGCACTCGGGTCAGGTGCGAACGCAGATCCTGAACGCGATCACTCGGATCGCGAATGCGGAGGCGCAGGCCGGGAACGCGGGGCGCGCGCCGCTGATCGAGCGTTACGAAGCGACGGATGCCGTCTACAACGATCCTGCGTTGACGCGGCGACTACATCAACCGCTCGCGACGGCGCTCGGCGCCGACCACGTCGTCAAGGGCGAGCCGATCACCGCGTCGGAGGACTTCTCCGTCTTCATCGAGCAAGGAATTCCCGGCTTCTATCTGACGCTCGGCGGCGCCGATCCGCAGAAATTCGCCGAGGCTCGTGCAAACGGGACGTCCCTGCCCTCGAACCACTCGCCGCTATTCGCTCCGGATGTCGATCCGGCGCTGCATACGGCGATCAACGCCGAAGTTGCGATGCTGCGCGATCTGTTGAGCAACTGACTCAATTCACCGCGACACGCTGCTCAGCGTCGAGTCTGAAGGTTTGACGCCCGGCATACCTTCAAATTTGTCGCGGGCCTTTTCGGCAATGGTAAGCACATCCCGCAATAGCTGGGACGGTCCAATCGGCGTCCAATAAATCATGGACGATGCAATCAGAAAGAAAATTCTCGCGCTGCTCGCGAAGCACCGAAAGATGACCATTGCCACGCTGCGACCGGATGGTTGGCCGCAGGCCACGACCGTCGGCTACGGGAACGAAGGCCTGACGATTTACTTCCTCTGCGGTCCGGACAGCCAAAAGGCCGCGAATCTCGCGCGTGACAATCGCGTCTCGCTCACCATCGATGACGACACCGGGCAAGTGATGTCGATCGACGGTTTGTCGATGGCGGCACGTGCCGAAGTGGTGACGGATCCGGTCGAGGCCGAGAAGGCACTGCAGCTGATGATGGAGCGCTATCCCCCGCAGGACGTCCCGCTCCCCATGCCGAATGCCGCGGAGCTGCTCATATTTCGCGTGACGCCGACCGTGATCTCGGTTCTCGACTACTCCAAGGGCTTCGGACACACCGATCTGGTGACTTGCTGACTCGCAGCTATTTCGGTGCGTATGGCCCGACCTCGGGTTTGCCTTGGGTGTCCTTGAGGCTGCCGAGCTCCGCCGCCGCGCCGCGGGTGATCGCCAGCATCTCGGAACCCGCCTGAAAACACGTGAAGTCCGGCCGGTCGCGCCACGCGAGCGGACCGCAGAGCCGCACGCCGGCTTTGAGCGCTGCGTCGTGGACGATATTGATGGCGCGCTCGTAATCGGGTTGGCCCTGGCGGAAGCCGGAGAAGTTGCCGAGGTCACCGCTCGCCGCGAACACCGCCGTGACGCCGGGAACCTTCGCGATTGCTTCCGCGTTCTTGAGACCCTCGAGCGTTTCGATCATCAGGATCAGCACGAGGTTGTCGTTGATGGTCTGCCGGTAGCCCCCGGGCACGCCGCCCCACACCGCCGGGTCGAACGCCTGGCCGCCGCCGTTGCTGCGCTTGCCGAGCGGGGGGAAGTAGGCCCAGTCGCGCGCGGCCATGGCTTCTTCGACCGTGTCGACGGTCGGTACGACGAGCACGAGCGCACCGGCGTCGAGCGCATGCTGCTCTTCGCGCTCGTCGGTGTACGCGACGCGTGCGCCCGGTACCGCCTTCGCATGCGGGCAGGTGCGCCACATGTTGGCGACTTCCTTCCAGTCGTGCGCGTCGTGCTGCATCTCGGTCCAGATGAAATCGTAGCCCGCGTTCGCAAACGCGCAGTACGTCGAAGCGTCGCTCGAAGCAAACAACGTCCCGCCCGTCACCTTCTGACCCGTCATCATTTTCAGCTTCACCGGGTTCCAGATCTTGCTGTTCTCGGGCGCGTTCCACGCGGTGCCGTACTTCCACTTCGCCTTGTCGAACGAACCCTGATTTACCGCTCCGTCAGGCGCGACGTTCTTCGCGTTGCTGTCCTGCCCAGCCTTCGCGGCGAGCGGAAAATTGCCGCCCGTTGCGACCGCGTCTTCGGTCGCGCTCGGCTGCTCGCGTGCGGGTTGCTGCGCGCGCACTGCCACAACTGCGAGAACCGTCGCGAGCGTGGCGATAAGAACTGCTTTTTTCATACCTTTGGCTCCTCGGACAGGACGTACGATGGGTGAACTATGGATCGCGGACGGCGTTCAGGACAAGAACGCAGGTAAGGCGACTCGGGCCCGCGGTACCGCACGAACCGTCGTCGCAACGCTCGATGCGTTGAAAAAGTGCAGGTTGGCTATACTGACTCCTGCGTTCGGACGGGATCGAATACCACGCTCGCGGGAGACCCACATGCTCAGCTCAACTCGGCGGAATCTCTTGTTGTCGGCAGCGTGTGCATTGACCTTTTTTGCAGCTCCGTCCGCGACCGACCAAGCCGCTGCGGCCGATGCGCCGGCCAGAGTCACCTGCAGCGATGGCACAACGTCGAAGAGCGGTCAGGGCGCGTGCTCGCATCATGGCGGCGTCTCGACGACTCTGCCGGCGCCCCCGGCAGGCTCTACCGGCAAGTGCAAGGATGGAACCTTCACGCAGTCGCAGCAGCGCAGTGGCGCGTGCTCGCAGCACGGCGGCGTTGCCGAATGGTTCGGGAGCAAGTGATCTCGCGGCGATTGAGTTAGTGTCGTTCAGGTCAAAGGTTGGCGACCTCGGCTAATCAATAGCCCTTCCGCCTCGAAGCTGCCAACTGGGCAGCCTCGCGATGCTGCACGCTTAGCAAGCGAAACAACGAGTTATCTTCGAGCACCGCCTGTGGCACGGCGATTGCTACGGTGTGCGTCGATGAGAGCGGGTCCAACAACCCGATGAGGAGTGACGATGAAGATTCTCTCGATCCTCGCGCTGATTTCCGTCCTTGCCGGCTGCTCGAGCTACGGCCCCGACGCCGGACACGAGGTCGTGCTCATCGAGAAACCCTGGATATTCGGTCACGGCGGTGTAGTGGACGAGCCGGTGAAAACCGGCCTCACCTTCACCGCGTTCACGACTCACGGCGTGGACGTGAACATGCAGCCGCAGAAGCACGAGGTCGAGATGGACGACACCATGACGTCCGACGGTGTGCCGATCTCGTTCCACGCCATCGTCGTTCTGCAGGTCGTCGACTCGGTGACCCTGATCCGAAGCTTCGGGCCTTTGTGGTATGAGAACAATCTGCTCGAGCCGTTTAGGACGATGGTCCGCCAAGCCGTCCGCAAGCACGGCATGAACGAGACGGCGATCAGCACCACGGCGCTCGACGACATCGACGCCGAGATCCAAAACGCATTGGCGGCGTTCATAGCGGACAAGAAGTTGCCCGTTCGCATCGTGACGATGACCGTAGGCCGAGCGAATCCTCCGGACTCGATCAAGCACCAGCGCATCGAGACCGCCACGCAAGAGCAGCGGATCCAGACCGAGAAGCAGACGAAGCTCGCCGAAGATCAGCGCCTGCTCGCCGAGCAGAGTCGTGCGGCTGCGGACAACGCCTATCGGGAGGCCATGCACCTCTCTCCGGAGCAGTTCATCCAGCTCGAGACGATCAAGATGCAACGGGACGCGTGCGGCTCGACCGGGAAGGCCGCTTGCACTTTCATCCAGAACGGCGCTGCGCCGGTGCTGAACCTGTCCAAGTAGCTCCGGGAGCTTTACTCAGTTCAGCGCGAACACGTGCAGCACGCGCTCGGTGCCCACCTTGATTTCCGGCGTCATCCGCCCGAGACCGCCGGACTCGGGCGTCGACCCGGTCGCGACGGCTACGAACTGCTTGCGGCCGACGGCGTAGCTGATGGGTATGCCCGACACGGCGCCCGCGAGTTGGGTTTCCCAACGGACCTCGCCCGTCTTCGCGTCGAGGGCGCGGAAACCGCCGGCCGCGTCACCGGCGAACACCAAGCCGCCGCCCGTCGCGACGACGGCCATCATGCCGGCCCGCTGGTTGTAGCTCCACGCGGTAGCGCCCGTCTTCACTGACAACGCTCGCACCTGGCCGACATTAGTTTCGCCCGGCGCGAGCTTCGCGGTGTAGTCGATCTTCATGCCGAGCTGACCCTTGCCGGTTTTCGGGCCCGCGCTCGTCACGACCGAGCAGAGATTCTCGAGCGGCATGTACATGAGACCGGTCTTCGGACTGTAGGCGCCCGGCATCCAGTTCTTGCCGCCCGTGAAGCCTGGGCAGAGGTCGATGGCCTGGTCGTCGTGCGTGAAGACGGTATCGGGATTCATGTGGACTTTGCCGGTGGCGCCGTCGATCGACGAGACCACGGTCTGTTTCACCGTGGGCTCGGCCCAGAGGAACTCGCCGGTGCGCCGATCGAGCGTGTAAACGATGCCGGTCTTACCTGGGATGCCGGTGAGCACCTTGCGTACTTCGCCGGACTTGACGTTCGGGTTGATCCAAGGAACCTGGCCGGCCGCTGGCGCGACCTCGGTGTCGACGAGAATGCGATCGAACGTGTGGTCGAAGTCCCAGTGGTCGACGATGTGCTGGTAGTGCCACACGATCTTGCCGGTGTTCGCGTCCAGAGCCAACGTCGACGTGTGGTAGAGGTAGGTTTTGTCGTTACCGGCCATCAGGTATTTCGGAGTGGGACCCGTGACCGATGTGCCGAAGTAAACGAGCTTGAGCTCCGGGTCGTAGCTCGGCGGCATCCAAGTGCCGACCTGCTGGCGCTTCTCCCAGGGAACGTCGCCCCACGTCTCGTCACCCGGCTCGCCGGGCTTGGCGATCGTCCACGTGCGCCAAAGCTCCTTACCAGTGCGCGCGTCGTTGGCCACCATCACGCAGCCGACGGGACCGCTGTCGGGCGCGCACGCCCGGCCGGAAATGACCTTTCCGTCGGCGATGATGGGCCCGCTCGACGTGTTGGCCGGGCCCGTGATCCTGACCTCCCAAGCCTGCTTGCCGGTGCGCGCGTCGACCGCGAACTCCGACCCATCGCCCGATGTGGAGATCAAGAGCTCCTGGTAGATCGCAATGTTGCGCTTGGTGCCGCCGGGTTGGCGGCCGTTCGGCAGCTCGCGTGCGAACCTCCATCGCTCCTTGCCCGTTGCAGCGTCCAGCGAGACGAATCCGTCGCCGCCGAGCGGCAGGTACATCACGCCGTCATGCACGAGAGGCGTGAGCTCGGTGCCCACTACCGGCGCCGACCATACCTCGTGCAGATTCTTAACGGTGCGGCCATCGATTTGGTCGAGGGCGCTGTAGCCCCACGCGTTCAGCGATCCTCGAAAGGACAGCCAATCAGCCGGCGGGGGCTTCTGGAGCATCGCATCGGTGACCGGGCGGAACGACTCACCGGGCTCCGCTGACTGGGCCGCGGCGACGAGCGCAACGCCCGCCATGAGAACGACGCGGCCAATCTGAACGGCGCGCCAGCTCTGAAGATGCTTGGTCATTTTTGTTCCTCGCACGAGGATCCGCGTTTTCGACATTGGCGCCGCACGACGGAGCATAGGCGCACGCGGACGATACAAGGAGTCCGAACATATTAGAAGGCCGCTAGGAACCGAGGGCCTGAGGTGCGAACTGTCGGCAGCAACGCGGAGCCCAGCTAGTCGGTGTCACGCCGGTCGGCGAGTTTCCGGCGTTGTGCCGTGTTGAACATCGCTGCGTTGAGACCGTCGTGTCCCCAACGGCGGTCGTCCGTGCGGCGGTCCGAAAGCTTCGCGAAGCGACAGTCGCAGCGCGCTTTTGAGCAACCCGCGAGAGGCAACGCAGGGGACTGATTCGCTAGAAAGCGTTCTCCCTCGAGCGCCCGAGCGGCCTCGCATGCGCTGCTGCCTCGACGAATCTCGACGGCCGCAAACCGCTCCGGGCGACGCGTGCTGCGAGATGGCACGTGCTTGGGCTGTCGACGGCGCGACCACCAATGGACCACGGCTGCCAAAACACCAATACCAGCCAGGGTTGCGATTAGAAGCATGGAGACGCTCTCAGTTTGTTGTTCTCGCCCCGATGTTCGGCGTCCGGTGGGCGTCAGCTCTCCACGACGTTCCTATGGGGGGCCGCGCATCCGAACCGTGCAGAGTCTAAGCAGCGGGATCGGAGGCCTCCGGGACACTCATCGCAGAATCAACGGGCTGTGTTTGACATATGGGCCCACGGCATCGACTCGCGATAACGCCAGAAATCTGGACGGCGGAACGTCAACCTTATGTCCCACCGTGACGCCCGTCATCGGACCGCGCAGCACGATCGACTACGGTGCGCGCACCGAAAGTAGCAGCGGGGAAATATGAAGGACCGTAAGAAGGTACCTGAGGAGCCCAAGCAACCGCAGGACGCCGAGCAGAGCTCCGATGTCGCGAGCGACGATGACACCAAGCGCCTGCGCACCTTGACGGTCCAGGAGCTCGAGCGCCTCCTGAAAGACCAGAAGCCCGGCCCCTAGCGCGCCGGCCTCTGCGATCGCAGGCAATGCTACCGACGGAAGCGCGCGCTAACCTCGAGCGACCTTGAGTCTCTCCGCCATGCCGAGAAAGCGCGCCTCCGCGCTCTTGTGCACAGGCTCGACGGACGTTCCCTTGACCGCCTCGGCGTCGCGGCGCGCACGCTCGGCAAGCTCGCGGCAGGCCTGCTCGACGAGCTCTAAGTCTTCACCTTCGAATGCGATCGTAACGCGCTGCACCACGACATATTGCAGCCGCGTCGCGAGAGTGTCGATCTGTCGGTCCTAGCAGACATATTGCTGGTTGAAGCTCCATCGGCGGCGGCCGGCGCAAGGCCCCGCAGGGGTCTCTCCCCGCATCTGACGCCTGAGGAACCCTCATCCGAGAGCCCCGTCACGATACTGACATCCACTACGAGTAATCGATCAAGGCCTAGGGAGCCCCTCTCCCCTACACTTTGCCCCGGAACCCGGCGTTCAGCGCAACGAATGTCGGCAATCGAGACGAGGAAGAGCGAACGTGACAATGGCAAATCGGCGCCCGGATTCAGTGACCTCCGTCGACAGTTCGCCAGTTGCGTACCAACTCGTATGCGACGGCTGCGCAAAGCGCTCGACGGCCAAGAACTCCCACGGCTGGCGCACGCTCCGGCTCGAGCGCGGCTTTCTCGAAACTAGCGATCACCATGACAGCGTCGAGCACATCGCCGAATTCCACTTGTGTGGCGATTGCGACGACAAGCTCGACCACGACAAGGTCATGCGGGCGCTCGTGACCGCTATTCAGAAGTAAGCGCGAGACCATTGGCAGGCTGCGATCGACGAGCTCGACGCGCCGAGCTTGCCGCACTCACCTCAAGCTCATCGTAGCCGGTGTCGCCGCGTCGGCGATTAGCATCGCGACCGCTCAGGATCTGACAGCTGCTCAGGTGAAGAGCCGATTAGAAGCGGCCGGCTACACCAACGTCCAAAACGTGAAGAAGGAAGGCACTCAGGCCAGGGACGTCTACGCGATTGCGGCTGGCCGCGCCCTTAATCCGCCACCGCGCGAACGAAAACACCCACTGGGGGCGACCACCACACGCGGTCGTAAGCTTCGGAACTATTGACGATCCGTGTCCTTTCACTGCCGTCGTCGAAGGCGATGATGGCGCAGGGTCGAAATTCGCGAAAGTGGCGGAACTCGGCGCGCGCGTAGCCCGGTGTGTTGACATGTTCGATTCGAACGTCTTTGTCCCGTTCCTTTTTCAATAGGATCCAGAGCTGATATTCAAAGTCATTGCTCCGTGTATCCAGACCGATCTGCGAGCACCCCTGGTCTCGCACGAACTCCGCCGCTCCCTTGTAGGGCTCTTCTGTCTGCGGAAAGTTTGCGAAGTAACCCGAGACTCGGTCTGCGTTGATGATGCTTCGGTCCGTATTGATGCCAGCCGGCCCGTATTGACCCAGCAATGGCCGCGTCTCGTTCAGAAGAACCCACGGGACCGCTGCAACCAGAAGCAGTACGACGACCACATTCGCAACCGTCTTCTTCGTGAGAGAAGCGAGCATTAGACCTACTAGGGGAGACCAGAGCATGAAGGAGGCCAAATGATAACGGGCGATCCATGGCGCCCACTTTAGGTAGAGGGCAATCAACAGCAAGCCGGTCGGCACGCAGATCGAATAGATAGTCACCGCGCGCCATTTCCTGTCCCGAAAACACAAGACCACCAAAGCTATCGTGAAGACGACGATCAACATCAGATGAAGAGGATTGCCGACCGTGTCTTCATGCAGCGGCGGCAAGCCCAGTAACTGAAACTTGGGCGTGTCGCTCAACGTCGTTCTGGGATCATTGACGTCAATGCCGAGGTAGCCGTCCACGGCTTCCACCACGTGCTGCACGGCAGCGGTTACGCGGTCGGACGGTACGACGGCCTGCAAAGCGACGTCGCGTAGCGCATTTGAAAGAATCGCTGACGCAGAAAATGTTTCATTGATGTTGTCGAAGAGGTCGACGGGCCCGGGATTGAGCGGATGGCCGAACGACCGAATGTTGCGAGTGTAGTGTCCCAAGTTCAGAACGAGGGCGCTGACTGCGATAGCCACGAGCGGTTTCCAGGCACGCCATCGCATCGTCCGCAAAAGGTGCACGCCGAACCAGATCAAGAACGGCGGGGCAAGCAAATAGGCCGTCGCCTTAGTCAACAGCCCGAGCCCGAGACTCATTCCGGCCAGGTACGGATAAGACCGGTCCTGGCGCTTCCACATCAGCAACAAGAAGTAGACGAAGCAGATTAGCCAGAAAGCCACCGCGGCATCATTCTGAGTGCTCGACGCCTGCAGGATGACGATGGGGAGCGTAGCGCATACCACCACCGAGAGGACTTGTCCCCGCGCATCGGCACCGAGCTCCTCTGCGATCAGCGAAACCCCGACCAGGCCGCCCGCGACGCTGAACCACTGGACGAGGTTTGCGAATCGATCCCCGCCGGTGAGAACTTGGAAGTGGAGAATCGCGAGCTCTGCCCAAGGTGGAAGGACGAGCTGCCTGAGGATGTTTGTCGGATAGTGCGCAATGCTGTGATCTTGCTGCCAATGAACAACGCGGCTCATGTGATACGACATCGAGTCGTTGGTGTTCGGCGGTGCAATCAAGGCGATCAAGCCGATAGTCACGAGAATTAGGAACACTGCCAGCAACATGAGCCGTGACGACGGCTCCAGACCAGTGAAGCTGGGGAGTCCGGTAGGCAGCGCCGTTCGCGGCCTGATCCGGCCATAAACGATGAAAAGCGTAACGGCCACCATTCCCCACGCTGTCACTAGCCACGGGAACGTAAGCAGTTCGAAAAGGCTCAGGAGCTCGGTGATCGAAACTAGGATGACGCCCCAGAAAACCGAGGCAATCAGAATCGCGCGACGCCAGCCGTTGCCGCCGGCGCTAATGACGAGGAATAGACCGATCCATGCTGCCAACGGCACGGCCGCAAACATTCTGACGCCGCCTCCTTGGCGGGTGATGCCGGCACCCGATGAGTCCGAACGCGTATTGGGTGAAGTCGCATCTTCGCGATGAGCCCAAAATCTGTCGATATGCCGAATGGAGCTATTGTCTTCATGTTTTTCAGAGCTTAGAACTTCTCGACCCAGGGTCGCAGCTCGACCTCCCACGTCCATGCGTTGCGCGGCTGACGCGCAACGTGAAAGTAGGTATCGGCGATGGCGTCCGGGTCGAGCAGCGAGTCGGGGCTTTCGGCCGGCACCGGTCGACTCGCGGAACGAATACCCCCGTCGATCACGAAGTGCGCGACGTGGATGTTCTGCGGCGCGAGCTCGCGCGCCATGCTCTGCGCGAGACCGCGTAACGCGAACTTGCCCATCGCGAACGGAGCGGATTGCGCATAGCCCTTCACGCTCGCGGAGGCTCCCGTGAGGAGGATCGTTCCACCGCCTTTACGCAGCATGCGCTTTGCGGCAGCCTGAGTGACGAGGAAGCCGCCGTACGCGGACACTTCGAGCGCCTGCCTCACGGCCTGCGGCTCGAGATCGACGAACGGGCCGCGCAGTCGGCCGCTCGCGTTGTACACCACGACGTCCGGAGCGCCGGGCCCCGCGTCGCACTCCGCGAACAACGCCTCGACGTCCGCGGGCACGGTTGCGTCGCATCGCACCACGTGCGCTCGCGTCGCCGTAGCAACGTCGCGCAGCTTCGCTGGCGTGCGCGCGGCGAGCACGACGCGTGCGCCTTCGCGCGCGAACCGCCGCGCGAGCGACGCACTGAGCCCTTCCCCCGCGCCCACGATCAGCAGCACTTCGGTCATCGGGTTTTCCTAGCGTCAGGGATACTGAGTCTTCCGGGCTTCCTTCTTGAGCCTTTTCGCAGCCTTTCGCTCTTTCGGAGTCATCGTCGGTTTCTTCTTGCCTTCTTTCTGCGTGTTACGTTCTTTGGACATGCTATTCGCTCCCTGCCGATTGCGCATCGAAGACGCATCGGCGTTCGTTTTGACTGTTGATCGAGCCCACGCAGCTACAATACGAAGACACGAGCAAACACTTCAACTGGACCACCTTCGCTGGGATACTGGATTGGCTGGCGTATGCTGATCCCTCGACACTCGCACCCTATGAGCACCCGAACCAATCTCCTGCCCGCCAACGTCTACCAGTACGTGCTACGCCAAACGCGCGAGCCAGCGGTGCTCGCGGAGCTGCGCGCGGCGACGTCGAAAGTGCCGCACAGCGTCATGCAAATCGGCGCGGATCAGGGCGCATTGATGGCGCTGCTCGTGCGGCTAATCGGCGCGAAACGCTGCATCGAGCTCGGCACGTACACGGGCTACTCCGCTCTCGCCGTGGCGCTCGCGTTGCCACCGGATGGCAAGCTGATCGCGTGTGACGTCAGCGCCGAGTGGACCGAGATCGGGAAACCCTTTTGGCGCAAAGCCGGCGTGGCGGATCGCATAGATTTGAGACTCGGACCCGGGCTCGACACGCTCGACGCGCTGCTCGCGGCCGGCGAAGCGGGACGCTTCGACTTCGCGTTCATCGATGCCGACAAGCCGAACTATCCTGCCTACTACGAGCGCCTGTTGAAGCTCGTGCGCCAGGGCGGCCTGATCGCAGTGGACAACACACTGGCGCTTTCGGGCGCGCCGATCATCGAGCTGGACTCTATACACGCGCAGGCCATGCTGGCCTTCAACGAGCTCGCGCGCAAAGACGAGCGCGTGGAGCTGGCGATGCTGACGGTGGGTGAAGGGGTCACGCTGTTGAGGGTGCGCTGATCGGCGCCAGATGTACGGGGCGGCAATTCTGCCGATAATGCGCCGCAGACGAGGCTCGGACCGAAACTTGAGGGGCCCCCAATGATGCGTCTGTGCGCACTGATCGTTTGTTCGGCGATGTGCATCGGCGAAGCCGCGTCGGCCCAAGGGGCCGCGCGGCCGGGCACGGTGTTGGTCACAGGCTCGAATCGCGGGTTGGGCCTCGAGTTCGCGAAGCAATACGCCGCGCTCGGCTGGACCGTGATCGCGACGGCCCGCAGTCCCGAGGGCGCCGCAGAGCTGCAGGCGCTCGCGACGAAGAACCGCAAAGTCACGATCGAGAAGCTCGACCTGCTGGACACGGCGGCGATCAAGTCCCTCGCTGCCAAATACGAGGGCAAACCGATCGACCTCATCGTGAACAACGCCGGTGTCCTCGGAGATCTCGAGAAGCAGAAGCTGGGCTCGTTCGACTATTCCGAGTTCGAGCAAGTCATGGCTGTAAACGTGTACGGCCCACTCGCGGTCGCGGAGGCGTTCCGCGAGCACGTCGCCGCGAGCGAGCAGAAAAAGATCGTCTCCGTGACGAGCGGTTCGGGAATGATCACGGTGCCGGGCAACCTCGGCCCCTACTTCTACAGAACGAGCAAGGTCGGACTCAACATGGTCATGAAGGTGCTGGCCGACGACTTGCGGGGCCGCGGCGTGATCGTGAGCCTCATCGCGCCCGGCACTGCCGACACGGACATGCGGCGCTCGCTCGTCGGCGCAGAGCGCGCAGCTCGCGATCAGACTCCCGCGGCTGCCGTCACGGCGATGATCCACGTCATCGACGAATTGACGCTCGAGCAAAGCGGACTGCCGTTCAACTACAACGGGAAGCAGCTACCGTGGTAATCAGGCACTCCTTCCACGGGCCACACACGGTTTCTGCGGCGGTAGGCGTCCCGTCTCTGTGTCGCGTCAGGTCGCTCGTTGGACAGCAGGCAGGTCGTCGGAGCCAGCTTCAGCCGTGCCGACACCGCGTCGAAAACTCTTGACACGGCGCAGAGCGATGAACCACGCGCACGCCGCGAGACACAGCGTCGCGAGCACATAAAACGCGCCCGCATCGCCGCCGAACTGCCGAGACAAACCGACGAGGCTCGGTCCGAAGAAACCGCCGCTCGAGCCGACGGCATTGATGAGTGCGATGGTTGCCGCGGCGGACGGACCTTGAACGAACCGGGTCGGCAAACTCCATAGCGAAGGCTGCACGAAAGCAGTCATTACCGAGCAACCGATCAACCCGGCGAATTGGAACGGCGAGCCAACGAGCAGCGCTACGCAAAGACAACCGAGCGCTCCGCAACCCATGCCCAGGGCGGCGACGTAACAACGTTCACCCCAACGATCAGACAAGATTCCCGAGAGCGGATAAGCGACAGCTCCGCTAAGGGCGACCGCGCCCACCACGAGACCCGTCGCGGCATCGCTAGTCTTGAGAGACTCCCGCACGATGGTCGGGACCCACAACGTGTAGGCGTACGATGTCGTGTAACCCGCGAACCACGGTACGGCGAGCGCCCAAGCAAGCGGGTTGGCGAGCGCCCTTAGGGGCGACGCGCCTTCCCCGCCTGCGTGTCGGGCCTCGCCCGCGATTCGCTCGGTAAGCCAGGCGCGCTGACCATGTGTAAGCCAAGTCGCCTCGGCGGGACGGTCATCGAGCCAGTAGAGGGCGATGACACCGAGTACGACCGCGGGCAACCCTTCAATCAGGAACAACCACTGCCAACCCCCGAGACCGGCGGTACCGCGTAGGCCCAGAAGTGCGCCGCCGACCGGGCCGCCGATGACCTGAGCGAGTGGCGACGCGATCATGAAGCCCGCAAGTGCTCGCGCACGATGACTCTGCGGGAACCACTGGCTCAGGTAATAGATCACGCCGGGAAAGAGCCCCGCCTCGGCGACACCGAGAGCAAAACGCGCGACATAAAATTGAGTCGGTGTCCGCACCGCGAGCATCGCGCAAGTCAGCAGCCCCCACGTGATCGCGATGCGCGCCAGCCACCGCCGTGCACCGACGCGTGCAAGGATGATGTTGCTCGGAATTTCGAACAGCGCGTAGCCGAGGAAAAAAATGCCGGCACCGAAGCCGAATGTCGCGTCGCCGAAATTCAGGTCCGCATTCATCTGCAGCGCGGCGATGCCGACATTGACGCGATCGACATACGCAACGAAATAGAGTGCGAGCAGGAAAGGCAGAAGCCGTGCGCTGACCTGCCGCATGGTGGCCGCCTTCTGGTCGAGATCCACTGCTGGTCTCCTCAGAGGTTGTTGGTCGCGGACTCTGCTTGGCGGCGGGAGCATGCCCCTCGCCACGTTGTGCGTCCAGCGTCGTTGTCGGCAACAACCCGAACGCAGACGTGGAAGTACTTAAGCGGCGGTGTACAGTAAGTGACGGGCGCCTGACTGACCGTTGGTCGGTCAGACGTCGCTCTAGAGCTCGGTCGGAGCCGAATACGCTGCCGAGCAAGCGCATTGCGACGCCGACGCTCGCCTAGGAAAGTGCCACG
>Ga0070667_100001916_pt1 | contig 18463 bp, 20 predicted proteins | sample KBSS33metaG_FD_64659 | JGI IMG/M metagenome (GOLD analysis project Ga0070667, IMG submission 64659) | Switchgrass rhizosphere microbial communities from Kellogg Biological Station, Michigan, USA - KBS S3-3 metaG | ecosystem: Host-associated > Plants > Roots > Rhizosphere > Soil ... | reverse complement strand
CGGATCAAGACCGACCAGTGCGCCGGCCAGTCCTTCATCCGCTCGTACGCCACGTTGACGAGCTCCACGGACAACACCGACGACGTCATCACCTACCTGGGCGTGACCAAGTCCGTCTAAAGCAGCGATCCAGTCGTTGCCGTCCAACTCCCGTCCAACCAAACCTGAACTGATGAAGGGCTTGCCACCACCATGTTGAAACCCTCCGCTGTATTGGCCGCAGCGTGCATGCTGCTGCCGGCAATCGCCGCGCCGGTCGCCATGGCAGACCCCGACGGCCCGCCGGTGGACACCGGTGTCGTCGCTTCGGACGAGCCGGCCACCGTCACCTCGCCCGATGGCTGGGTGCTGACCGTGGCCGCGACCAACGAGACCGAACTGCCGGTCGCACCGCTGACCACCGCCACCTCCTCCCGCGAGTACCTCGTCGGTGGCACCTTCACCGGCACCGTCACCGGTGGCGGCAAGACCAAGCTGTCGGGCGGCACGCTGGAGGCCGGCTACCAGATCGGCTGTGGCATCGAGCTCGGCCAGATTCGTCTGATCGGCCAGGCTGGTGTCTCGACCAACAGCGCGAACATCTTCACCGGTGCCATCCCGACCGGTGTCACGTTCCCGCTGTCGGGCACCCTGGAAATCCACCCGAAGCCGGGCACGGTGACCCAGGTGCCCGTCGACAAGAAGACCTTCAAGTCGGCGCCCGTCCGCGTCACCCTGAAGGACACCCACATCAAGGTCGACGGTTGCGTCGGCCAGTCGTTCCTGCGGTCGTACGCGGTGCTGACCAGCTCCACCACCGACACCGACGACATCGTGGCGTACTACGGCATCACCAAGTCGGTCTAATGATCGGCAGTAAATTGATGGGCAAAGCCGCGGCGGCGGGCGTGATCGCCGCCGCGGTGTCCATCGCCTTTGCCGGCGCGGCTTCGGCCGACTGGAATGACCCGATTCCGACGCCTGGTCACGACGAGAAGACAGACGCGATCGCCGCACAGGCGGCCGCGGCCCTGGGTCCTGCTCCCCTGGCGGATGCCCAGATGCCGGTCCTCGGCGCTCCGCTGGGTGCCCAGGGGCTGAACGTCCTCGGGCAGCGCCCCGCCAATGCCGATCCGGCGGCGCCCGCCAACCCCGACGCCGGCCCGCTGGGTCTGCCGCTGGGTATGCCGGGGCTGACCGCGGACACCGTGCTGGGCCAGAACGCCGTGCCATCCCGGCCCGGCTCAGGCCCCGGCACCGCGCCGAACCTGAACGCCTTCAACAACGCCTACGGCCCGCAGCAGTGCCTCAAGCCGTCGGCGCCCGGCAAGTGTGAGCAGTTCGGGGTCGACCCAGGCCAGGAGCACGGCGACAGCAGCCCGCATGAGTGGCTCAACCGGTACATCGACATGTACCACGACGGCCGCCTGCGGGGTGGCGCGCTCGGCCAGTACCCGCAGCAGCAGTTGGGCGAGTCGCTCCCGGGCACCGCTCCCCCACCGGGGACCAACATCCCGCCGGGGCTCGCGCAGTACTACGAGCCGCCGGAGGTACCGCCCCCGCCAGGGGCTCCGGTTCCGCCGCCGGCACCGGCCAACTGAATATGCGGTTTGGGCCCGTCAACTCCGGTTGACGGGCCCAAATCGTCTGTGTCGCATGGCCGTCGTCGACGCGCTCCCGGAACGCTCCCGTCGGGCCCTCCGATCCGACATTTACCCAGCCGCGTCATTTCGGCCGCACCGCACACTGCCGTCGCGTATACAGAAACGATGACGGTAAGCGCCGGCCTGTGCGGCGTCGGCGGATTGGCGGGGGCCTTCGGCATCTGGGCAGCGCTGACGAGCGGTACCGCGGTCGCATGGGCAGACAGCGGCGCCAGCCACGATGCGACCGGCAATCCAAAAGGCTCGACCGCCACTGCCCCGCCGCGCACCGGAAGCGACACCTCGACCAAACGGACCGACCGCCCGGCCACGCCGGCCGCCAGAACCGCGTCCGCCCATGGCCCGGCAGCCGGCCGCTCGAACCGCGGCATGCCGAATCCCGTTGCCGCGAAACCCAAACCAGCCACAGCGTCGGCAGCTGCTGCGGCGGCGCAGACCGGCCCCGCAAACCGGGCCGCCACGCAAACCGCGGGCACCAACCCGGCCGCCGCCGTCGCGGCAGTCCCCTCGATCGTGACCCCGGCGGCACCGACCACCGCGCCGTCCGCGCCCAGCAATCCGGCGGCGTGGTTCCAAACGCTGATCTACAACCCGCTGCACACCGGCATCGAAGGCTGGATCAACAGTCCGCTCGGGCAGGGCGTGGACGGTGTCATCAACAGACTGGCCGGCACCTACGTGATCGGTAACGGCCGCACCGGCACGGCGACCGCACCCACCGGCACCGCCGGCGGGTGGTTGTTCGGTGACGGCGGAGCCGGTTGGGACAGCACCGAGACCGCGGTCCGCGGAGGCAACGGCGGTGCAGCAGGCATGGTCGGCAATGGCGGACGGGGCGGAACCGGCGGCGCCGGAGCGTTCGGCGGCACCGGCGGCGCCGGTGGCTTCCTGATGGGGATCGGCGGCCATGGCGGCGCCGGCGGCGCGCAGGCCGGCGGCACCGGTGGGCCTGGCGGCAAGGGCGGCAAGGGCGCCGGTCTGCTGTTCGGCGCCGGCGGTGGTGGTGGCCGAGGCGGCGACGGGGCCGACGGTGGCCGCGGCGGGAACGGCGGCAACGGGGCCTTTGTCCTCGGCATCGGCGGTGCCGGCGGCGACGCCGGAAACAGCGGTGTCGGTGGCAGTTCGACCGGCCTGCCGGCACTCGGCGGCGCCGGCGGCAATGCGGGTCTGCTGGGCAACCATGGCGCTGTCGGCAAGTCCGGTACGGGTGCCACGCTCATCCAGACGGGCGCGAACAGCTCGATGCTGTCCGTCACGCCGACCGGCGTCTGGCTGACCAACAGCGACGGGCAGGTCGTACTGCTGCACGGGTTCAACGAGGTGTACAAGCTGGCGCCATACGAACCGTCGGCCAGTGGGTTCAGCGAGGACGACGCCGCGTTCCTGGCGGCCAATGGCTTCAACGTCGTGCGGCTCGGCGTGATCTGGGCTGGGGTCGAGCCCCAGCCCGGTGTATACGACGCCGCCTACGTCAACTCGATCCGGCAGACCGTCGACATGCTCGCGTCACATGGCATCTACACGATCATCGACATGCACCAGGACCTGTACAGCGCTTCACTCGGGGGCGAGGGCGCCCCGGAGTGGGCCACCAAGACCGGTGGGCTGCCCAACCGCAGCTTCGGTTTCCCGGGCAGCTACTACCTGAACCCCGCCGAGACCGCGGCGTGGGACAACTTCTGGAGCAATTCCAACGCCGCCAATGGAATCGGGCTCGAGGACAACTACGCCAAAGCCTGGGAGACAGTGGCTGCCGCGGTCGCCGGCAACAGCAGCGTCATCGGCTACGACGTCATGAACGAACCATTCCCCGGCACCTCGTGGTTGCCGACACTTCTGGGCAGCCCGTTCTACGCGACTCAACAGCTGACGCCGATGTACAACCAGGTGGCGGCCGCCATCCGGGCCGTTGACCCGAACACCGCACTGTTCGTCGAACCCGCCAACCCCGCGGTGTCCGAAGTTCCCGCGATCCTCGGCCTGCCCATCCAGCTGGGCACCATCGACGATTCGAATGTCGTTCTGGCGTTTCATGATTACTGCGCCGGATCAGCCACCAGCGGCATCTGCGGATGGTTGGCCATGCAGCAGGCCAGCACCGCGCACGCCTACGGGAAGGCCAACAACATGCCGGTGTTCATGGACGAGTTCGGCGCCTCCAACCTGCCATCGGACCTGAGAGCCGAGATGAACGCCGCCGACCGGTATCTGATGAGCTGGTCCGAATGGGCCTACTCCGGCGTCGGCGACATCACCACCAGCGGCAGCACCGACGGTGAATCGGTGGTCTACGACCCGGCCCTCCCGCCGACCGCCGGCAACGTCAACACCGGCAGCCTGGACGTACTCGCCTCGCCATACCCACAGGCGGTATCGGGTACGCCACTCAAGCTGTCAAATGCCAACGGCGCCTTCACCTTCAACTACTCGACAGTCAAGGCGGACGGTTCGGGTAACTTCGCGGCCGGCTCGTTGAGCACCATCGCGGCGCCGGCGGTCGCCTACCCGAACGGGTACGCGGTGACCGTCACCGGCGGCCACGTGGTCTCGGCCGCGAACGCGCCGACATTGGTGATCGCATCGGACACCGATACCGGCGTCGTTCAGGTCGTGGTGACCGCCACGCATTGACGCTTCGGCACTTGCGTCAGCGGCAGCGGACGTTCAAGTTCTGGCACACCATGCCGACGCCGCCCCACCGGGACACGGTGGCGCCCGCGTCTCGCGGGTCGACCAGCAGCGCCGGAGTAGAAGTCACCAGCTGGTCGATGATCGAGGGCACGATGGGCTGCGTCGGGTCGGGCTGTGCGTGGGCCAGGCCGCTCGTGGCCGTCACTCCGAGAAGGCCGAACACACAGGCCACCAACCGGGGTACCCAATTGCGCTTCATGGTTCTTCCTCAGGCCGAACTGACTCATTCCATCCCACGATATGTCCGCTTACCCTTGCGCGTCGATGTCGCATCTCGATCACAAATGCGGAACAACTCGAATCTCGGTGGAACGCGTTGACCCGCAAGTGAATCGTCGGCCGCTTACCGTTTGGGCCGTGAAGCCGATACGCGTGCTTTTTCGCCGCGCCGCGGCTATCGCTGTGTGCGTTGTCGTCACCGCACCGTTGACACCGCCCGCCGACGCCGACCCGGTAGCCCTGCCCGACGTCGCGCCGGCGCCTGACGGCAGGGTTGCGCCCGGCACTCCCGCCGCCGTCAACACACCCGACGGTTGGACCCTCACCCTCGGCGCCCGGGACGAGTCGCAGGTCCCTGTAGCGCCGTTGACGACCGCGGTGTCGTCGCGCGAATATCTTGCCAGCGGCATCTTCATCGCCTCGCTCGTCGGGCCTACAGAACCGCGGGGGCTGCTCGAAGTCGGTTATGAGGTCGGGTGCGGCATCGACATGAGCACCTCGAACGGTGTGACGATGGCGGGCAGCACCGGTGTGACCCCATCGGTCGGGGTCTCCGGGCCGTTGGGCGCGCTACCGACGGGAATCGTGCCAGTAATCTCCACGCCCGTGAACGGCGTGATCACGGTCGGCCTCAAACCGGGCTTCGTGCTTGTGGTGCCCGTCAACAAGAAGGAATTCAAGAGCGCCAACCCCTGGGTGATGATCAGCAACTTCCACATCAAGATCGATGGCTGCGTGGGTCAGTCCTTCATCCGCTCATACGCGACGCTGACGCGGCAGACCGATCAATCGGACGTCGTGCTGTCCTACGTGGGGACAACGACCACCGTCTAGCTGTTGTGACCCGGGCGTAGCGTGACCGTTGTGTCCACGGAGCCGAACAACCACTATCACCACCTGGCATTCGGCTCCGATGCGCTGAATCGCCAGCAGCGCAACGGCAGCTATCTGGCCTATGGCCGGCACACCGAACGCGCGGACGACGGCCCGCAGCGCCTCGACGACCGCGAGCTTTTGATGATCCGGCGCGCGGATCAGTTCTGCCTGGCCACGGTCACCCCGAACGGCTGGCCCTATCTCCAATACCGCAGCGGCCCAGCCGGATTCGTCCGGTACCTGCCCGAGACCGACCGGCTGCGCTTCATCGATCTGCCCGGCAACAACCAGTTCGTCACCCTGGGCAATCTGGCCGCCGACGACCGACTGGCGATGTTCTTCGTCGACTACCCGCGGCGCACCCGGCTCAAGGTCTTCGGCCGTGGTGCGGTCATCGAGGACGGGCCGCAGCGCGAGATCGAGATCGCGGTCGAGGCGTTCGACTGGAACTGCTCGCGCTCCATCATTCCCCGCTTCGATCGTGAGTACCTGCGCGAGCTGGGCGAGGCATACCAAGCCAAGTTCGACAGTCGAGAGGCCGAGCTGCAGGCCGAGATCGACACGCTCAAGGCGCGGGTGGCAGAGCTGGAGACTCAACCTCCCGCGAGGGCCTCCCGGAATTCCTCCGAGACGTAGAACGGAATGAGCCGGCGCCGCAGTACCGACTCGAGGTAGCCCCGTTCATCGAGCAAGGCAATCACCGGAGGGCCGAAGCGTAGGGCTTCCTCGATCATGTCCTCACGCCCCACGCCGAGGTCGAGCAGCAGATCGTAAAGGCTGACATCGCCGTACTTTTCGAAGACGTGGTCGATGCCCTCATCGAGGAGCGTGCGGAAGTAATCGGTGTCTCGAAAGGTGCGCCAGAACTCGTAGATCGGCACGACCGCGTCCTCGACGTCGTCGGCCGAAATCACCGAAATGGCAGACGCCAGCGGGCTGTTGAGGTTGCTGCGCCACAGGTCGTTGAGCGCCTCGGCGAGTACATCTTCGTCGGCATGCGTGTGGGCGAGCAGAAAGCGGGCGCCGCGACGCGCCAGATCCTCGGCGCGCACCTCCAACCGTTCGACCGGGCCCTGCGGCATCCGGGCGCCGACTGCGCCGAACACGCGGCCCAGCCGGCCACGAGCCAGCGACCTGCCACCCTGCGTGACGGATTCGGCGAGCGAGTGCTGCACCAGCGTCACACAGAATTCGGTGAACGCCTCGCTGCTCAGGATTCGCTCCAGCACTCGCTGCGTGACGCCCATCTCGATCACCATCGCGCTGAGCTCACTGAACCGCCGCCCGTCGATGACGTCGCCGAAACGGGTGTCCGAGGAAGCGGTGAGCTGAAACAGCCGCGTGGCAATCTCGCTGACCAGTTCCGCGATGCCGCCTTCCACCGGCACCTGCACGGCGTACTTCGCGGCGACGTTCTTGATCATCGTGGGCGTCACGGCGTCGGACAGCGTGATCTCCGATGCTTCCAGGAGGGCGTGCTCGATCTCGTCGAGGACCAGGCTGTGGTAGTTCTCGCCACGCAGCTGCTGCATGGCGAACGCCACCTGCGCATCGAGGAGACGGGCGGCGACCGGTTCGAGCTGCGGCTCGAGGTCGTCGGCCGGCTCCGGGAAGTTGGTCATTGCCAGCACCTTACCCAGCGGGACTCATCGGCCGCGGCTTGTGAGTTCGGGCTGTTCGGCACTCAGCGGCGCACCGTCGGACTGTGCCCCACGCCGGACTGCGGCACCGACGTGGGCGGACCGTTCTGCCTCATACTCAGGCAGACGCCCAAGCTGCCACCGACACATGGCACGCCGTTGACGGTCGGTACTGGTCCACCTGATCGGTTCCCGGTGGGATCGAAAGCGGCATCGGCCGCCGCGGCCGGCGACAGGCAGATTGCGAGCGCGCCGCACGCCGCCAGGTAGGTGCCTATTCGAAGGAGATCGGCCATCGTCGCCACGCTTTCACCCGTTCAATGGTCAACATAGCCCTGTGCCCACGGTTAGAGGTACACCCGAATCTCTGCGGGAACCATGCCGGCGATCCCCTTATCCTTGGTTTCGGGGGCAGGGGGATGCGATGGACTACCTGGCGGGACAGCTGGTCTTCTTAGCGATCGTCGCGGCGCTGATCGGCGGCGTGATCTGGGCCGTGGTCGTGATGCGCAAGCCACGCCCGCAGCTTGAAGACGAAGACGAAGACGAAGAACTATGACTCGTTGGTCCTCAGCCGCAGCGATCGTTGTCTCGGTTGCCGGCGCTGCCGTACTGGCGGCTGCCCCCGAGTCCGCCGCTGAACCGATGGCGGTGTGTCCTCCGAACCAGTCGACGTACTGGAACGGGCAGCCGTGCTTCCCGCAGCCCTGCGTGCCCCCGTACGCGCCGGGAATCCCGCCGTGTTTCATGCCGGCGCCACAGATCGGTCCGAACGGCGCGCCGGTTCTCGGATGAGCTGCGTTGAGCTCCACGGTCGGCGCTTCGCTACGGCGCGGATCGCCCACGTCACCGGGGCCGTGTCGTGGTGGGTGTTCGTCGTCGCCCGTCTCATGACGGAGATGAATTCAGCGGCGTTTAACTTCGGCCTGCCGCGGCGGTACGCCGACTACGACGAGTCGATCTTCGGGGTCGGGTTGGGACACAACGACTTTGGCTGGACCGCATACGAGCCGCTGACCAACCATCCGTCCTCGCCGCTGAACGATGTGTTCTTCACCTCGAACGTCATCGCGAGCGTCGCGGTCGTGGCACTGGCCATCACTGCCATCGCCGCCGTGGTCGAAGCGATATCTGTCGCGAGATGGCCGGCGGGCATCGCCACGATTCTCGCGCCGATTACCGGCGCCGCCGTCATCCTCACCGCGCTCTACTACGGGACCGGATTCGGCGGTGGTCTGCGGTTGAATCTGCTGATCGTGTTCGCGCTCGTGCTGCTCGGCGTCGCGATTCGTGAAGTGTGGAGCCGGGTGTTGGCGCCTCGCCCGACCCGGGCCGAATGACGCAGCCGGCGCGGCTGTCATGCCGAACCTCACTCGCGTGGGCTGAGCAGGTCCCGCCCGACGACTGACCTACCGATAAGGGGGTAATGATGATTGAGCACGTCCTCGCTGAGAGCGTGGAGGCCGCGACCTGGCCCGCTATTCGCGCCACCGCGTTCACCTCTGCGGGCCTGGTGCTGATCGTGATCGGCACCCGCCGCATGCGCGTCCGCCGCCGCTGGGAACGCGCCGATGAACAGCGCCTGCTGCACCCCACAGCGCAAGCCGATCGTGAGCCGTCGCCGCCGAAAGGCGGAGCCATGCTCGTCGGTGGGATCGCATTGTTCTTGTTCGGACTTGCGCACGCGCTCGACCTGTTCGCCAGGCTGATCGAAGCGGGTGTGGTGTGACCGACACCTGGTTCCACGCCGTCCTGTTCATCGCAGCTGGCGCGATGCTGATCCTGGGCGGCTGGGTGACCCGCCGAAGCGGCTCGGCGAAGTTGGCCTACGCGGAGATCGGGCTGGGCGTGCTGTTGCTCGTTGCCGGGCTGGCGCGCCTAATAGCCGCGATCGGGACGGTGCGATAGCCGCAGTCGGGTGGTGCGCTGATCCGATACAGACGCCGCCTTCGACACGGCGGTGCCAGATGTGGGTCTCCGTGGCGCTGCCCCCAGAAACGAAAAAACCGCCCGTCACGGGGCGGTTTAGAAGTGGCCAGGGCCGGGATCGAACCGGCGACCTTCCGCTTTTCAGGCGGACGCTCGTACCAACTGAGCTACCTGGCCGGAAGGGCAAGTTGCCTCGCCGTTCTGGCGACCCTGACGGGACTCGAACCCGCGACCTCCGCCGTGACAGGGCGGCGCGCTAACCAACTGCGCCACAGGGCCTTACATACTGCGTTGCTTCGCTTTCGCGTTGCGTACCCCCAACGGGATTCGAACCCGTGCTACCGCCGTGAAAGGGCGGCGTCCTAGGCCACTAAACGATGGGGGCCAATCCGAATCTCTTCGGGGGCACTCTCAACGTTTCCGTTGGGAGCTTCGATAGCTTAGGGCACGACCGCCCCACGACCCAAATCGGCACTTCAGGCCACCGGCCGCCACTCAACCACCTGCCCTGCGAAGCGGCCGGGCGGGACGCAGTATCCTGTGTCCCACGCCCCTATAGCTCAGTCGGTAGAGCTACGGACTTTTAATCCGCAGGTCCCAGGTTCGAGCCCTGGTGGGGGCACCAAAGTGTCAACCAATCGACGTTAATTCGTTCGGAAATCACGCCGTCCCGCACCGCCGCTACCTGCGGGTGCACCATCCCGCGGCCCCTATATGTCTTGCCGCGGTGGGTGCTCAAGAATCCTGATCCTTGAGGCGCTCGGCCGGGGCGCCCAACCTCTCAACCGGCCGCCATCGCGGAGTTGGCCCCTGACGTGTCGTCTCGGGTTCTGCAGTGATCGCATCCTTCGATGACCCAATGTCCAAGGCGCTGAACGCAAGGGCAGGCATCGCAGTCGATATGCAACCGGCGACAAAGCCGGCACGTCGTGGAAAGTTCATCAAGGAGCTCGGACATGTCGGCGCCTCTCTGCAGGAGCTCTGGCTTGATGTAAGACTCACGCAGATCCGGCTCACGAGTATGAGTAGAGGGCTACTCGAAACGTGCTCTCAAACGATCGGCGACGCAGCGGTCGGTTGCGTGACTGAACCGCGTCTGTAAATCCACAGGCCCCAGGTTCGAGTCCCGATGGGGCACCACAAGTCCGCCAATTCAGTAGCCGGACTAACCGCGGTGGATAGTGTGGCGACGTGACGAACAACGCCGACGACGCCCAGCTCGAGTTCATGAACTCGATGTTCGCGACCACCATCCCGTCCGCCCACGGCCTGGGCGTCAGAGTCGTCGAAGTCCGCCGCGGATTCGCTGCCACCACTGCCCCAATCGCGGGAAACGGCAACCACTTTGGCGTCATGTACGCGGGCGTGCTGTTCACCGTCGCCGAGGTGCTCGGCGGGATTCTCGCGCTCACCGCGTTCGACCAGAGCCAGTTCTTCCCGCTGGTCAAGGACATGTCGATCCAGTACAAGGCGCCGGCGAAATCCGACGTGCGGGCGCAAGCCGAACTGAGCGAAGCGGACATCGCCCGCGTCGAGGCGGAGGCCGCACAGAACGGCAAGTCGGAGTACACCGTCGAGGCGGTCGTGACCGACGCCGACGGCACCGTCGTCGCCACCACCAAGGCAACCTGCCAGCTCCGCCGGAAGTAACCGCCGGCGCCCTACTTCGCCGGAATCTCCAATTCCGCCACGCGTTCCTGAACCGCCTGATTGATGGCGGCGGTGAAGCGGTCGGCCATCATCTGCAAAGCGAGCGACCGCAGCGCCCACTTTGACAAAAAGTCTGGGCACACGTCGGATTCGTTACGTCCAAGCAATGCCTTAGAGAAGTTCTCCGCCCGCTTCACCGGCGGCGCTGCACTACTTGCAACGGCCCGACCGGCTCACGGCCACGTACCCTGGCTACCGCCGGATCAAACGAGCTGGATAGCTCACAATCGCCCTATTTTGGGGCTTTCGGCGGCTTATACGGTCGAGGCTTTGGCGCCAGCCCCTTCTTCGTAGCCCCTTTTGTGTTCGAGTAGTACGGGTCTTCCTTTTTCGTAACCATGGCCCACTTCTTCTCACGACAGCCGTACGTAGCCGTGTATTCGACATCTAGTGTGCGCGAGAGTTTCGGCGAGCGTGTGGCGTTTGCGTCGCAGGAGACCAAATCCCAAGGAAGGCGCGTCGTGCTCACAACGCCCTACTTCGCCGGAATCTCCAATTCCGCCACCCGTTCCTGCACTGCCTTGTTGATCGCGGCAGTGAAGCGGTCCACCATCATCTGCGCCGCGAGTGGCCGTAGGTTCGGCACCACCTTGGCAATCCGCGCGAGGTACACGTTGGGGTCCTCAGCCTCCCGGATCCGACTGAACACGACGTCGGTTACCTCATTGGCGAGGGCGTCGATGTGCTTGTCGACGACGCCGGCCAGGCGCCGGATGTCCTCGGCCGGCACGTTGGTGTCCCGCAGGTTCATCGCCGCCCCCAGGACCGATTGCCGGACGCTGAAGGTGCCGTCGTCGAGACGCCGGATCGCGCCCAGCGCCTCGAGGGTCGCGAGCGCCCGGTCGTCCAGCGACAGACCGGCGCGTTGTTCGAGTTCACGTAGGTCGACGGTCTCGTCCTCGGCCGGGCTCCACGGTGTGAGAAGTGCCGCACGTACCGCGAGGTCGTGGGCCGTCGCACCTTCGGGCAGCCGCGCCAGCACTTTGGTGATGGCGGCCAGCGTGTAGCCGTGTTGCTGCAACTGCTGCACCAATTCGAGCCGAATACGGTGCGGCGCACCGTAATACGCGAGACGGCCGCGCCGCTCGGCCGGCGGCAACAGGCCGCTCTCGTTGTAGAAGCGGATGGTTCGCACCGTGGTGCCGGTGCGCGCAGCAAGCTCGTCGATGGTGAATTCCTCGACTGTGACATCTGTCATTCCACGAAGTATAGACACCAACATTCACACTGTGCCAGTGTTACTGGCACAGTCACACGTCGACATGAAATGAGAGCCACATGACTTTGCCGAAGCCCTCGGGCACCACCGAGGTCGTCATCACTGGTGCCTCGTCCGGAATCGGAACCGAACTCGCCCGCGTGCTCGCCACCCGCGGCTACAGCCTCTTTCTGGTCGCCCGCCGCCAGGACCGGCTCGACGCTCTGGCCGACGAGCTGCGCGCCGAGCACGGCGTCGGTGTGACAGTGCGACCGTGCGACCTCGCCGACGCCGCGCAGCGCCAGAAATTGATCGAAGAGCTGCGCACCCGGCCCATCGCCGGCCTCATCAACAACGCGGGTTTCGGCACCAGCGGCGCCTTCCACACCCTGCCGATGGACCGCGAGCGCGAGCAGGTAGAGCTCAATGTTGTTGCGGTGCAAGAACTCACCCACGCCGTTCTGCCGGGCATGGTCGAGCGAGGCGCGGGCGCCGTCCTCAACGTCGCCTCCGTCGTCGCATTCCAGCCCATGCCGTCCATGGCGACCTACGGCGCGTCGAAGGCGTTCGTCAACTCGTTCTCCGAGGCCGTCCACGAAGAGCTGCGCGGCACCGGCGTCTCCTGCACCTCGCTGTGCCCCGGGCCGGTCCCCACCGAATGGGCCGAGATCGCGTCGGCCCACGAATTCAGCCTGCGCCCGGCACAGGTCTCCCCCGCGGACGTCGCGGCCCAAGCCGTCGACGGCATGCAGTCCGGCGCCCGCCAGGTGATCCCCGGCACCGTCGTCAAGCTCATGGCCATCACCGGCGCCATCACTCCCCACGCCCTGCTGCTGCCCGCCCTGCGCCTGGCCCGCCGGGCTCTGGGCTGACCCCTACCGAACCTCAAGAAGGGACCCGTGCCATGAACCTCTCCGACATCACCGCACTGGCGACCAAGCCCGTCGCCGCCGTCAGCGCCAAGCCGCTTGCCGTGTTCGCCAGCGTCATGAACACGCCCATCAAGACCCGCCCGATCTACCTGCAGACCGTGATCGACGCCCTCACCGGCTACACCCTCGAAGACGCCGTCGCGGGCAAGGTCGTCGTGATCACCGGCGCCTCGGCGGGCATCGGTGAAACCACCGCCCGTCGCATCGGTGCGGCCGGTGGCGAGGTCGTGCTGGTGGCCCGGACCCGGGAGAACCTGGAACGTGTCGCCGACGATATCCGCGCCGACGGCGGCTCCGCGCACGTCTACCCGTGTGATCTGAGCGATCTCGACGCCATCGGCGCCATGGCCGACCAGGTGCTGGCCGATCTGGGTCACGTCGACATCCTCATCAACAACGCCGGCCGCTCCATCCGCCGCTCGCTGGAGCTGTCGCACGACCGGATGCACGACTACCAGCGGACCATGCAGCTCAACTACTTCGCTCCGGTGCAGCTGATCTTGAAGTTCACGCCGGGCATGCGCGAGCGCGGCTTCGGCCACATCATCAACGTGTCCTCGATCGGCGTCCAGACCAAGCTGCCGCGCTTCGGCGCCTACATCGCCAGCAAGTCGGCACTGGACGGACTGTGCGACACGTTGCAAGGTGAGACGGTGTCGAACAACGTCACCTTCACCACGGTGCACATGCCGTTGGTGCGGACGGCGATGATCGCCCCGACCAAGATGTACGACCGCTTCCCCACCCTGACGCCCGAGCAGGCCGCGGCCACGTTGTGCGACGCGATCATGCACCGGCCGCGCCGGCTGAGCCCGCCGTCCGGACAGCTCACGGCGCTCACCGACGCACTCAGCCCACGTCCGTTCGACCTGGTGCGGAACAAGGTCTACTCGATGTTCGGCGATTCGGCCGCTGCGCACGCGGCAACCGAAGAAGCAGCCGAACCCGTTGCGGCCGAATAGAAAAGGAACGTCGTCATGGACCTGAACTCACTGCTTACCGAGCCGGCTCGGCGGGTCGGCCTCGAAACCCGCGCCCTCGTGGCACTGGTCCGGGCCGGCGCCATCGGCGTCGACCTGCCGCACCGGTTGGTGCAGGTCCTCCAGGCGCTCAACACCTACGGGCCGTTCGGGGCCGCGCCGCGCATCGCCGCGATCCGGCACAGCGCGTACCCGGCGATCGCCGACGAACGCGGCGAACTGAACTGCGCCGAGTTCGACGAGGCAGTCAACCGGATCGCCAACGCACTGCGCGCCCGGTTGGCCCCGGGCGACACCGTCGGCATTCTCTGCCGCAACCACCGCGGGCCGCTGATCGTGGCGTTCGCCGCGTCGCGTGCCGGGGTCAACGCGGTGTGGCTCAACACCGCGTTCTCGGCCCGCCAGGCGGCGGAGGTCGCCAACCGCGAGGGTGTCGACCTGCTGGTGCACGACGTCGAATTCACCGATCTGGTCGCCGACATCGAGGCCAGGCACGGCACCTTCGTCACCGACATCGACAGTGCCAGCGACGATCTCGACACTCTCGCGGCCGGCGCCTCGCCGAAGGCGCCGCCCGCACCGGCCAAGCCGGGAAAGATCATCCTGCTGACGAGCGGCACGACGGGCACGCCCAAGGGCGCACCGCGCGCCGAGCCGCGCAGCTTCATCCTGCCGGGCGGCCTCCTGGAACGGCTGCCGATGCGCGCCCGCGAAGCCACCATCATCGGGCCACCGCTCTTCCACGGCACCGGGCTGCTGATCGCCATCATGACAATCGCCCTGGGCTCGAAGTTGGTGCTGCGCCGCAAGTTCGAAGCAGAACAGCTGGTGGCCGACATCGAGAAACACCAGGCGACCACGGTCTGCGTGGTTCCGGTCATGCTGCAACGCGTGCTCGGACTCGGCGACAACACGGTCCGCAGCTACGACACCTCGAGCCTGCGTGCCATCTTCTGCGCCGGCTCCCAGTTGCCGGCCGCCGTCGCCACCGCGGCGCAGGACCTGCTCGGCGACGTCGTCTACAACCTCTACGGCTCAACGGAAGTCGCGCTGGCCACCATGGCGACGCCGTCCGACGTCCGCGAAGCGCCCACCTCGGTCGGCAAGCCGATGCTCGGCTGCCGGATCAAGATCTTCGACGACAACGGCCACGAGGTGCCGGCTCCCGGAACGGGGCGGATATTCGTCGGCGCGGCAACGCAATTCGAGGGTTACACGGGCGGCGGCACCAAGGAGTTCATCGACGGCCTGATGGCCAGCGGCGACGTCGGACACTTCGACGACAAGGGCCGGCTGTACATCGACGGCCGGGACGACGACATGATCGTCTCCGGCGGAGAGAACGTGTTCCCCGCCGAGATCGAGGAGCTTCTGGTCACGCACCCCGCCATCGTGGAAGCCTCCGCCGTCGGCGTCGACGACGAGGAGTTCGGAAAACGCCTGCGCGCCTTCGTGGTTACGGTGTCGGGCACCGAGGTGTCGGAGGCGGAGGTCAAGCAGTTCGTCAAGGACAACCTGGCCCGCTACAAGGTGCCGCGCGAGGTGGTGTTCCTCGACGAGCTGCCGCGCAACCCCACGGGCAAGGTACTCAAGCGGGATCTGGCGACCCGGAACGACTGAGTGGCGGCGGGCTCAGTCGCAGCATCCGCATCCGCCTGCGGCGACGGGCTCGCCAACGGCCGGCACACAGCAGACGTCCCCCTGCCAGGCGTTGAGACCTTCCTTCACCGCGATGCCCGCAATCACCAATGCGGCGATGGGGTCGGCCCAGGACCAACCCAAGACGGCGTTCACCAGCAGGCCGACCAACAGCACAGCCGACAGGTAGGTGCACAGCAGCGTCTGCTTGGAATCGGCGACCGCCGAACGTGATCCGAGCTCCCGACCGGCCCGACGCTGCGCGTACGACAGCACCGGCATGACGAGCAGGCTCAGCGCCGCAAGCACGATCCCGATGGTCGAGTGCTGGGCCTCACCCAACCCGAGCAGGGCACGGACGGCGTCGACCGTGACGTACGCGGCCAGCGCGAAGAAGGAGAACGCGATGATGCGCAGCGCGGTCTTCTCCCGCGCTTCGGGGTCGGCGCCGGCGAACTGCCAGGCCACCGCGGCCGCCGAGGACACCTCGATCACGGAATCCAGGCCGAAGCCGACCAACGCCGACGACGACACCCGCGCCCCTTCGGACAGCGCCACGACGGCCTCGATGACGTTGTAGGAGATGGTCGCCGCCACCAGCCACCTGATGCGCCGCGCGAGCTGGCCGCGGCGCACGTCGGTGAGCGTCATTGCCCGCACCCACAGGGCTCACCGTCTGCGCCGACGCAGGCGCAGTTCGGATCGACCGCCAGCACCAGGCCCATGAGGTCGTCGAGTGCGCGGCCGATGCGGCCGTCCGCCAGTTCGTATCGCATGCGACGCCCTTCGGGCACCGCCACCACCAGACCGCAGCCCCGCAGGCAGGTCAGGTGGTTGGACAGAATCTGACGCGAGACGCCCAGTTGGTCCGCGAGGTCCGACGGGTATCCGGGAACGGTATTGAGACTCAACAGGATTCGCGTACGCGTCGGATCCGATAGGGCATGACCGAACCGCGCCAGGGCGTCAGTGTGCTGCAGCGTCGCCATGCCGACAACAGTACATCAAATTCTGTATTCAGAAAATGCTGTATCGGTAGAGCGCTGCCCGAGCGGCCGCCGTAGATCGCCACGTCGTCAATGCTTGTTGTGGCCCTTGCCTTTACCGTTGCCATGGCCATTGGGGGGCGGAACATCCGCAGTCGGCGGCGGAGTCGAAACCGGAGCCGGCGCGGAGGTCGGTACCGGCTCTGGGGTGCTGGTCCCGACCGGCGCCGGCGTGGCCGGCCGGGACGCGGCGTCGACGATGACGGCGATGACCGTCACCGCGAACACCAGGGCCGCCCCGACCCACAGCAAGATCATCGGCCTGCGGCGCCGAGTGCCCACCACTATCGGCGTTGTCACCGGATCAGGTAGCGGCTGGTTGAGCACCATCGTCGGCGGCCGACGCGCGAGAACAGCTCCGGACAGCGCCGCACGCATCTCGTCAGCGTTGGTGAACCGCCAGCGCTGATCGCGAGCCATCGCGCGTTCGACGACACCCACCAGGGCCGGGTCGGTATCGGGCCGAAGCACGTCGACCGGCACGGGATGTTCCTCGCTGACCGCGCGGGCAAGGGCAACCAGGTTGTCCTGCGGAAAGGGCCGTCGGCCGGTGAGCGCCTCATAGCCGACGACGCCGACGGCGTAGAGGTCGTCGGCGACAGTCGCCGGCCGCCCGGACAACCGCTCGGCGCTGAGATAACCCATCGTCCCCACGATCTGACCGGCGATGGTGTGGTTCGATTCGGCGCTCTTGGCGATGCCGAAGTCGGCGAGCTTCGCCGATCCCGAATCAGCCAACAGGATGTTCCCCGGCTTGATGTCCCGGTGCAGGATGCCGGCCGCATGCGCCACCGCCAGCGCCGAGAGCACGTCGTCGAGCACTGACCGAACCTGCGCCTGCGGCAGCGGACCGGCGGCCATCGAGTCCGCCAAAGTGCGGCCCGGCAGCCGCTCCATGACGATGTACGGCGTGCCGTCCTGTTCGCCGTAGTCGTGTACCGCGACGACATGCGGATGGTTCAGCCCGGCGGCGGCACGGGCCTCGATCTCGAAACGGCGTCGGAAATCAGGTTGGGCACTGAGCTGCGGGTGCAGCAGTTTGACGGCCACCGGGCGCTGCAACTGGGTGTCCCAGGCATCGCGGACCTCGGCCATGCCTCCATGCCCCAGCGTCCCCCGCAACTGGTAGCGGTCGGCGAGCACGCCCGGGACTGGCATGGACCCAACGCTAGTCCTGATGCCACCCCGCGGGCCCAGGGCGCGTCGGTGCCGTCAGCGCTCAGGCGCTCTTTGCCGTGGCGATGTCGTCGGCCAGTGGCGCGATCGCTGCCATGATCCGCTGCACGGTCCGCGCCGGAACGCCCGCCGCAGCCAGGCTTTCGCTCAAATACCCGGCTACCAGATTGAAGTGCCGTTTGGTGATTCCGCGCCCGCGGTGGATGTCCCACATGGAGGCGCCGGTATACGGTTCCGGGCCGCCCAACGCGGCGGCGAAGAACTCGACCTGCCTGCCCTTGAGTCGTGACATGTTGGCACCGGCGAAAAAGCCGGCGAGTTCGGCATCGGCCAGCACGCGCTCGTAGAAGTCCGCCACCACCTGTTCGAGCGCTTCGGCTCCTCCGATCTGCTCATAGATGCTCGTCATGTACCGAGCCAACACCGGCCGTGTTGCCTATCCATTGCTCGACGGTGACCCGGCGACTAAATCGATCTCACAGACCCCTCGAATGCTGCGAGTACCGCAAAATGCCTGGCTCAGTCCACCTTTGGACAGTAGAACTGCGGCTGGCCGCGATACTCGACCGGCGGCAGGTTGCGCGCAGGAGTCTCCACCAGCGGCGAATCGATGGGCAGCCGACCGGATGCCCGGTCCATCGCGGACCGCTTGCGCGGATGCATCAGCCTGCGCTTCGGACCGTACTTCGAGACGAGCGTGATCACCTGGCACAGCCGGTCATGCACCCATTGCTGCCGGGCAGACCACGTGTAGCCCATCAGTTCCCGCACCGGCGGGTCGTAGA
>Ga0070667_100001914_pt1 | contig 18466 bp, 17 predicted proteins | sample KBSS33metaG_FD_64659 | JGI IMG/M metagenome (GOLD analysis project Ga0070667, IMG submission 64659) | Switchgrass rhizosphere microbial communities from Kellogg Biological Station, Michigan, USA - KBS S3-3 metaG | ecosystem: Host-associated > Plants > Roots > Rhizosphere > Soil ... | reverse complement strand
GGGGTCGTCGCGCTGAAGTGGTCGAGCGTCCCGCGGAACACGAACCCGATCTTCCCGTTCCACGTCTACAACGTCAGCAAAGTGGTCGTTCCCGGCGATCGCCTGTACCTGCTCGCGCTTGCGGTCGGGCTCACCGCCATGCTCTGGGCTGCATATCGGTTCAGCCCAGTCGGCCTCGGGATCCGGGCGAGCGCCGAGAACGCGCGCTCGGCCGCGACGCTCGGGTGGTCGGCAGACGCGCTCGGTGTGATGACGTGGGCTCTCGGCTCCGGGCTCGCGGCAGTCGCGGGAGTCCTCATCTCGCCCATCACGGGCATCAACCCTGAGGAGATGCCGTACTACGTGCTGCCCGTCCTCGCCGCGGCGCTCGTGGCCGGGTTCACCTCGTTCTGGGGAACCCTCGCAGCGTCCCTCGTCCTCGGGATCGTGTCGTCGGAGTTCGTGCAGTACGTGAACGTCTGGGGTCTCGACAAGACCTTCCCGTTCCTCGTCATCGTCATCCTGCTGCTCGTGCGCGGCCAGGGCCTGCCGGTGCGCGGCCAGGTGGTCGAGCGTCTCGCCGCGCTCGGCACCGGTCGGATCTGGTGGCGCTGGTTGATCCCGATCACCATCGGCTGGTCGCTGCTCTCCCTGTTCGTCTTCTCGACCGCGTTCACGGATGCGATGACGATTACGTATTCGTGGGCGATCATCATGTACTCGGTGGTCGTGCTGCTCGGCTATTGCGGCCAGCTGTCGCTGGCGCAATTCGCGCTCGCCGGCATCGCAGCCCTCATGTCGGCGCGGCTCGTCTCCGCCGGGGTGCCGTTCGAGCTCGCATTCCTGCTGGCGGTGCTCGGCACGCTTCCGGTGGGGCTCGCATTTGCCCTGCCGGCGCTCCGCACACGGGGGATCAATCTCGCCGTCGTGACCCTCGGGCTCGCGATGGGCGTCAACGCGATGATCCTCACAAATACGCGCTACGTCGGGGCGAACGGCACGACCGAGGTGGGGCGAACAACGTTCTTCGGGATGCGGATCGATGCGCTCGAGCACTCGAATCGCTGGAGCGTCTTCGTCCTCGTGTTCATGGTTCTCTGCGGGCTCGGCGTCGCCGGAATCCGTCGCGGTGCGAGCGGTCGCAAGCTCATCGCGGTGCGGACGAACGAGCGCGCCGCGGCGTCGCTCGGGATCAGCGTGATGGCGGTGAAGATGTACGCGTTCGGCGTCGGAACGGTGCTCGCAGCGATCGGCGGCGTGCTGCTCGCGTTCCGCAACACGAACATCGTCTACACGGACTACGACCCGCTCCAGTCGATCCTCGCGGTCGGCTACACGGTGATCGGCGGGCTCGGCTTCGTGCTCGGAGCGCCGTTTGGCGGTCAGCTTCCCTCGGGCGGTTTCGGTGGCTGGATTCTCGACCAGCTCTTCTCGAATCCGAACCCGAGCTGGCTCGTCGTCGTCGGCGGGATCACGCTGATCGCGCTCGTGGTGCTCCATCCGGACGGTGCGATCAGCGTGCAGGGGCACGCGATCGGATCGCTGCGCAGGCGCCTCCTTCCGGGTGCTCCGGCCGCGGCCGAAGGCTCGCACGCCGGGGAGAAGCTCGCGCCCGTGGTGCGCGAGTCCGTCGCCCCCGCCACCCTCCGCGCCGAGGGGATCACGGTTCGCTTCGGCGGCGTCGTCGCGGTGAGCGACGTCTCGGTGTCTGTCGAGCCCGCCTCGATCGTCGGGTTGATCGGGCCGAACGGCGCGGGCAAGACGACGTTCATCGACGCGGTGACGGGGTTCGTCCGGCCGACCGCCGGCACCGTGACCCTGAACGACGAGCGCATTGAGCGATGGCCGGTCTATAGGCGCGCCCGGCAGGGCATCAGCCGGTCGTTCCAGCAGCTCGAGCTGTTCGAGAGCGCGACGGTGCGTGAGAACCTCGCGGTGGCTTCAGATGGCACCGGAATCCGTTCGTACTTCACCGACGTCGTGAAACCTCGTCGGATCGAGCTGTCGAGCGCGGCGCTCGCCGCTGTCGAGATCCTCGAGCTCGGCGCCGTGCTCGACTTGCGGGTGAGCGAGCTGCCGTACGGTCGCCGCCGCCTGGTCGCGATCGCACGGGCGATCGCCACGAGACCGTCCGTCCTGATGCTCGACGAGCCTGCCGCCGGTCTCTCGGCAGGCGAGACCGCAGAGCTCGCGACGATCGTCCGGCGCCTCGCCACGGATTGGGGCTTCGGCATCCTCGTCGTGGAGCACGACATGTCGTTCGTCATGAGCATCTGCGACCGCATCCACGTCCTCGACTTCGGCCGACAGATCGCGTCGGGGTCCCCGAGTGAGGTGCGTGCCGACCCGGCAGTGATCGCGGCGTATCTCGGTGAACCCGAGAGCGACGAGGCGGAGCCCACCGAGCGTGTGGGGGCGAAGGCATGAGCGTGCTCCTCGAGGCACAAGCCGTCAACGCGGGGTACCACGGGCATCCGATCGTCCACGACCTTGACCTGGAGGTCCGGGCCGGTGAGGTATGCGTGTTGCTCGGGCCCAACGGTGCCGGGAAGACCACGACGCTCCTCACGTTGGCGGGCGACCTGCCTGCGCTCGGAGGAACCGTGCTCTTCAACGGGGTACCGACGAAAGCCCCGCTCCATCGGCGCGCTCGGCGCGGCCTGAGCTTCGTGACGGAGGAGCGCTCGGTGTTCATGCGTCTCTCGGTCGCCGAGAACCTCGCGGTCGGGCGTGTGAACCGCGACCGCGCGCTCGCGCTGTTCCCGGAGCTGCGGCCGCTGCTTCGCCGCCGAGCGGGACTGCTGTCAGGCGGCGAGCAGCAGATGCTCACTCTCGCCCGTGCGCTCTCGCGTTCGCCGAAGGTGCTGCTGATCGACGAGTTGTCGCTCGGGTTGGCGCCGCTCGTCGTGCAGCGACTCCTCGAGGCCGTGCGCATCGCAGCGCAAGAGACAGGCGTCGGGGTCTTGCTCGTCGAGCAGCACGTGCGCCAGGCACTGAAGGTCGGCGATCAGGTGCTCGTAATGCAGCGTGGCCAGGTCGTGTTGCGCGGCAAGACGGAGGAGGTCGCCTCGCGGCTCATGGATGTTGAGGCGGCGTACCTCTCGGGCCACGCCGAGTAAGCTGCTCCGGACGCTGGTCGTCAGCGAGGCGCGAAAACGACGGGATACGTCGCGTACCGCTTCGTCGTCGTCGCCTTCAGCGTCGGCGCGCGGTACGGATCGCGGCGCATACCGGCCGCGTAGAGCTCACGAAGGATCGTCACGGCGGTGCCCAGGCGACCGCTGTCGGAGCCCGCGGCGCGGCCTTCGCCGAGCACCAGCAGCTTCCCGATGCATGTGTGCCTTCCGTCGGAGAAGGCGAGCCCGGTGGAGTCGCCCTCCGGCGGGACTGCTCGGTGTGGATCGAACTGATCCGCCGTCGGCCCGAGCAGGTCGCGGTTTGCGCCCACGAGGCTGACACGGACAGGGCGTCCCGCGCGAACGACCGTGCCACTCGGCAAGGTGACGTCCTCCATCGCGGTGCGACCCACATCCTGCACCGACTGGTGCAGCCGACATGACTCCGCGAAGGCAGCAGCGAGGAACGGGGTGTCAGTACGACGCGGCTCCTCCTCCGGATGCGCGAGCAGCCACTCCTCGAGCGCTTCGACGCAGAGTGCGAGCTCGCGCGTGGTCGTCCCAACGGACGCCGCGGTGTACAGGGTCGCTTCGCGCAGGTAGACCCCGTCATCCCATTGCGCGAAGTGATCGCGATTCCGGAGCATGACGGTAACGAGATCGTTGGGCAGCGCCGCCTCGTCGAGGCGACCTGCGGCGACGTCTGCGAGCGCGTGCTCGTGCGCCTCCCAGGCCGGTTGCCAGAACGTCTCATTGAACTCGCGCTGCACTTCGAGGCCCTCGTCCAGAACCTGGTGCATGTCGATCATGTGCCGAACGCGCGAGCCGCTGTCAAGGCGGGTGAAGATGTCCCTGAAGTGTTCTTCCCGCTCGGGCGTCGACACGTCGATGCCGAGCAGCTTCGCCATGACCGCGAGCAGAGCGTCCTGGCCGATCTCCACGACGTCGCCGACAGGGCGGCCGTCCGGGCCGACCGGCAGGCCGTCGAGCCGCGCGTGTAGGCGCGGCTCGACGAGCTCGTGCTCGTACATCAGCAGCGTTGGCAGCCGGAACAGCGTCGACTCGATGCGACGACGCTCGAAATGCGGTTCCCCTCGCGCCATCACAAGCGAATCGCCGATGATGCGGTACTGGAGCTCCGTTCCTTCAGCGTATCCATCTTCCGGTGCGACCTGATCGAAGCTGCGGGAGCGCAGAACGAACCGCACATCCTCCCAGCTCCCGATCTCGAGAATCTCCTCTACGGGCGTGGCCGTCATGACGGATCGAAGAGGACGTGGAGGGGACGGAACGAGCGGAGGAGGAAGCCCGTGTAGGCCGGCGGCTCCGCCTGCGCGTCGAGCCGCATGTTCGGCAGCCGCTCCAGGACGCGAGCTACGGCCTCCTGGATCTCTGCGCGGGCGAGCGCTGCACCTCCGCAGCTTTGCGGGCCGAAGCTGAAGCTCAGGTGATCGCGAGGGGCCTTCCGGTCGAACTGGATCTCGTGTGGGCATGCAAAGCGTTGCTCGTCGTGGTTCGCACCGACGATCAGCACGACGACCGTCTCTCCCGCAGCGATCGGCACACCGCAAATCTCCGTGTCGACGTTCGCGATGCGCGGTCGAAAATGGGGAGACCCCCACAGCCGGAGCGTCTCCTCCGCGTAGCGCTCGATGGCTGGACGGCCGCCGGAGCGGAGCTGGTCGGGAAGTCCGAGCGTCGTCAACATGGCGTGGAAGGCGTTCGCGATCGCGTGCGTCGTCGTGTCTGTGCCTGCGAAGAACAGGTGCGTGACGTTCGAGACGATGTCCTCCTCGCACCAGTCCGGACGCAGGCTGTTCCCGTCGCGCCACATGATCGAGATCAGATCGTTCTCGGCGCCATCGCAGCGTGCATCGATGAACGGCATCAGCAGCTCCGCAAGATCCTTCGCAGCTGTGATCGCCGTCGCGGTGACCGTCCCGTCCGGGTCGTTCCCGTGTGCGTCGAGGAAACGCTGCTTCGCGTCCAGCAGTTCCTTCGCGTGCGCCAGCCAGGCATCGTCCTGCCACGGAAGGCCCATCACTCCTGCGATGACGCGAATCGAGAACCGATCGGCGAAGTCGTCGACGAGCTCCGCGCGGCCCGCGGGCGCGAACTCGTCGATCAGCCGATCGGCGATCGGCACAAGCAGCGAGTCTCGCCAGAGATCGACGGCGGTGGGGGAGAAGCGGTGAAGAAACCACCGGTGAAACGGCGTGTGCTCGTCGCCATGCAGGAAGTTCTTGTTGCGCGGGCCCTCGACCTCCAATAGCCCGGGCACGTGCTCGAGCATGTCTTTGTAGGGATGGCGGAAGAGCACCTTGTCGTTCCGCATCACCTGCTTCGCCGCGTCGTATGACGTCGCAAGCCAAGCCTGCATCTCGTCATCCCAGACGATGTCCCCTCGCGTGCGAACGGCCTCGTAGAAGGCGAATGGATCCCGGTCGACGGTGCTGCGGTAGCTCAAAGTTGTGTGTGTCGCCATGCATGGAATAATACTCGACCGGCCGGTCGGGAGACAAATCAGGAGGCGCGAGTCGATGGGAGCCCTGGAAGGCAAAGTCGTCGCTGTGGCGGGAGCATCGACGGGGATCGGCTTTGCCGCTTCTCAGGCGATGGCGGGTGCCGGCGCGCAGGTGGTGATGCTCGCACGCGGCCGGGAACGGCTCGAAGCTGCAGCGGCTGGAATTGCCGGCGCGCGCGCGTTGGCGACCGATATCGCCGACCCGCAATCGGTGCGGGGGGCGTTCGACAAGATCGATCGCGACTTCGGTCGCCTGGATGTGCTCCTCAACGTTGCGGCGATCGGTCGCGTCACGAGGATCGTTGACGCGAGAGACGACGACATCGCAGCGGTGTTCGCGACCAACCTCCTCGGGCCTATCTACACCACACGAGCGGCGATTCCGCTGATGCGCCGCAACGGCGGCGGGGACATTCTCAACGTCTCCTCCGAGTCCACGCTCGGCTACTTGCCATACATGGTGCTCTACGCCGCCAGCAAGGCAGGGCTAGAAGGCTTCAGCCGCATGGTGCTTCATGAGCTGAAGGACGAGGACATTCGCGTGACGCTGTTCGTCGCGGGCAGCACTGTCTCGGAGTTCGGCGCGAACAACTACCGTCCGGGCGATGTGGACCGCGCGTTCCCGGAGTGGCAGAACGCCGGCTACCGCAAGCAGGTCTCAGGGACGACGAAGGTTCCCGCCGAGCACGTCGCGGAAGCGATGCTCTTCGCAGTGACGCGCCCGCGCGGGCAGATGATCGACGTGATCCACTCCCGGTCGTTCAGCTGATGGAGATCCTCGACGCACAGGTGATCAACCACTCCCGTAGCGCCTCCGGGCTGCCGCGCTTCCCCATGGCCTTCGACGACGGCTACAACGATTCTCAGCGCGACGCAATCGCCGTCGAGCTCGCACTCGCCGCGATGGATGCCTGCGGCGTCGACGCAGCGCTCTGGCATGGGGAGCTGCCACTTGCCCAAGCCGCCGTTGCGCGAGCGCCGGATCGGCTCGCTGGTGTCGTCTACTTCGCCGATGACCCGCCGGATGTCACAGCCGCTGTCGGTGCCGTTGCCGAGACTGAAGGGCTTGTCGGCATCCGTCTTTCGCTGGCCTGGCCGACCACTGGGGAGAAGATCGTGCGCGTGCAGGCGGGGGGCTATGACCCGTGGTTCCGTACGGCGCAGGAGGCGGGCGTTCCGCTCGCGCTCTTCGTCTCCGGTTACCTCGATGTCGTCGGTGTGATCGCGCGGCGCTTCCCGGAGCTGTCGATCGTCGTAGATCACCTGGGCATGCCGTCGGTGCCGATCATGCCGCGTCCAGCCGACCCCTGGGCGGACCTGCCCGGCCTGCTCCGGTTGGCGGTGCATCCGTGCGTAGCGGTGAAGCTGACAGGCGTCCCGGCGCTGTCGGAGCTGCCGTACCCGTTTCCCGATCTCTGGCCGCACGTCCACCAGGTGCTGAAGACGTTCGGGCTCGAGCGCGTGATGTGGGGGAGCGATTACATGCGCTGCCGCGGCCTTCACACGTACGCGGAGGCAGTCGACTTCATACGACGGACAGACGAGCTCGCTGCTCGTGAGAAGGAGCAGCTCTTGAGCCGCAGCGCCCGTACGTGGTTCCGCTGGACGGGAGACGCAAGCACTCGCGGAGGCGAGGGCGACGAGGCGTTTCTGCAATTCGCCCGCGAAGCGGGCAACGTCAACGGGTCCTGACGCGTCTGGTCAGTTGGCCCGGCGCAGCGCGCCGGCGGTGTCCACGACCTCACGCAGGACGCGGAGCTCCTCGTCCGTCGGCGCCGGAAACGGCTCGAGCTCGGTGGGCACGAGCAGCTTGAACCCGGTCGCGGCGACGACGTCCTCGACCGTCATGCCCGGCATGAGGTGCTTCAGCCGCATGCGGTGCGTCTCGGCCTCGAAGTCGAGCACGGCGAGCGGCGAGACGACGAATCGGCAGCGCGTGCCCGTTGTCGTGACGAAGTCGACGCTCTCGACGAACGTGCGCGGGGTGTGGGATCCGGGGTACGCGTACCAGCGGTCTGCGGTCATCGCGATGCTCGAGTTGCCGATGCCGGGACCGCGGAATGCCGGCCGCTCCGGGGTACCGCCGACCCGGTGGAGGTTGAGGTTGCCGTGCCGGTCGATCTGGATCCCCGCCATGAACCAGAAGTCAATGCCGCGCTCGCCGTTTACGAAGAGGTCGTAGAGGTCGAGGATCGCCTCGGCCTCGTGATGCGCCTCCGGGTCGACTGGCACGTCGACGAGGTGGCGCGGCCGCGGGTTCAGCGCGCCTTCCATGGCGAGGGTGAGGTTGGGCGCGTGGAGCTCCTGTGCGAGGCGCATGGCCGCGAGCGGCACGGGAGCTGCGAGACCGCAGGAACCGATCTCGAAGTCCGCGATGTCGCGCGAGAGGAAGACGGCGCGCAGCTCGTCAGTCGTGGCTTGCACGAAGCTCCTCCCGCAGCCGCTGCTCGACGGCCTCTCCGCCGATCGCCTCGCGATAGTCGAGCTCATCGGACGGGCCCGTGACGTACCGGTCGAGATACGTGCCGAATGCGGCCGCATCCCCGCGCCGCCGCTGCTCAGCCGCGTGCGCGTACAAGCGAAGATGCTCGATGTCGGCCTGGTACTCGCCCGTCGCGGTCGGATGCGCGCCGAAGGGGCACTCGACGACGACCTGCACGTACTGGCTCGGGATCGTCGTCCGGTGGGGCTCGGCCCGAACCGTTCGGTTCGACACGAGCCGGTCGGCGACCACCACCGTTCGCCGCGAGGCGCGGGCCGCGAGGACATCCATGACCCGCCCGCGCGCGTGGCGGACGTTTCCGTACTCGTCGGCCTCCTCGACGTGCAGGACGCACAGGTCGGGCGAGACGGCCCGCGCCGCGCGGTGGGCGTTGCCGTCGGAGTCGGTGAGGACGTCGAACAGCTCGGGATCGTCGACGAGGTTCGTCCCTTCGAGGCTGCCGATCAGGTGGAAGGGGTGGCCGTATGCGGCCGCGAGGTACGCGGCGGTGCGGCTCATCGCGTCGGTGTACGCGGCTTCGATCTCGCCGGTCTCGACCGCGAGACGGAAGGAAGGGGCGAGGCCGAGCTCGCCGAGCGTCACCATCGGGACCACCGTCTTGCGTACGAGACCGCAGGCGATGAGGAGGTCGACGTCCCAGCCGGCGCCGGGGGAGGCATGGAGGACTAGCTGCCCCGTGCCGCGCCGCACCAGCTCCCGCACGAACGCCGCCGGGCGGTTGGCATGCACTGCGCCGCCGAGTGCGAGGCTCGATCCGGGCTCCACGAGCGACACGGCGTCGCCTAGGGATCCAACCTTCGTTCGACGCGTGTTCGTGGCTGGGGGTGTGGTCACGCCCAGCCGGTGATGCCGGCGATCTCGCGCACCGCGTCTCCGATCACGGCGTGCGGGTGCTCGTGAGCGGGGCGGTAAGGGAAGTTCGAGAACATCCGATTGTGGCAGAACGACACGGCGAGCCGGTGCTCGATGTCGGCCCAGCCGATCGATCCGCCGCCGCCGGGGTGGCAGACGATCCAGCGTCCTTCGCCGACGCCCGGTTCCGCGGGCGGATAGGAGCCGCCGATCCAGAACCCGTTCTGACCGATGAACGGGACGACGCCGATGACCTGGTCGAACTCGTGGGGGTTCGGACTCGGCGTCGCGTACGACCACACCGCCCCCTCCGGCAGGAGGCCAACCTCGTCGAGCTTGCCGCGGTTAGCGAGCAGCGCCCAGAAGCGGGCCTGCGCGCGGGCGGTCATGATCCCGTTGGCCGCAGGGATGCACGCCTGGTGCACGTCGTGGCGGTTGAAGTTATCGGGGCTTGGGGGTACCGGGAGGGCGAGCGACCGGAGCGGCGCGAGGTCGGGTCCGGTGTTGCCGCGGTACCCGTCTGGCGAGACGAGCTTTGCGACACGACCCTCCTCCTCCGGCGGCAGTCCGATCCACAGGTCGTCGATGCCGAGCGGGTCGCAGATCTCGTCGCGCACGAACCGGCCGAAGTGCCGGTTCTGCGGATCGGTCCGTCGCACGACCTCGCCGACGATCCAGCCGAAGCTCATCGCCTGGTACGAGCTCTTGGCCCCTGGCTCGGCGAGGAGCTCCAGCGCCGCGATCCCCTCGACCATCCAGTCCCAGTCGAGGAAGCGCTCGACCGTCGTGTCCGGCGGTAGGTGGGGCACCCCCGACCGGTGCGACAGGACGTGGCGGAGGGTGACCGTATCCTTGCCGTGCTGCGCGAACTCGGGCCAGTAGCGGGACACCGGGGCGTCGTACTCAACGAGGCCGCGCTCGGCCTGGAGGTGGAGGGCGACCGCCGTAACGGCCTTGCACACGGAGAACGACGGGAAGAGCGTGTCTCCGTCGACCTTCCGGCCGGTGTCGGGATCCGCTTCGCCGATCCACGCGTCGACGATGAGCTCTTCGCCAAGGTAAGCCGCCACCTGCACCCCGATCTCGCCGAGCTCGACGCAGCGCTCGAGGGCCTGCTGGATACGAGTCTCGACTGCGCTTGCCATCAGAGAGGCGCCCGCTCGCGGATGTACGACGCCTTCGGCGTCACGTCCTCGTAGTGGATCGGCCAGGCGGGCTCGTCCTCGGCGCGGGCCATCCACACGCGTCCGGTCTCGCCGGACTCGAGAATGCGCAAGACCGAGTCGGCGATGTACTGCGGCGACGAGAACTTCTTGTCCGGCAACGCGCGGAGATCCTTCGGGACGATCCCCGTCAGGACGCTGTGCGGGCAGACGACGTTGATGCGGATGTTGCGGTGCGCGAGCCAGGGCGTCAGCGCGCGCGCAAGGCCGACCACGGCGTACTTCGAGGCGCTGTAGACGGGATCCGGCTCGAACGGCTGAACACCGGCGCCCGAAGCGGTGATCACGATGTCCCCGCCGCCGTTCGCCTGGATCAGCGGGATCGTCGCAGCGAGGCCGAAGCCGACACCATCCGTGTTGACCGCCATCACGCGCCGGAAACGCTCCGGGGTGAGCCATTCGACGGGATCGTCGAGGATCGGGACGTCGGCCGGCCGCGTCATGATCCCCGCGTTCAGAAAGGCCAGGTCGAGTCCCGGCGCCAGTTCGGCGAGCTGCTCCCAGTCCGGAGCGACGCCGACGTCGAGGTGGGTGTACCTGTGCGGGTTCCCGAGTCTCGCGAACAGCGGCTCGCCTGCGTCGTCCGACACGTCGGCGCCGACGACCGTGGCTCCGAGTCGTGCGAACGTCTCGGCCGCGGCGGCGCCCATTCCGCTGGCGGCGCCCGTGACGAGCGCTGTGCGGCCGGAGAGATCCATCAGGCTCGGGCTCCGGCGAGCAGCGTCGTCATCTCGTGGGCCAGCTCAGGGGCGCGGCGCAATGTGTCGGTCGCCTGCATCGGCTCCCGAGCTCCCGGTTCGACGCGGACGCAGACGAGCCGCGGTCTGTCGGGGGCGAGCAGCGACGGGAGGTCGCCGGCGAGCGGCTCGAGTTCGTCGTACGTGGTCGCCTCGAGTCCCGCGCCGCGCGCGATCGCCTCGAAGTCCACGGCTCCTCGGCCGGGGATGCCCACCCGCCCCGTGAGCTCGTAAAGGCCGTTCTCGAGCACGAAGTGGACGAGGTTCGAGGGCCGTGCGTGCCCCAGCGTGACGAGGGTGCCGAGGTTCATCAGGAGGCTGCCGTCGCCGTCGAGCACGATCACGCGACGCTCGGGCGCCGCCAGGGCGAGCCCGAGCGCGACCGAGGATGCATATCCCATCGCGCCACCGACGAAGAGGTTCAAGGGGCTCGGCGATGCCTGCGGCCAGTAGTTGCATGGGCTCATCGTGAAGACGACGACGTCGTCGGGGCCGCGGACGCTCGCGAGCTCGTCGAGAAAGAGGTTGCGGGCGATCACGGTCTACGTTCCCGGGTGGTATCTGTCCGCGCTCGAGAGCAGGACGGCGGTGGGGGTGCGCTCGTCGAACGCGGCGTCGCACGCTTTGCCCACCAGCCGCGTGTCCTCGTCGCGCGCGACGATCCACGTCGGTACGCCGAACGCCGTGAGAAACGGCTCTGTCACGTCCCGCACGCCCTGCACCGTGAGAACGGCGCCCGTCTTGTCCCGCTGCATGGTTTCGTAGAAGAGGTAGCCGACGAGCATCACGTACGGCAGCCGCATGCCGATCGTCCACTTGAGGATGTTCCCGGCGTCGAAGAGTCCCTGGTTCTCGATCAGCAGCGCGGCTCTCGCGCCGCCTGCGTACGCGCCGGCGCACAGGGCGAGCGCTTCGCCTTCGCGGCACACCTGCACCACCCGGATCTCGTCGCGCGCCTCGATCACGTCGTGCATGAAGTGCGTCTCGCTGTCGGGAACCCAGGCAAGCAACGTGATGCCGGCCGCGACGAGCTCGTCGCAGATCGCCTCTGCGCGGTGCGCGCCGTCCGTCTGGCCGCTCGGTCCCTCTGTGGCCGAGCCCTGCTCGGAAGCCGACATCGCCATGCCGCGAGGATAGAAGAGGTGATCCCCATACGTCAACCGACTGGCCGGTTGGATAATCTTTCAGCCGTGGGGAGCTCCCTGGAAGCCGTCTCGATGGGCAGACGGGCCCTCGATCCTCGACGACTGGGGCTCGACGACGTGGTTGCCGGTGCGCGGTGACGGCGTTCTTCACAGGAACCGACACGACGACGCATGCGCTCGCGAACGGCATGTACCTGCTCCTCACGCAGCCCGACCTTCAGGAACCGATCGCCCGCCCCTCGTCGTCGAACGGCCACGGCAGGCCGAGCTCCTGCCGGGTGCCGTCGCCGCGGAGCGCATGGCCGGGCCACTCGTCGAGGCGCAGGTTCACGCTGAACCACCAGCCCCATTCGTCCCCGACGTTCACGATCTCGTACGGGACGTACGCCGGGACGAAAAGCAGGTCATGCTCGTCGAGGACGTAGCGCTCGCCCTCGACTTCGTAGACGAGCCGCCCTTTCAGGTGCAGGAAGATGTGCTCCGTGGTGAAGGTCGACGACATCGTCGTCTGACCGGCACCCACGAACATCAGACCGGCCCGTGCGTTCGACGCGTCGATCGGCGTCCACGTGGCGCGGACGCTGCCCTGCCGATCCTGGAGCGGCTGCTTCCCCCAGTGCGGCCGCATGTTGACCCGCTTCAGCAGGCGGTGGTGCCGGAATGGCTCCGCGGCGGGATGTTCTCCTTCGAGCATCGTGTGAAGATATCCGACCGTCCGGTCGGATGACGATATCGTGCGAACTGTGATCTCCCTCCGCGAAACGATCGGGGTGGACCCCTTCGGCCTGTACGACGAGCTGCGGCAGGCCGGTGAGGTCGTCTGGGACGACGGGATGCACGCGTGGGTCGTCACGACGTACGGCGCGTGCAAGGAGCTCGAACGGGACGAGGCGCGCTTCCGACAGCCGTACGGCGACATGCAGTCGGACACGTTCGTGAGGCTCGAGGGCGGCCGCCGAGCGATCCAGCTCCTGCACGGGGCGGACCACACGAGCCTCCACCGATGGTGGCTCCGGGCCTTCGGCCCGCGCGCGGCCGAGGAGTGGCGCGCAACTGTCGTGCGGCCGATCGCGACGGTCGAGCTCGACCGGATCGCGCCGGGCGGTCGCGGCGACCTCGCTCAGCTCGCCGACCGCATACCCGTGCGCGTGATCGCACGGCTCCTCGGGCTTCCGTGGGACGACGAGGACTGGATCGCCCACTGCAAGGACCTGCTGCACGAGATCGTCCTGTTCCTCGACCTCTACGGGGTCGACGCAGACGGCGCCGACCCGGAGGTGCGACGCAGCGCGCTGGCGGCGTCCGACGCGCTCGTCGACCTCCTCGAGCCGTTCATCGACTCCCGCCGGGACGGGACGGACGACGATCTCGTCAGCCGCTTGTGGCGCGACGGGCCCGGCATCCTCGACGGCTGGGACGACGAGGACATGCGGGCCAACGTCCGGCAGATGTTCTTCGCGGGCAGCGACACCACGAACCACGCCATCGCGAACGCCCTGTATCTCCTCATGACACGGCCGAGCCTCGCCGAACGACTGCGAGCGGAGCGGGCGCTCGTTCCGGCCTTCGTCGAGGAGGTGCTCCGCGTGCTCGGCTCCGTGCACTTCCGCCCGCGGGCGGCGAACGTCGACACGGTTCTGGCCGGCACGCGTATCGGGCGCGGCGACATGCTCGTCGCCGTCAACGCAGCCGCGAACGTCGATCCCGCGAAGTACGGGTGCCCTTTCGACGTCGATCTGGGGCGCCCGGCCCCGCGCGACCACCTCGCCTTCAGCTTCGGGCGGAGGACGTGCGTCGGCGCCGCCCTTGCGCGTGTGGAGTTGGCCGAAGTGGTCGACGCGGTGCTCGACAGGCTCGAGGACCTACGGCCGCTCCCCGGCGCACCCCCGCCGCCGCTGACCGGATTTCAGCTGCGATCGTTCCGGCCGCTCGACGCGGTCTGGAGCGAAAGTGGCCGAGGGACGCCTGCGCTCGAACGTGGCGGGTGACGCTCGATGTCGCCTTCGTATTGGTGCTGGGGTCTCGCCACGGTGCGTGGTGCTGGGACGCGGTCGTCGAGAGGCTGAACCGCCGCGGCCGGCGAGCGATCGCGGTCGATCTGCCCGCGGAGGACGAGCGCGCCGGAGCCGCCGCCTATGCCGAGGTCGTCGCGGCTGCATGCGCCGACGTCCCCGAGCCGGTGACGGTGGTCGGGCACTCCCTCGGGGGCCTGACGATCCCGCTCGTCCCGGCGCTTCGGCCGGTGGAGCGTCTCGTGTTCCTCTGCTCTCCGCTGCCCCTACCGGGTAAGAGCCTCGCCCACCAACGAGACGAGGAGCCCGATCTCTTCGTCCAGGAGAACCTCCAGCCTCCAGCCGGAGACGATGGCCGCCGGGACGGTTGCCTCGGACTACGAGCGCGCCATCCGCGTCTTCTTCCACGACTGCGAGCCGTCGGTCGCGTCGCGGGCCGCGTCGCGCCTGCGCCCGCAGGCCACGACGCCGATGCTCGAGATCACGCCGCTGACCGCGTGGCCGCGCGTGCCCGCGACGTACGTGCTCGGGCGCCACGACCGGATCCTCAACCCCGACTGGTCGCGCCGTGCCGTCCCGCGGCGGCTCGGCGTCGTGCCGGTCGAGCTCGACTGCGGCCACTCGCCCTTCCTCGCGTGCCCGGATCAGCTGGTGGAGGTTCTCTGCGCGGCCTCGGCCGTTCCGTAGAGTCCCGCCCGGAGGGGAGGCCGACCTGCTGTGATCCGCGACGCGCCGCCGATGTCCGCTCGTCGGTGGCTGCGCGACCCGCGCGCCGACGAGATCGATCTGTCTCTTCCCCCCGACGCGCGATTCGTGCATGCGCGGCTCGGCGCCGGCGTCGTCGTCAGCTGACCTCTATGCACCCTTCGTGAGATGGATCGCGCGGGTCGGGCACGAGGCTTCTGCCTCCGTGACCAACTCCTCGAGCTCGCCCCCTTCCACGACCCGTTGTTTCACCTGGACGATCTCCTCGCCGTCGACGAGCTCGAAGACCGCCGGCGCGATGCGTTCGCAGTAGCCTTGGAGCGCACAGCTCCGGCTGTCGACTTCGACCTCGAGCATCGGCAAAGCGTAGACGATTGTGAGCCGACCGGCCGGTCGGCGATTGCTAGGATCGTGCCGGTGATCGCGACGTCTCAACTCCCGTCGTTCCGGTCGACCACCGATCGCGACCCCTACGGCTTCTACGCCGACGTGCGGGCCGCAGGCGATGTCGTCTGGGACCCGGAGATGGACGCATGGCTCGTGCTCTCGTACGAGGCCTGCAAGCAGGTGCTGCGGAACGACAAGGTGCTGTTCCGCCACCCGTACGCCTCGCTGAACGACCCGTCGATCGTCGAGATCGAGGGCGAGCGGAGCCGCAACCTCCTGCACGGCGAGGAGCACGCGCGGCACCACCGCTGGTTCATCCACCACTTCTCGCCGAACGTCGTCGACACGTGGCGCGAGACGTTCGTCCGCCCAATCCTCGACGACGCGCTCGACCGGTTCGCGGACGCGGGCCGCGCCGAGCTGACGCGGGAGCTCACGTACCGCGTCCCCGTGCGGGTGATCGCGGCGGTACTGGGGATGCCGTGGCGCGACGACGCGTGGGTCGACCACTGCAAGCGCCTGCTCGACCTGAAGCTCCGCTACCTCGACGCGCACGGCCACGACCCCGACGGCTCGATCGAGCGGGAGGCACTCGCCGCGGCGCGCGAGATGAACGAGATCGTAACGCCGTTCGTCGAGGCGGCGCGCGAGCGGGAGCCGGTGCCGGAGGACATCATGGCGCTCCTCTGGCGCGACGGGCCGTCGATCATGCCGGACTGGTCGATCGTCGACATGCGGACGTGGGTGTCGGGGACGTTCTTCGCCGGCACCGACACGACGACGCACACGCTCTCGAACGCGCTCTACCTGCTCGCGACGACGCCGGGGCTCCCCGCGCGCCTCGCGGACGGCGGCGACGCGGCGGTCTCCCGCTACGCGGAGGAGGTGCTGCGCCTGCGCGGCAGCGTCCACTGGCGCTTCCGCCTCGCGAACGAGGACACGGAGGTCGCCGGCGTGCCGATCCGGAAGGACGACATGCTCTACGTCCTCCTCCAGGCGGGCAACCGGGACCCGGAGAAGTACGCCTGCCCGCACGAGATCGACCTCGCCCGTCCCGCGCCCCGCGACCACCTCGCGTTCAGCTTCGGCCCGCGCACGTGCGCCGGACAGGCGCTCGCGCGCGCCGAGATCGAGGAGACGGTGCGCGCGGCGCTCGAGCGGCTGCCCGGGCTCCGGCTCGACCCGGCCGGCGAGCCGCCGGGCTTCCTCGGCTTCGTGATGCGGTCGTACGCGCCGCTCCACGTGCGCTTCGATTGATGAACGTCGAGCGCCTACGCCGTGTCGTCACCGGCTTTGATGCCGCCGGACAGTCCACCATTGCGTCAGATGCGTCATCATCCCACCTGCGGCGAGCAGGACCCGGGGTGCGCGTTCGACGCCCCACGCGTGGACTGCGTCCGGTAGCGATCTGTGCCTCTTCCCTGCCGTGATCGTCGACGCCTCTGGATAGGAGCCGAAGGATGCCGTTCCAACACAAGCTCTCGTACACGGGCAAGAGGGCAATTGTCACCGGGGCTGCGTCGGGGATGGGCCGGGCGGTCGTCGGCTGTCTCGCGGAGTTGGGCGCCGAGATCGTGGCGCTTGACGTCCAGGCTGTCGAGGCCGGCCAGTGGACGTCGCTTCGCGTTGATCTCGCCGATCGCGCTTCGATCGACGCTGCCGTCGACGCGATCGGCGGGCCGGTCGACGCGCTCTTCAACGTCGCCGGCCTGCCCGGCGGACGAGGCCGCGAGATACCGACAATGCTCGTGAACTTCTACGGCCTTCGCCACCTGACCGAGCGCCTCCTGCCGGCGATGCCTCGTGGCGCAGCGATCGTGAACGTCTCCTCGCTCGCCGGTTACCGCTACCTGATCGCGGCGGCGGAGTTGGAGGAGTTGCTCGCGCTCTCGATCGATGAGGCCGTCGAATGGCTCGCGCGTGACGAAAACCAGCAGGCCTTCAACGGCTACGGGACGAGCAAGGAACTCGTGAACCTATGGACATCTCGCGTCTGCCGAGACTACGCCGAGACTCACGGAGTGCGGATAAACGCAACAGCACCGGGGACGACGGAAACACCGCTCCTCGACGCCTTCCGTGAAAACGCGCGGGAACGGACGGGCACGGACGAAGCAGTCGTCGCTTCGCGCGGCTTCCTCGGCCGCTTTGCCAGCGCAGAGGATCAGGCAGCGGCGTGCGTCTTTCTCAACAGCGACGCGGCCTCGATGATTACCGGCGCGATCCTTCCAGTGGACGGCGGTATGGACGGATTCATGAAGGGCAGCGGCATCGATCCCGGCCCGCGCGGCCGCTGATGAGCCCTCTCTCGAACACGAAGCGGAGGTACGGTAGATGGGCAGAGTCGAGAACGCAGTCGGCGGCAGGCACTACGTGAACGAAGGGAGCCTGCTCTTCGAGTTCGACGACGACCGCATCAAGCACGCGCGGGCATACCAGGACTTCGGGTCTCTCCTGGAGTGGCCCTTCCTCGAAGGGAGGGACTGAGATGGCAAAAGCCGTTGTCGGCGATCGGATCGGCGTGGGCGCCGCGGACGCGCGCGCGGACACGCGCGCGTCGTTGGAGCAGTTCGCGTTTCCGACCGACCCGAACGTCGTCCAGTGTCCGTACCCGTTCTACGAGGCGCTCCGCCGCGACGCGCCGGTGTACCCGTACCCGGGCCGGAACGAGTTCCTCCTTGCGCGGCGTGAGGACATCATGTTCGTCCTCCAAAATCCGCAGGTCTTCTCGACCGATCTGGGGAAGGTCGATCCGAGGTTCGACTCGAGCGCGGCCCGCTACCTCGACGAGCCGTCGGCGCGGCTGCCGCCCGGCTGCCCGATCCAGACCCCGAACCCGCTGCCGCACTCCGATCTGCCTGAGCACACCGTGAAGCGGCGGGCGATCGCGAAGGTTGTCAGTCGGAAGCGTCTGCCATCGTACGAGCCGCTGATCGAGGGGCTCGCGAACGAGCTGATCGACGGCTTCGTCGGCCGCGGCGAGGTCGAGTTCCGCTCGGAGTTTGCGGACCAGCTGGCGGTGCGCACGATCTGCGAGGTCGCCGGCTATCCGCCGGAGGCGGCTGCGAATGTCATGCGCTGGGCGCGGCTCGGCACAAATCATGGCCGGCGCTACCTGACGGACGAGCAGTTGGCGGCGCAGGACAAGGATCTCCGGGAGCAGGCGCAGTACGCGAAGGGGCTCATTCTTGACCGGTTCGAGCACCCGCGCGATGATTTCTTGACGGAGCTCGTCCACGACCAGGTGGAGCGCGACGGCGCGCTGAACCTCCCGTACCTCGTG
>Ga0070667_100001908_pt1 | contig 18496 bp, 20 predicted proteins | sample KBSS33metaG_FD_64659 | JGI IMG/M metagenome (GOLD analysis project Ga0070667, IMG submission 64659) | Switchgrass rhizosphere microbial communities from Kellogg Biological Station, Michigan, USA - KBS S3-3 metaG | ecosystem: Host-associated > Plants > Roots > Rhizosphere > Soil ... | reverse complement strand
CTGGGGCTGGAGTAGGTCCCAAGGGTTGGGCTGTTCGCCCATTAAAGCGGTACGCGAGCTGGGTTCAGAACGTCGTGAGACAGTTCGGTCCCTATCTGCTGTGGGCGTTGGAGAGTTGAGGGGAGTCATCCCTAGTACGAGAGGACCGGGATGAACGTGCCTCTGGTGTATCTGTTGTCCTGCCAAGGGCACCGCAGGTTAGCTACGCACGGAACGGATAACCGCTGAAAGCATCTAAGCGGGAAGCCGTCCTCGAGATGAACTCTCCCATCCCCTTGAGGGAGTAAGACCCCTGGTAGACCACCAGGTTGATAGGCCGGCGGTGTAAGTGCAGTAATGCACTCAGCCGACCGGTACTAATGGGTCGAGGGCTTGACGGATATTTTTTCACTTACCCATCGCGGCCTTGTGCGGTTTTCAAGCTCCACCGGGGCGGCCACGGCGGCAATGTTGCTATTAGGCACGGCCGAATCGTGGCGGTCTCGCAAAATTCCGGTGGCGCATAGCGAGAGGGAGACACCTCTTTCCATTCCGAACAGAGCAGTTAAGCCTTTCAGCGCCGATGGTACTTGGGGGGCAACCCCCTGGGAGAGTAGGTCGCCGCCGGTTCTTTCTAAAGGCCGCCTTCGGGCGGCCTTTTCTCGTGCCCGAATGGCGCGCTGTTCGGCGCGTTCTTGGCCCTCGGAGGAACCCCCGGGCCAACCCCGGCCGACCGCTGCTGCGCCCGGCTAAAACCGCGAGGCGTAGGCGCGATCGGCGGCCCGCCGCCGGCGCGGCCCGGTGGGGGTCGCGGTGCGGCGGCGGGTCCCACAGCTCGGTGAAGTTCTCCCAACGGGCTCGAGCCCGTACTCGCCGAGCGTGGCGAAGTCGATCAGCAGGTCGACGGCGTCGCTTAGCCGTCCCGTTAGCGTTTGCTTGCAATCGAACATGGGTTCGTAGTTAAGAGAGTTGCTCGGACGGAACATATGTTCTGCATGCGGAATTGCACTGGTTGCCTCTAGAGGGCTTGGTAGAGCCAAATATTAGAGTACCCGGTCGGCCGGTTCGAGAATCGGACGGGTTCCAGGGCGTGTCGCAGCGCCTCCCTGGAGAGTGACGCTGCGAACCCCAGAAGCGCTAACACGAGGCTTCCCCTCCGGAGCTTTTCGCTGCGGCTCCTCACCGCGCTCCGAACCGCCTCGCCGCGGCATCCTAGACCCCGCAAAGGCGCTTTGCAACTTGGGAAGCGCTTATCGGGTTTCGAGGTGATCGCGGCTTGAAAATTGGGGTCGCTCGGCCTGGCGCTTGTACGCCGGCCGCCCTCGTTACCCTCTGGCAACGATGGAGAAGTTCGTGATCCAAGGCGGCGCGCCGCTCTCCGGCGAACTGACGGTGGCCGGCAACAAGAACGCGGCGCTGCCGATCCTCGCGGCCTGCCTCTTGACCGAGGAGGAGCTGGTGCTCGACCGGGTGCCGCGGATCCGCGACACCGAGGCACAGATCGCGCTGCTCGAGCGGCTCGGGGTCGAGGTGGAGTGGATCGCCGACAACAGCATCAGGCTCTGCGCCGCCAACGTCTCCCGGGCCGAGGTCGACGAGGAGCTCTCGAACAAGATCCGCGCCTCGTTCCTGCTCGCCGGGCCGCTCTTGGCGCGCTTCGGCGAAGCGCGGATGCCGCCGCCCGGCGGTGACTTCATCGGCCGCCGCCGGCTCGATGCCCACCTCGACGCCTTCAAGGACCTCGGCGCCCGGGTCGACGGTGCCCGCTGGATCGAGCTGACCGCTCCGGGCGGCCTGCGGGCCTGCGAAATCTTCATGGACGAGCCCTCGGTGATGGGCACAGAGAACGCGCTGATGGCCGCCGCCCTGACGCCGGGGCCGACGACGATCTCCAACGCCGCCTCGGAGCCGCACGTCCAGGACCTGGCGCGGCTGCTCAGCAAGATGGGCGCCCGGGTCGACGGGATCGGCTCCAACGTGATGACCGTCAACGGTCGCGACCGGCTCGGCGGCGCTCGCCACACGATCTCCTGCGACCACATCGAGGTCGGCAGCTTCATGGCGCTCGCCGCGGCGACCGGCGGCCAGCTCCGCATCGTCGACATCGAGCCGGCCGACCTGCGGATGGTCCGCCGCCAGTTCCGCCGCATCGGGCTGAACTCGCGGATCGAGGGCGAGGACGTCGTCGTCCCGCCCGGGCAGGAGCTGCGGATCGAAGCCGATATCGGCGACGCGATCCCGAAGATCGAGGACGGGCCGTGGCCGGCATTCCCGGCCGACCTCACCTCGATCGCGCTGGCGCTCGCCACCCAGGCCGAGGGCGAGATCCTGATCTTCGAGAAGATGTTCGAGAACCGACTGTTCTTCGTCGACAAGCTGGTTGCGATGGGCGCTCGGATCACGCTGTGCGACCCCCACAGGGCGATCGTCAGCGGTCCGAGCCGGCTTCATGGCGCTCGCGTCGAGAGCCCCGACATCCGCGCCGGGATGGCGATGCTCATCGCCGCCCTCGCCGCCGATGGCCGCTCGGAAATCGGCAACGTGGTGCAGATCGACCGCGGCTACGAGCAGATCGACGAGCGCCTGCGGGCGCTCGGCGCGCAGATCGAGCGCGTCTCGGCCGAGGTCCCCGGGGCCGCCGCCGAGGTCCCCGCTTAGGTCTTTCCTCGTAAGGTCAGTTCGATGATCCATCCGATTCCGCCGGGAAGCCGTGACGTCCTGCCTGAAGAGATGCGCGAGCTGCGCCGTCTCAACCTCGCCCTGATCGAGGTCTTCGAGGCGCGCGGCTATGGCGAGGTGGCGACGCCGACGATCGAGTACGACGAGGTGATGGCGCGCGGCGACGGCCGCGCCAGCGGCGCCTACCGCTTCTTCGACGAGTCGGGCGAGCTGCTGGCGCTGCGCTCCGACATGACCGTGCCGATCGCCCGCCTGGTCGCCAGTCGCTTCGCCGACGCCGAGATGCCGCTCCGCCTTTGTTACCTGGCCAGCACCTATCGCGCCGTCACACCGCAGCGCGGCCAGCTGCGCGAGGTCGTCCAGGCCGGGATCGAGCTGATCGGCGCCACGGCGCCGGAGGGCACCGCCGAGGTGATCGAGGTGCTCGAGGCGGCCCTCGACGCTGCCGGCCTCGATCGCGCCGTGATCGGCCTCGGCGACTCCGACCTCTATCGCCAGCTGCTGACCGAGTACGGGGTCGAGGGCGAGGCGCGCGAGTCGCTGCTGGGGAAGCTGGCGCGCCACGACCTGGTCGGGCTCGAGGTCGAGCTCGGGGAGGCCGGGATCGGCGAGGAGCGGGTCGCCACCTGCGTCGCACTCTCGCAACTACGCGGCGGCGCCGAGGTCCTCGACCAAGCACGCGAGATCGGCGGCACGGCGGTCGAGCGGGCGGTGGCCGGGCTGGGGGAGACCTACGAGGCGCTCGACCGGATCGGCGCTGCCGACCGCGTCCGCATCGACATGGGCCTGCTGCGCGACCTCGGCTACTACAGCGGCGCGATCCTCGAGGTCTACGACCCGGCGCTCGGCTACGTGCTCGGCGGCGGCGGCCGCTACGACAGGCTGATGCACAACTTCGGTCTCGACCTGCCGGCCTGCGGCTTCGGCCTCTACCTGGAGCGCGTCCACGTCGCCCAGATGGAGGAGCAGCGCCGCGCGAGGGGGGAGTCGTGAACGTCGGGGTAGCCGGCAGCCGCGCTGTGCCCGGTGGCAAGCTGAAGCTGGCGGTGCCCCGCGGTGCCCTCTTCGGCGAGACGCTCGATGTCCTCGACGCCGCCGGCGTCGACACCGCCGAGCTGCGCGGTAACTCGCGCTCGCTGATTTTCGAGACAGACGAGCTGACTTTGGTGACGATGCGGCCCTCCGACGTGCCGACCTACGTCGAGTCGGGCGCCGCCGAGGTCGGGATCACCGGTAAGGACGTGCTGCTCGAGCAGGGCGATCGCGCTGTCTACGAGCTGCTCGACCTCGGCTTCGGCCGCTGCCGGATGGTCCTCGCCGGCCGCCGCGGCGATACCCGCCTCGGCGAAAGCCAGCGGCGGCTGGGGATGATGCGGATCGCGACCAAGTACCCGCGGATCGCCGCCGACTACTTCGAGGGGACCGGCCGCCAGGTCGACCTGATCGAGGTCAAGGGCTCGGTCGAGCTGGCGCCGCTGATCGGCCTCGGCGACGGCATCGTCGACCTCGTCGCCACCGGCCGCACCCTCGCCGACAACGACCTCGAGGTGCGCGAGGAGATCGTCGTCTGCACCGCCCGCTTCGTCGCCAACCGGGTCGCCCACAAGCTGCGCGCCGCCGAGGTCGACGACCTCACGGCGCGGCTGCGCGAGGCGAGCCGCACCCTGGGGGCGGCGGCTTCATGAGGGTTCGCCGCTTCGACTGGGAGGGGGCGGCAACGAGCGCCACCGCAATCCGCGCCTGGGTCGAGGAGTCCTCGGCGGTCGTCGATGTCGCCCCGATCGAGAACCTGATCCGCGAGGGCGGCGACGCTGCGGTGATCGCCCTCACCAACCGCTACGACGCGACCGAGCGGCCGCTGAGTTCGCTGCGTGTCGATCCCGCCGAAGCCGAGGCCGCGCTCGCCGCGCTCCCTCCCGAGCTGCGCGCCGCCCTCGACATCGCCGCCGCCAACGTTCGCGCCGTCGCCGAGTCGCAGCTGCACGAGCCACGCCGCGTCGAACTGCCGCAGGGCCAGGCGGTCACGGTCCGCGAAGTGCCGGTCGGCGCCGCCGGGATCTACACCCCCGGTGGCCGCGCCGCCTACCCCTCGAGCGTGCTGATGTGCGCGATCCCGGCCGACGTCGCCGGGGTCGAGCGGGTCGCACTCGCTTCGCCGCCCGGGGTCGACGGTTGCCTGCACCCGCTGGTCCTCGCCGCCGCGGCACTCTGCGGGATCGAGGAGATCTATGCGATCGGCGGCGCCCAGGCGATCTTCGCGCTCGCCCACGGCACCGAGACGATCCCCCCGGTCGACGTCGTCGCCGGTCCCGGCAACCGCTGGGTGACCGAAGCGAAGCGCTTCGTCTACGGCCGGGTCGGGATCGACTCCCTGGCCGGCCCCTCGGAGCTGATGGTCGTAGCCGGCCACGACACCAACCCCGAGTGGGCAGCGCTCGACCTCTGCGCCCAGGCCGAGCACGGCGCCGACAGCCCGCTGCTGGTGACCGCGGTCGAGGAGCACGTCCTCGACGCGCTTCTCGAGGCGACCGAGCGTGCCGCCGCGGCACGGCCGAGCGTCACCGACGCGCCACTGGCAGTGATCGCCGTCCCCGACCTCTCAGACGCCGCCGACCTCGCCAACGCCTTCGCCCCCGAGCACCTGCAGCTGTTCGAGGAGGACGCCGCGCTGCTCGCGGGCCGGATCACCACCGCCGGATGCGTCTTCGCCGGGCGCTACGGCGCCACCGCCTTCGGCGACTATGCCGCCGGCTCGAACCACGTGCTGCCGACCGGCGGTGCCGGCCGCTTCAGCGGCCCGCTGGGCCCGGCCGCCTTCCGCCGCCGGATCTCGACCGTCGAGCTCGACGCCGGCTCCGCCGCCGAGTTGGCGCCGCAAGTCGACGCCCTCGCCAAGGCCGAGGGCCTACCAGTGCACGGCGAGTCGGCGATGATTAGACGCTGATGAATCGAACTGCGAACAGAGAGCGAAAGACCGGCGAGACCGAGGTGCGGCTGGCGCTCGACCTCGACGGGGGAGAGGCGAGTGCCGCCACCGGGATCGGCTTCTTCGACCACATGCTCGACCTGCTGGCCCGTCACGGGCGGCTCGGCCTGCGGGTCGAGGCGAGCGGCGATCTCGAGACCGGCGGCCACCACACGGTCGAGGACGTCGGCATCGTCCTCGGGCAGGCGCTCGACGAGGCGCTCGGCGACCGCGTCGGGATCCGCCGCTACGGCTCCGCCCTGATTCCGATGGACGAGGCGCTGGCCGAGTGCGCGATCGACGTCTCCGGGCGACCCTACGTCGCCTTCGAGGCGACGATCCCGACGACCGAGATCGCCGGCTTCGAAACCGAGCTCGCCGAGGAGTTCTTCCGCGCCGTCGCCACCAACGCCAAGCTGACGCTCCACATCTCGGTTCGCTCCGGCAGCAACGCCCACCACATGGTCGAGGCCGCCTTCAAGGCCTTCGCCAGGGCGCTGCGGGTCGCCGTCTCGGTCGACCCGGAGGAGAGCGGCGTGCCCTCGACCAAGGGGACGCTCAACTCATGAGCGCGCGGATCGCGATCCTCGATTACGGGATGGGCAACCTGCGCTCGGTCGAAAAGGCGGTCGAGCACGTCGGCGCGAGCGCCACGGTGACCGCCGACCCGGGCGCCGTGCGCGACGCCGACGGCCTGATCCTGCCCGGGGTCGGTGCCTTCCCCCGGGCGATGGAGCGGATCCGCGAGCGCGGCCTCGACGCGCTCGCCAGCGAGCGGCTCGATGCCGGCGTGCCGGTGCTTGGCATCTGCCTCGGCCTGCAGCTGCTGTTCGAGACCAGCAGCGAGCTCGGCGGCGCCACCGGCCTCGGCCTGCTGCCGGGCCCGGTCGATCGCCTGCATGCCCCGGGCCTCAAGGTGCCGCACATCGGCTGGGCAGCGGTCCGCTGGGAGCGCCAGTCGCGGCTGATCGAGGGGATCGAGTCGGGGACGCCGTTCTACTTCGTCCACTCCTTCGCGCCGCAGCCCACCAGCGACGATCTGCTGGGCAGCGCCGAGTACGGGGAGCGCTTCGCCTGCGCCGCCGAGCGGGGCAACGTCTTCGGCGTCCAGTTCCACCCCGAGAAGTCGAGCGCCGCGGGGCTGCGGCTGCTCGCCAACTTCGCCGGCGTTTGCGCCTCCGTCCCGGCCTGATGGGCACTGTGCCTTGATCCTCTACCCGGCGATCGACATCCTCGGCGGCCGCGCCGTGCGCCTGGTCGAAGGCGACTACGAGCGCGAGACGACCTACGACGCCGACCCGGTCGACGCGGCGCAGCGCTGGACCGACGAAGGCTCGCATTACCTCCATGTCGTCGATCTCGACGGGGCGCGGGCGGGGAAGCCGGAGAACCTGGAGACGGTGCGGCGGATCGCCGACTCGGTCCCGTTCCCGATCCAGGTCGGCGGCGGGCTGCGCGACGAGGAGTGCGTCGCCAACGTGCTGCGGGCCGGGGCGGAACGGGTGGTGATCGGGACTGCTGCGCTGCGCGATCCGCGCTTCCTGCAGAAGATGGTCGACCGGCACGGCGAGCGGGTCGCGGTCAGCGTCGACGCCCGCGGCGGCAACGTCTCGCTGGCCGGTTGGACCGAGACGAGCCGGGTGCCGGCGACCGAGGCGGTTGCCGAGCTGACCCTGCGCGGCGTCGAGCGCTTCATCTTCACCCCGATCGAGGTCGACGGGACGCTGGCGGGGCCGGGGCTGCGCGAGCTGGCCACGGTCGCCGGCGCGACCAGCGCCTCGGTGATCTACTCGGGCGGGATCGGCACGCTCGAGGACCTCGAAGCGCTGCGCGAGCAGGCGGCGCCGAACGTCGAGGGCGTGATCGTCGGCCGGGCGCTCTACGAGGGCCGCTTCACCGTCGCCGACGCGATTGCGGCGCTGGCCTGAGGCGCCGAGTCCCTACGCTTCAGCCATGGCGCTGAAACGCGTGATCCCCTGCCTCGACGTCGACGCCGGCCGCGTCGTCAAGGGCACCAACTTCGTCGGCCTGCGCGACGCGGGCGACCCGGTCGAGCTGGCCGAGCGCTACGACGCCGAGGGCGCCGACGAGCTCGTCTTCCTCGACATCACCGCCTCGCACGAGCGCCGCGAGACGATCGTCGAGCTCGCCCGCCGCACCGCCGACAACGTCTTCATCCCGTTCACGATCGGTGGCGGGATCCGCTCGGTGGACGACGCGCAAGCGGTGCTCGACGCCGGCGCCGACAAGGTCTCGGTCAACTCGGCGGCGCTGGCGCGACCGGCGCTGCTCTCCGAGCTGGCCGACCAGTTCGGGGCGCAGTGCGTGGTGATCGCGATCGACGCCAAGGCCGAGGCGGACGGCAACTGGGGCGTCTACGTCAAGGGCGGGCGCCAGCGCGTGCCCGGCCGCGACGCGGTCTCCTGGGCGCAGGAGGCGGTCGACCTCGGCGCCGGCGAGGTGCTGCTGACCAGCATGGACCGCGACGGCACGAACGACGGCTACGACCTCGAGCTGACCCGTGCGGTGGCCGACGCGGTCGCGGTGCCGGTGATCGCCTCCGGCGGCGCCGGCGAGCTCGGACACCTCAGCGAGGCGATCTCAGCCGGCGGCGCCGACGCCGTCCTCTGCGCCTCGATCTTCCACTACGGCACCTACCGCGTTCGGGAGGCGAAGGAGCGGCTCGCCGCCGACGGCATTCCCGTTCGGCTCTAGCCTTCGACGTCGGCGAGGTCCGCCGCCAGCCCTCCGACGCCGGTCGCGCCGACGATCTCGAAGCGGTCGAGTTCGTAGGGCTTGCCGGCTTCGGCGTAGCCGCGGACCTCGGTGGTCGCGGCTGCGTAGCCTGCCGCTTCGACCGCTTCGATCACGGTCTGGTCGAAGCGCCCGGCCGGGTAGCAGAAGTTCTTCACCGGGACGCCGTATTCGCGCCGCAGGATCGCCCGCGAGCCGGCGACTTCTTCTTCGAGTTCGGCGGGGCCGAGCTCGGTCAGGTCGAGGTGGTGGATCGTGTGGGCGGCGAGCTCCCAGCCGGCGGCCAGCATCGCTTCGACGTTGCTGGCGTAGAGGTCCGAGCCTTCGGCCTTGAGGTTCAGGACGCCGGCCCAGCCGTGCTTGCGCAGCTGCGGCAGGGCGAAGGTGAACTGCGGCCGGTAGCCGTCGTCGAAGGAAATGACGATCGGCTTCGGCGGCAGCGTGCCGCCCCGGTACCAGGCGTCCTGCACCTGTTCGAGGGTGACCGCCTGGTAGCCGTTTTCGTCGAGCCATTCGAGCTGGTGGCGGAAGTCGGAGCGGGCGACGAACAGTTCGGGATAGGCGGTGCCAGCCGGCGCTTCGCCGAGCACGTGGTACTCGAGGATCGGCACCGGGCCGAGGTGCGGTTCCCAGTCGGGCTGCGGGGTGGCGTTGCGGACGGGGCCCTCTGCATCGGCGCCGGCCGTCGCCCGCCTGGCGCCACGGCCGCCCTTGCTGGAGCGCGTGCTGCCGCCCCCGATCGCCGAACCGAGCACGAGCACGACGGCAACGGCCACCCCGAGCAGCGCCAGCAGCGCGACGATCCGCCGCCGCCGGATCTGCCGTCGGCGGCGCTCGGCCCGGCGCTTCGCCCGGCGCGCGGACAGCTCGGCGCGGCGCGCCTCCTCCCCCTGCGGCTCTCTACCCCCGTCGACCATCCGCGGCGGCGGTCATGGTAGGCAAGCAGGATGAACGGCGCACCACAGCCAGCAGCCGGCCTCGGGCAGGAGCTGCGCGAGCTCTACCCGGAGCTGGAGGCGATCGCTGCGGCGGCGAGCTCTCCGACCTACGTGGTCGGTGGCGCGGTGCGCGATGCTCTGCTGGGGCGCGGGCGCGGCGACCTCGACCTGCTGACGACCGGCGACGCCGCCGAGCTGGCGGCGGCGCTGAGCAGCCACCCGGGGACCGCGCACGACCGTTTCGGGACGGCGACGGTGGAGCTCGGCGGCCACCGGATCGATATCGCCCGCGCTCGCACCGAGACCTACCCGGAGCCGGGGGCCCTGCCGGTGGTTGCGCCTGCGGCCGATGTCGAGGCTGACCTCGCCCGCCGCGACTTCACGGTCAATGCGATCGCCGTCCCGGTCGGCGGGGAGGAGGCGATCGATCCGCACGGCGGCGTCGCCGACGTCGGGGCGCGGCTGCTGCGAGTCCTCCACCCACGCTCGTTCGCGGATGACCCGACCCGGGCGATCCGCGCAGCGCGCTATGCCGCTCGCCTGGGGTTTGGGCTCGAGCCGGAGACCGAGCGCCTGCTCCGCGCCACGGATCTCGCGACCCTCTCCGATGACAGGCGCGGCGCCGAGCTCGCCCGCCTCGCCGCCGAACCGACCGGTCCCACCGGGCTGCGGCTGCTGGCGGAGTGGGGGCTGGTCGAGCTGCGGCCGGGCGGAGCGGAACTGGCCGAGGCGGTCGCCGAGCTGCTCGGCGAAGAGCCCTGGCGCGAGGAAGCGCCGCACGCCGAGGCGGTGCTGGTCGCCGCGCTCGGACCGGCCGGGAGAGAGGAGCAGCTCGCGGCTGAGCGCCCGGCGCGCCCCAGCGAGGGCTACGAACTGGCGAGCGGTCGCGACCCGGTCGAGCTCGTCGTGGCCCGAGCCCTCGGCGCAGAATGGCTTGATGATTACCTGCGCGAGTGGCGCTCGGTGGCGCTCGAGATCGACGGTGACGCGCTGCGGACGGCCGGAGTCCCGGAGGGGCCCGCGCTCGGCCGCGCGCTGCGCGCCGCCCGCAGCGCCGCCCTCGACGGCGAGGCCACGAACCGCGAGCAGCAACTCGCCGTCGCCCTCGCCGCCGCTGGCGAGGATTGAGCCGCGCGGGAAGTCGCCGCGTCTGCTTTCGTAAGGGCATGGACTGGCGCGAGCGCAACGGCGTCAGGTGGCTCGAGGCGAAGATGCACGGCGCCCACGCCGCCTTCACGACGCGCCTCGGCGGGGTCAGCGAGCCGCCCTTCGACAGCCTCAACCTCGGCGTCCTCACCGACGACGACGAGCGCGCGGTGCGCGAGAACCGGCGCCGGCTGGCCGCGGCGCTGGGGATCGACCCCAGCCAGGTGCCGATCGGCCTGCAGGTGCATGGCGGCGAGGTGATCCGCCACGAGCGGCCGCAGTCGCCGAGCCCGTTCGCGGAGCCCGGCAGTCCGCTGCCCGAGGCCGACGGCCACGTCGTCACCGCGCCCGGGCTGACGCCGCTAGTCTTCGTCGCCGACTGCCTACCGATCGCCCTGCTCGGCCCGCGCGGCCTGGCGCTGCTGCACTGCGGCTGGCGGCCGCTCGCCGCCGGGATCATCGCCAAGGGGTCGGTGATGACCGGCGCCACCGAAGCGGCGATCGGGCCGGGGATCGGCCCCTGCTGCTACGAGGTCGGCGACGAGGTTCTGGCCGCCTTCGAGGGGCTCGGCGAGGGGGTCGCCGACGGTCGCATGCTCGATCTTGCCGAGGTGGCGCGGCGGCTGCTGGCGGCCGCCGGGGTGGACAAGGTCGAGAGTGCCGGTCTCTGCACCTCGTGCGAAAGCGAGCTCTTCTTCTCCCACCGCCGCGATGCGGGCAAGACGGGTCGCCAGGCCGGCCTCGCCTGGCTCAACCCGATTGAATTTCCTACCGCCGAGATGCCGCTGCCCCGCGCCGCCTAGGTGACCGCTCCTCGCCTCCGACACCCATGCCCGGCCTGATCCACGGCATCGACCCCGCGAAGGTCGCGACCAACCTCGCCCGGGTGCAGGCAGAGGCGGGGGAGGGGGTCGAGGTCCTCGTCGCCTGCAAGTACGTGCCGCTCGAGGAGATGGGCGCGCTGGCCGAGGCCGGCGTGCGACTGGTCGGCGAGAACCGCCAGCAGGACCTCGCCGCCAAGCACGAGCGCTGGGGCGAGCAGTTCACCTGGGACTTCATCGGCAATCTGCAGAGCCGCAAGGTCAAGCAGGTCCTGCCGCTGGTGCGACTGATCCACTCGGTCGCCACCGACTCGGTCCTCGCCCAGCTCGAGCGCCACGGCACCCCCGAGACCGAGGTGCTGGTCGAGGTCAACGTCGCCGAGGAGGAGGGCAAGGGCGGGGTCGCTCCGGCTGCGCTGGGCGACTTCATCGCCCGCTGCCCGGTCCGGGTCGGCGGCCTGATGACGATGCCGCCCTTCAGCGAGGACCCCGAGAGCTCGCGCCCGCACTTCGCCCGCCTTGCCGCGCTCGCCGCCGAGCACGGCCTGCCGCGCCTCTCGATGGGCACCTCGCAGGACTGGCGCGTTGCCGTCGAGGAGGGAGCGACGATCATCCGCCTCGGCACGACCCTGTTCATATGACGGATTTCGTGCGTTTCAGCGCTAACCTGGGGAAAAATCGGTAAAGGACTCAGGCAACTCAGGCAGAATCAACGCTGCAATGGCATTCCGCGACACCTGGCACAGAGCTCTCGTTTATTTCGGCCTCGCCGAGGACCAGGACTACGGTCCCGAATACGACGACGAATTCGAACCCGAAACCGGTACCGAAGAAGTCTCTGAGGGCCGGCGCGACCGCGATCGCGATCGAGGCGAAGGCTCGGTTCGCCGCCTGCCGACCTCGCGCCGCGCCCGCCGCGACGAAATCGACGACATCTTCGCCGACGACGAGCCGATTGCCGCCAGCCGCACCCGCACGCTGCGCCCGGTCGACGACGGTGGCGACCTCCAGGTCCACCTGGTGATCCCACGCAACTTCAACGACGCCCAGCAGGTCGCCGACCAGTACAAACGCTCGGTCCCGGTGATCCTCAACCTGCAGACCGCCGACCACGACCTCTCGAAGCGGATGATCGACTTCTGCTCGGGGCTGACGTATGCGTTGGACGGGGGGATGCAGAGGATTGCGGAGAAGATGTTTCTGTTGACGCCCCGGAATGTCGAGGTTTCGGCGGAGGAAAAGGCGCGGTTGATCGACAAGGGGTTCTTCAATCAGTCGTAGGTGGTTTCTGGGGACTGGTTTCTAGGCCGGGCCTCACCGGCAAGACGTTCGGGGGGCCTACCGAGGCTCGCCCCCGCCAAACCCTGATCCCTCGCCGTCCCTCGCCACCCTTCACCATCAGTTCACAACCCGGTTACCAGCCGGTCACAGACGCCCGTCCTGGCCTTCATAGCGTCCCTCTCAGCACCGCTCTCGTCCGAAGAGATCGTCCATCCAATTGCTGAGGAGAAGGAATGCGCAAGCTCATCGTGGCTTCTGTCGCGGTTTTCGTGCTGCTCGCAGCCGGCATCGCGTACGCGCAGATCTCGTCCGGAGTCCCATCGCCGAATCCGGCGAAAGGGTCAACGGCGAATCTGCTGGCAGGTGGGTTCGGGCTCGACGTGATCGCCAGGGGCAGTGACCCGCTGGAGAACCCGACCTCGATCTACACGACCTACGGGTACCTCGAAGACAACGAAGATCCGCTGGCCCGCACGCGCACCGAGCCGGACCAGAACACCTACCTCTCGACGCCGTTCAACCCGGGCGGTCCGACGCCGGGATACGACTACGGCACGCACTTCCTGATCCAGGGGCACGAGAACGGCTCCAGCAAGGCCTACCTGACCAGGATCAACCTCGACGTCAAGGAACCGTCGCACCGGATCACGCTGATCAACCCGGTCGACGCGAGCGGTGAAACCGGGCTGAGCAGCATCGACGGCTCGACCTACGACCCGTTCAACGGCCAGCTGTTGTTCACCAGCGAGGCCGGCAGCAACGGCGCGGTGGTCTCGACGCCGCTGCGTTGGAGCAGCACCTCGACGCCGTCGCTCCAGTTCCTCAACGGCTCGATGGGCCGCGCCGGCTACGAGGGCGTCGTTCCGGACTCACTCGGGAACATCTACCTGGTCGAGGACACCGGCGGCAGCGGCGTCGTCGACAACGGCACGACGACCAAGGTCAAGCAGCCGAACTCCTTCGTCTACCGCTTCGTCCCTTACAACAAGGCAGATCTGACCCAGGGCAAGCTGCAGGCGCTGCAGATCTCGGTCGAAGGCACACCGATCACCTTCCATAATCGCGCCGTCGATCCGGTTGGAGCGCGTGATGACGCGCTCGGCACCCCGACCCTGAAGCTCCACTCGGGGGAAACGCAACAGGCCAAGTGGATCACGATCCACGACACGGCCACGGATGGCACCGCCAGCTTCGACGCCAACGCGGCGGCGAAGAAAGCCGGTGCCACCCCGCTGAAGCGGCCGGAGAACGGGAAGTTCGTCCCCGACTCCGACTTCCGGTCCTTCGTCTTCAACGAGACCGGCGACACCGACAAGGAAGCTGGCCTCTACCCGGGCGCCGCAGCCCGCGGATCGTGGGGCGCGTATCTGCGCCTCGACATGCCGAAAGCCGGCGCCCAGACCGGAACGGTGAAGACGATCGTGCTCGGTGACGAGACGCACAACTCCTACGACAACATCACGTTCCTCGACGACACCACGTTCCTCACCACGGAGGATCGCGGTGACACCCTCCACGACCAGGAGAACGCGCTCGACTCGATCTGGTCCTACGACCTGACCAAGAGCTACTCCTCGATCCAGGCCGACGCCAAGCGCCTCGTCGCCCTCGGCCGCGATCCGGAGGCCGCTGGGTCCGGCAAAGAGGACAACGAGCCGACCGGGATCTTCGTCTCCGACGGAGACACCAGCGTGAAGGGTCTGCTCGGCTACGACGATCCGGGCCGCCAGCGCGGCGCGCGGATCTTCTTCACCGAGCAGCACGGCGCCAACAGCACCTACGAGGTGATCGCGCCGGAGCAGGGTGGCTACTACGGCGAAGGCCACGGTCACGGTGGCTCGCCCCACTACCGAGGCACCGGCCACTGAAGCGACTCGCCGCACTGAGCCTCCTGATTCCGGCGCTCGCGCTGGGCTCGGGAGGCTGCGGCTCCGGGGGTGCTGATTCGGCCTCCGGAGCCGCGGCGAGCGGCGGCGACACCGCCGCTCCAGCTCACTACGCCTCCGGCCTCGAACTGCGGCGGCAGCTGGGCAATGCCTTCGACGCCGGTCTCTACCGGCTGGCGGTAATGTCGCAGCCGCCCGATTCGGCGACTGACCTCGGCCAGAAACTGCCGACCGGGCTGGTGCGAGGCGTCTCCTGCGGGCGGGCCGCCACGGCGACCGGCGCCGAGCGCGCCGAGCTGACCCGCTGTGAGGTCGAGTGGGAAACGGTCACGGGCGTGGGACGGACGACCCGGTACCTGGTCCGGCTCTTCCCCAGCGGGTGTTTCGCCGCCGGTGCCACCCCGCGCTTCCACCAGCACCGCGATCCAACGATCGAGAGCTTCTCCGAACACCCCCTGAACGCGCTGGTCAGCGTCGCGAGGCAGTGCTCTTGAGAGTCGGCCTCGGAGCCTGCGCGGCAGCGCTCGCCAGTCTGGCGCTGCTCGCCGGCTGCGGCGGCGGCGGCGCGGCCACGACGAGTGCCGGCAGCCCGCCGGCGCAGCCGCTCGAAGACCTCGTCCTGCTCTCGGGAAACATTCCGCGCGTTCGGCCGGCCGACTACGTGCGGCCGACCGCCGAGTACCGCCGTTACGTCTTGACACAACTCGGACCGATGCAGCGTGAGGTGCAGCGGCTGCGCGCCGCCGTCGCCGCCGGCGACCTCTCCGCCGCGCGCGGCGCCTGGCTCGCCGCCGACGAACGCTACGAGTCGATCGGCGCCGCCTACGGCGCCTTCGGCGATCTCGATGCCAGCATCAACGGCGGCTCCGGTGGACTGCGGGGCGGCGTCGACTCGCCTGAATTCACCGGTCTGCACCGGATCGAGCTGGCGCTCTGGGGCAGGGGCTCGACCGCCGACGCCGCTCCCTACGTGGGGCCGCTGGCGGCTGACCTCGCGAAGCTGCGCCGCAGCGTGCCGACGGTCGAGATCGAACCGCTCGAATACGCGCTGCGCAGCCATGAGGTCCTGGAGGGGACGCTCGACCTCCAGCTTTCGGGGCGCGAAAGCCCCTGGAGCGGCAGTGCCCTGAGGGCGCTGCGGGCCAATCTGAAGGGAACTGAAGTCGTGCTCGGCACGCTGCACGGTTTGATCACGCGGCGCAGCCCGACGCTGCTGCAGCGGATCGAACGCAGCCTGGCGGCGCTGCGCGCGTCGATCAGCGAAGTCGAAGCCGCCGGCGGCTCGCTGCCCCGCTGGGACCGCGTCCCCGACCGGGTCCAGACCCGGCTCGCCGGGCTGACCGCGGGCGCCGCCGAGCAGCTCGCCTACGTCCCGGAGGTGATCGATCCCCGGCCGCCGCTACCGCGGAAATCATCGATCGGCACGGTCGAGGCAGAAGCGAGATGAGCCTGCGACGGCGAGAGCTCCTGATCGGCGGCGTCGCGGCCGGCGCCGGTGCCGCGATCAGCCGGATCGCCGGGGTCGACCCAGCCGCCCGCGCAGAGGCGGTCACCGCGGTGGAAGGGAAGCTGAGCGAACGGGTCGGCTTCGAGGGCGCCCACCAGGCCGGGATCCTGACCGCGCGCCCGCGCCATGCGATCTTTGCTTCCTTCGACGCGATCGCCGCCTCCCCGGCGGAACTCGCCGAGGGCCTGCGGACGCTGTCCGAGCGGGGACGCTTGCTCAGCGGCGGCTACGACGCGCTGCTCGGCTCCCCGGGGGAGGGTCCGACGCCCGACTCGGGCGTGCTCGGCCCGGTCGTCAGTCCCGACGCGCTGACGGTGACGATCGGCTTCGGCGCGTCGCTGTTCGACCAGCGCTACGGGCTGGCCTCGCATCGGCCCCTCGGCCTGCGGCCGATGCCAGCCTTCCCCGACGACGATCTCGATCAGTCCGAATGCCACGGCGACGTCATCGTCCAGCTCTGTGCCAACACCGAGGAGACCCTGCTCCACGCCCTGCGCGACGTCTCGCGCTCGACGCGTGGTGTTCTCGGGCCACGCTGGAAGATCGAGGGATTCCTGCCCTCGCCGACGCGCGAGTCAGGCGCCGGCCGCAACCTGCTCGGCTTCAAGGACGGCACCGCGAATCCGGACGTCGAGAACGAACGGACGATGCGGGAGTTGGTCTGGACCGGAAGCGAGGAGCCGCCCTGGGCGCGCGGGGGCACCTACCAGGTGGTGCGAATCATCCGCAACCGGGTCGAGTTCTGGGACCGGGTGTCGCGCAGCGAGCAGGAGCTGATGATCGGGCGCGACAAGGCGGCCGGGGCGCCGCTCGGCAAAGACGCAGAGCTCGACGACCCCGAATACGCGCAGGACCCGAAGGGCGAGCGGATCCCGCTCGACGCCCACATCCGGCTGGCCCGGCCGCGCACTCCCGACACCGAAGGCAGCCGCATCCTGCGCCGCGGCTACAACTACTCGCGCGGGATCGACGAGGCCGACCAGCTCGACATGGGCCTCGTCTTCGTCTCCTTCCAGCGGGACCTGGAGCGCCAGTTCGAAGCGGTGCAGAAGAGACTCGCAGGCGAGCCGCTGGTCGACTACGTCGTGCCGACAGGCGGCGGCTACTTCTTCCTCCCGCCCGGCGCCCGCGACAGCCAGGACTGGGTCGGCTCGGGGCTGTTCCTCTAGCCGCGGGCAGCCCGCCGTCACTAGGCTGCCCGGGATGATCGTCGGCTTCATCGGCTCCGGCAACATGGCCGCCGCAATGGCGCGGGGCTGGGCCGGCGAGCTTGACTCGATGCTCTTCTCGGACTCCGGTTCGGGCCGGGCGGCGGCGCTGGCAGCCGAGCTCGGCGGCGAGGCGCTCAGCAACGAGGAGGTGGCGGCGCGCGCCGACTTCGTCGTCCTCGCGGTCAAGCCGGGGATGCTGGACGAGGTGGCGCCGCAACTAGGCGCGGCGCGGCGGGTCGTCTCGATCCTCGCGGCGGTGCCGCTTGCCCGCCTGCGCGAAGCGCTGCCCGCGGCCGAGGTGCTGCGGGTGATGCCGAACGTCGGTGTCGAGGTGCGGCAGGGAGTGATGTGCGTCGCCGGCGACGGCGGGTCGGAGGTGCGCGCCCAGCTCGAACTGCTCGGCCACGTGGTCGACCTCCCCGACGACCAGTTCGACGAGGCGACGGCGATCATGGGCTGTGCCCCGGCCTACTTGGCGCTGGCGGTCGAGGCGCTGGCCGACGCCGGCGCCGCCGCCGGGCTCGACATCGAGCTGGCCCGCGAGCTGGTGGTCGAGACGACCGCGGGGACGGCCGAGCTGCTGCGCGAGCGCCACCCGGCCGACGTCCGCAAGGCCGTCACCTCACCCGGTGGCAGCACCGAAGCGGGCCTCGAAGCGCTCGACCGCGAAGGTGCACGCGCCGCTTTCGAGGCGGCCGTCGAGGCCTCGTTGGCAAGAATGCGCGGATGATCCCGCTGGCGATCACCCGCGGCGACGTCGCTGACTACGTCAGCGCGCTGATCATCGTCTACATCGGGCTGATCTTCTGCAACATCCTGATCTCCTACGTGCCGCGGATGCCGTACCGGCCCTGGCTGCGCTCGGTGCTCGACTTCATCACCGACACCACCAATCCCTACCTCAACCTCTTCCGTCGCCTGCTGCCGCCGATCGGCGGCGGCGGCTTCGCCTTCGACCTCAGCCCGATGCTCGGGATCATCGTGCTGTTCCTGCTGCAGCGGATCGTCCCCGGCCTGATCGAAGGGTGAGCAGCGCGTGACGCGGGCCCGGCGCGCCTGGCTGCTGGCGGGAATCCTCGGCGCCGCGGTGATCGTCGTCGACCAGGTGGCGAAGGCGATCGTCCGCTCGGAGATCGTCCTCGGCGAAGAGATCGACGTCCTCGGGCCGCTCGGGCTGACCCAGACCCACAACACCGGCGTCGCCTTCGGCCTCGCCGGCGGCACCGGGGCGCCGCTGATCATCGTCATGCTGGCGGCGCTCGGCGTCGTCACGTACCTCTTCGCCCAGGACCCGGTGCGGCCGGGGATGTGGGTCGCCAGCGGCCTGCT
>Ga0070667_100001907_pt1 | contig 18505 bp, 27 predicted proteins | sample KBSS33metaG_FD_64659 | JGI IMG/M metagenome (GOLD analysis project Ga0070667, IMG submission 64659) | Switchgrass rhizosphere microbial communities from Kellogg Biological Station, Michigan, USA - KBS S3-3 metaG | ecosystem: Host-associated > Plants > Roots > Rhizosphere > Soil ... | reverse complement strand
GGCATGTCGGCCAGTTGCGCGCGGCGCAGCCCCCGGCCGGGCGCCAGCAGGCTCACCGCTTCGAGCACGTTGGTCTTGCCCGCGCCGTTCTCGCCGACCAGCAGGTTGAAGCGCGCGGCTCCCTCGAGCAGTGTTTCGCGGTGGTTGCGAAAATCGGAAAGGAGCAGGCGGTCGAGCATCGCTGCGCGCGGCCTAGCCGCTCAGCGCCGCCGCCTCAATCGCTGCGTCAGACCGAAGCAGACTTGGCGAAGGGTGAGAAGTCGACGTTCTCGTCGAAGACGTCGACGCCTTCGCGCTTCTTGAGCCAGCCGACGACGGCGTAGGTCGCGGGGGTCAGCAGCACTTCCCATGCCACCTTCATCGCCCAATTCGTGACGAGCACCATCGCCACCGACTGCGACGTCCATACTCCGAGGAACGCGACGGGGTAGAAGATCGCGCTGTCCACCGCCTGGCCGACGATCGTCGAGCCGATCGTTCGGGTCCACAGGTGTTTACCCTTGGTCCACACCTTCATCCGCGCCAGGACGAAGGAATTGACGAACTCGCCCGCCCAGAACGCCAGCAGCGAAGCGAGGACGATGCGCCAGGTGCTGCCGAACACCGAGACGTAGGTCGACTGGCACAGCGTTCCCGCGTCCGCCTTCGCCAGCAGACCGGCGAACAGCGGGTCGGCGCTCTGGGCGCAGCCCCAGTCGGCCGAGGGCGGCATCGCGACGACGACGAAGCTCATGAAGGCCATGAAGATCAGCGCGAAGAAGCCCGCCCACACGCAGCGGCGGGCGTTGGCGTAACCGTAGACCTCGGTCATCACGTCGCCCAGCACGTAGCTGACCGGGAAGAACAGGATGCCCGCACCGAAGGTCAGCCCGCCCACAGTGGTCAGCTTCGCCGCGCCGATCAGGTTCGACAGCAATAGGATGGCGACGAAAGCCGCCATCACATAGTCGAAGTAGCGGAAGTGGCGCCGGGCGCCGGTGAGGCCGTCGATACGGGACAGGTGCGCGTCGCTCATGGACGACGATTGCTAATGCGCGGCGCGCTCCATGCAAGCGACAAGTTGCGTCCCGCCGGTTTGCGCGCGCGCCGAACCGCGCTATGGCGACCCCATCGCGCGCCCGTAGCTCAGCTGGATAGAGCACGAGCCTTCTAAGCTTGGGGTCACAGGTTCGAACCCTGTCGGGCGCGCCACTTGCCGGCGGGAGAGGGCATGGCGGACGATCTCTACGCGCGCTTTGCGGCCAGCTTTGCGCGGTTTTCCGACCGCGTGCTGGTCGAAGACGGCCGACGCGCCTGGACTTACGGCGAGATCGAGGCTCTGACCGGAAGGCTGACGGCGCGGCTGCAGGTGCTTGGCGTCGCGCCGGGCGAGCGGGTGCTGGCGCAGACCGACAAGAGCGTCGAGGCGCTGGTGCTCTACTTCGCGACCATCCGAGCGGGCGCGATCTATCTGCCGCTCAACGTCGACTACACGCGCGCCGAGCTCGATTATTTCGCCAGCGACGCGACGCCGGTTCTGGCGGTGTGCCGTCCGGCATCGGTCGGGCTGTTCAGCGAACTCGCTGGCGGTGCCTTGCAGGTGACCACGGTGGAGGCGCTGTTCGAGAACCTGCCCGATGGCTCTGCCCCGCCAGTCCCGCGCGCCGCTAACGACATCGCCGCTATTCTTTACACGTCCGGCACCACCGCGAAGCCCAAGGGTGCGATGCTCACACAGGACAACCTGGCCTCCAACGGCGAGATGCTGATCGACTTCTGGCGCTTCATGCCCGAGGATCGGCTGATCCACGCGCTGCCGATCTTCCACGTCCACGGCCTGTTCGTCGCGGTGCATTGTGTGCTCTTCAGCGGCGCTTCGATGGTATTCTTGCCCAAGTTCGATGCGACGCGCGTCATTGCCCTGCTTGGCTCGTCGACAGTGCTGATGGGCGTGCCGACGTTCTACATCCGCCTGCTGGCCGAACCGACGTTCACCCGCGAGAGCGCGGTGGGCATGCGGCTGTTCATCTCCGGCTCGGCGCCGCTCTCGGCCGATATCCACCGCGCCTTCGAGGAGCGCACCGGCCACCGCGTCCTCGAGCGCTACGGCATGACCGAGACCGGAATGCTGACCTCCAACCCCTATGAAGGCGAGCGGCGCGCCGGCTTCGTGGGGCCGCCGCTACCGGGCGTATCGCTGCGGATCGCCGAGTTCGAGAGCGGTGCAGAGCTGCCTCCGGGCGAGGTCGGCATCGTCGAGGTCAAGGGTCGCAACGTGTTCAAGGGCTACTGGCAAAACCCGGAAAAGACCGCGTCCGAGTTCCGACCCGATGGTTTCTTCATCACCGGCGACATGGGCGTGATTGACGGCGACGGATACCTGCAACTGGTCGGGCGCGAAAAGGACCTGATCATCTCGGGCGGGCTCAATGTCTACCCGGCCGAAGTCGAGGCCCTGCTCGACGACCGGACGGACGTGGCGGAGGCGGCCGTCATCGGCGTGCCGCACCCGGATTTGGGTGAAGCGGTGGTGGCGGTGGTTCAACCGGCGGGGGCCTTCGACGCTGGCGCCGTTCGCGATGCGCTGAAGCGCGAGCTTGCCGGCTTTAAGGTGCCCAAGCGGATCATCGCTCTCGACGAGCTGCCGCGTAACACGATGGGCAAGATCCAGAAAAAGCAGCTGCGCGAGCGCTATGCCGACCTGTTCGCCGCACCGTCGCCATGAAGTCGCCATGGTCTCGGATCTGGCGCGGTTCTGTATGTACTCCACGCCACCTACGGCGGTTCGGAAGGATACATGCGGCAGGTCCTCGGCTTCACCGACGCGGACATCGCGCGATGCCGGCGGACAATGCCCGACTGAGCCGCACCGGGGGTAAGATGCCGACAGTAAACCTTCGGTAAACCCTTACTATGACATACTCCGCAGCATGACTCGACCTCAAGTCGCCCGCCGCTCGCTTCGTCACCCGGTCACCATGGCCGTGCAGTGCCGCACCCAGGGCGGTCTGCGCGACAGTGGCGAGATTTCGGACGTCTCGGCCGAAGGATGCTGCCTCCACGTGCGCGGCATCTATTTTCGTGTGGGCACCCGCGTGATTCTCAGGCCGGAAGGGATGGAGGCGCTCTCGGGCGTGGTTCGCTGGGTCAGCCGCGATCTGGCCGGCGTCGAATTCGACCGGGCCATCTATGGGCCCGTGGTGGATCACCTGATCGATACGCACGGACGGCGGAAGACGGCCTGAACGGCCGGGCCGAGGCGGTTGCCTGAAATTGCGGACGACTGGTGTGATCTCTGGCGTTTCGCACAACGTCGGCTTGATCGGCGCGTCAGCCGCGCAGGGCCGTGGCCTTTGGCTGCCCTCGCACCGGATAGCCGTGCCCCTCGGGTATTAGCAGCCAATCGCTGTCCTGGCGTGGCTTGATCTCCGGATGGACGCGGGCGACCGGATGGGCTGCGATGTCGGCCAGCACTTCAGCAAAGCTGGCGAACTGCGCCAGCCGTTCGAGGTTGCGGCGGGTCGGGAAGATGATGGTGATCTCGCCACGGTCCGCCATGGCAAGCGCATCGGCGGCGCTGGCCCAGAAAAGGCGCGTGTTCTCGGTGGCATCGACAGTGACGTCCACGGCGCCGGTACCGAGGTCCGTGACGAAAAAGCGGGTGTCGAAGGCCTTGTCGAACAAGGGGCACCAGTGCGCATAAAGCACAAGTGCCTCTGGCATCAGTTCCCAACCATAGTGGTCCAAGACGGCTGCCATTGTCTGGCCTTCTACCAGCATGCGCCGCGCCTCGGCCGCTTGCGCCGGCTCTATGCGCGAGCGCGTGGCGATGAGTAGCCCGGATTCCTCGAGAGTTTCTCTAATGGCGGCGATTCGGCCGGCGGCGAGTTCTTCGGCGTCGCCGGGCATCAGGCGCATGGCCAGTTCGCGATCGGCCGGATCGACGCGGCCGCCTGGGAACACCGCAGCGCCGCCCGCAAAGCGCATTTCCTGGGCGCGTTGCAGCATCAGCAGCTCGGGCGGGCCGCATGCGGCGCCGTGGCGAAATATGACGACTGTGGCGGCGGGAACGACGGCGGGGCCATCTGCCGGAATGGGTAGGTGCGAAGGGACGGTAATGGGCATGTCGGAGCTTTTGCGCGTGGACCGCCGCGAGGCAAGGGCAAAGGCTGCAAGGTGTCGGGACGGTTTACACTTGGCGCTGCAGAGATCGGGTCACCGCTTTCAAAAAGCGCGGAAACAGGGCGCTATGAAGAACTGGCATGGCTCATGCTTATACTTGTCCGTACCCCGTACAAGTCTCGCAAGAGGCGGGGCCGATCAGTCTCCCGGCCCCGCCTCCCCGAGAATCTCCGCACATCGCCAGCGCACGAAAAAGCCCGGACGCGCGCGCCCGGGCTCTTGTCCGTCGTGCAGGATTATCAGCCTTGAGCGGCGATGCCAGCGTCGGCAATCAGCTGGTGCAACTCGCCGGCCTCGTACATTTCCATCATGATGTCGCTGCCGCCCACGAATTCGCCCTTCACATAGAGCTGCGGGATCGTCGGCCATTCAGAGAAGGACTTGATCGCTTGGCGGATCTCCATGTCCTGCAGCACGTCCACGCTCTCGTAAGGCACATTCAAGTGCTCGAGGATGGCGATGGCGCGGCTGGAAAAGCCGCACTGGGGAAAAAGCGGCGTGCCCTTCATGAAAAGAACGATGTCGTTGCTGCTGACAATGTCGCCGATGCGGGTGTTGACGTCGGACATGCTGATCGAATCCTAGAACTTTGCTGACCGAACCGGCCTTGTTGCGTCAATTGGGAACGGCTGTCGTGAGTTGCAAGGCGTGGAGCACGCCTCCCATGCGCCCGCCGAGCGCTTCATAGACCAGCTTGTGCTGCGCCACGCGGGGCTTTCCGGCAAAAGCCGACGAAACCACGTGCGCGGCGTAGTGATCGCCGTCGCCGGCGAGGTCGGTGATCGTTACCTCGGCGTCCGGCAAGGCGGTGCGGATGAGAGTTTCGATCTCGGGAGCGGTCATGGCCATGGCGGGAGAATCCTGGGTGGATCGGGAGCGCTATTAGACTTCGCCGAGGAACGCGCGGCGCGCCTCGACCTGCTTGGCTTCGAGTGCGGCGCGCACTTCGGTCTCGGTCGTTTCAACGCCGGCGGCGGTGATGTCGCCCAGCAACTTGCGGATCACGTCCTCGTCGCCGGCTTCCTCGAAGTCCGCTTGCACGACGGCCTTGGCGTAGGCCTCAGTCTCGGCTGGCGAGAGGTTCATGCGGGCAGCGGCCCACTCGCCGACCAGGCGGTTGCGGCGTGCCTGGATGCGGAACTGGGTGTCGGCATCGTGCGCGAACTTCGCCTCTTCGGCGCGCTCGCGGTCCTGGAAGTTCGTCATCGGGCTACCCCTCAAGTTGCGCCCCGCCGGCCGGGGCCCTCTAGCCTAGCCTGAGCGGATAGGGCGCGGATCGATCGGGTTCAATCCCGTTTCGGCGATGGACAGCGTGTGGCGATCCCTCCAGCGCCGTAGCGCCTTGGAAGGCAAAGACGTCAGGCGCTGGCGAGCGTCCGGGCCAGGAACGGCAGCGCCTCGCGCGCCTTGGCCTCATGCGCCGCAATCGCGTCACCCTGCGCCATCGTCAGCCCGACCTCGTCGAGCCCGTTCTCCAGGCAATGCTTGCGGAAAGGGTCGATGTCGAAGGTGAAGCGGTCCTGAAACGGCGTGGTGACGCTCTGCGTCTCGAGATCGACGTCAATGGCGTCGGTCTGTGCCACCTCGATCAGCCGGTCGATCGCCTGCTGCGGCAGCGCGACCGTAAGGATGCCGTTCTTGAAGGCGTTGCCCGAAAAGATGTCAGAGAAGCTGGGGGCGATCACGCAGGTCACGCCCATGTCGAGGAGAGCCCATGCTGCATGCTCGCGGCTCGATCCGCAACCGAAGTTGTCGCCGGCGATCAGGATCGGCGCGCCTTGCCAGGTCGGGTCGGTGAAGACGTTGCCCGCCTCTTTCTTCACGGCCTCGAACGCGCCGCGACCCAGCCCCTCGCGAGTGATGGTCTTGAGCCAATGCGCCGGGATGATGACGTCGGTGTCGACGTTCTTGCGGCCGAACGGGATCGCCTTGCCGGCAACGTGGTTGATCGGCTGCATCAGTCGGTCTCGGCGGGGAATCGCGGCGCGGTGGATGTCGCAGGCGGCTGGCCGTCGCGCGCCTTCTTGTCCTTGCGGCGCTTGGCGTAGAGCAGCGCCGCGGCGATCGCGGCGGAGCCGATGGCGCCGGCCGCGGCATAGGCGGCCTTACCGGCCAGCGAGTTGTCGGTGTCGTTAGCCACGCTTGCGTGTCCTTCTCAGTTGGCCTCGGCACTGACGGCAGCGAGGTCGCGCACGTCGGTGAGCTTGCCAGTCACCGCGGCAGCGGCAGCCATCGCCGGGCTCATCAGGTGGGTACGGCTGCCGGGACCCTGGCGGCCAGTGAAGTTGCGGTTGCTGGTGGAGGCGCAGCGCTCGCCGGCAGGAACCTTGTCCGGGTTCATCGCCAGGCACGCCGAGCAGCCGGGCTCACGCCACTCCAGGCCGGCCTCGACGATGATCTTGTCGAGCCCCTCGGCTTCGGCCTGTTCCTTGACCAGGCCCGAGCCCGGGACGACGATCGCCCACTTGACGTTGTCGGCCTTCCGGCGGCCCTTGAGCACCGCGGCGGCCGCCCGAATGTCCTCGATGCGGCTGTTGGTGCAGCTGCCGATGAAGACGTTTTGTACCTCGACATCGGTGAGCTTGGTGCCTGGCGTCAGGCCCATGTAGTCGAGGCTGACCTTGACCGCGTCACGCTTGGAGGCGTCCGCGAAGTCCTCGGGAGCAGGCACAGCTCCGCCGATGGCCGACACGTCCTCGGGACTTGTGCCCCAGGTCACGGTTGGCTGGATGTCCTCGGCACGGATCGCGTACGACTTGTCGAAGGCTGCGCCCGGGTCCGTCGCCAGGCTTTTCCACCAGTCGACGGCCTTGTCCCAGTCCTCGCCGGCAGGGGTGTACGGCCGCCCCTTGAGGTAGGCGAACGTCTTTTCGTCAGGCGCAATCAGGCCCGAGCGCGCGCCGCCTTCGATGGCCATGTTGCACACGGTCAGCCGGCCCTCGATCGACATCTCCTCGAAGACGTTGCCGCGGTATTCAATGACGTAGCCGGTGCCACCGCTCATCCCGGTCACGCCGATGATGTGCAGGATCACGTCCTTGGGCGTGACGCCGGCGCCGAGCTGGCCTTCGACGCGCACTTCCATGGTCTTGCTCTGCTTGAGCAACAGCGTCTGCGTTGCCAGCACGTGCTCGACCTCGGTAGTGCCGATGCCGAACGCAAGGGCGCCGACGCCGCCGTGGCTGGCGGTATGACTGTCGCCGCATACGATGGTCGCGCCCGGCAGCGAGAAACCCTGCTCGGGCCCGACGACATGGACGATGCCCTGTTCGCGATCGGTCGCATCGATGTAGCGGATGCCGAACTCGGGCGCGTTCTGGCGCAGGGCGGCAAGCTGCGTCGCGCTATCGGCATCGGCGATCGGGATCGGATTGCCGGCTGCGTCCTTGCGCGCGGTCGTGGGCAGATTGTGGTCCGGCACCGCGAGTGTCAGATCGGGACGGCGCACCGGGCGGCCAGCGGCCCTAAGGCCCTCGAACGCCTGGGGGCTTGTCACCTCGTGGACCAGGTGCCGGTCGATATAGATGAGGCAGGTGCCATCGTCGCGCCTATCGACGACGTGGGCGTCCCAGATCTTTTGGTAGAGCGTGCGGGGGGTGCTGGTCATGACACCGGCCGATTAGGCCTGCCGGGGTGGCAGTTCAAGTGCAGATCGCGCGGCAACGCGGCGCTCAGGCGACACTTTTATACAAAATGCTTGGAGACTTGCGACCATTCGTTTCGCTAAAACCATGTTGTCCTTCGCAGCGGTGATCGTCGGAACCGCCAAGTAGACGGCTGTCGCCGCGAAGAGGGAGCGCCCGGACCGCGGCAAGCGGATCCGGGCGCTTTCATGATGCTTAAGTGAGCGGAGCGGGACTTAGCCGCGACGGCCATCACGATCCCGGCGCTCCATGCGCAAGGCTGCCTGGATGTGATCGACGCGGCTCTTGAGCACGCGGACCTCCTGGTTGGTCAAGCCGCCGCGAGCATAGCGGGCATAGAGCTGCTGGACGGCGGCGGCATCGCGGCGCAGTCCGATGGCTTCGCGCTGCGAGATCATGCGGCGGGCGACGGCGCGGTCGATCTGTGCACGCAGGCCGTTGATCTCGCTGCGGATCTCGGCATTGCGCATCGGCGTGTTGTGGCCGGCGTTGTGACGCGGCGCCTCCCATGCGGATGCCGACGTGGCAGCGCCCATGCCCAGTGCGGCGATGAGAGCGGGGGCAGCGATTTTGGTGAACTTGTTCATGACGAACTCCTCTTATCGAACCTGTGAGTGGAAGTGCTAACTTCCGCGAGTTCAGGTTTAGGAGCTTGAAGATGAACGTCAGTGAACTGGGCTGTCGCAGCGCTGCGTCCGAATGTAAGACTTTGTCGCGACGTCAATCCGAGTGTAAGGGCGCGCTATGATCACCTTAGCGGCTCTTCTGATTGTGCTGCTGACCGTCGCTGCGATGGAGTTCGTGGCATGGTCGAGCCACAAGTACATCATGCATGGCTTTGGCTGGGGCTGGCACCGTGACCATCATGAGCCGCACGACAACCTGCTGGAGCGGAACGATCTTTACGCGCTGGTCGGCGCCGCGATCAGCATCACCTTCTTCGCGCTCGGGTCGCCGCTGGTCATGGGGGCGAAGGCGTGGGAGCCGGCCACTTGGATCGGCATCGGCGTGCTGGTCTATGGCGTCATCTACACGCTGATCCACGATGGTCTGGTCCACCAGCGCTACTTCCGCTGGGTGCCCAAGCGCGGCTACGCCAAGCGGCTGGTGCAGGCGCACAAGCTGCACCACGCTACGATCGGCAAGGAAGGCGGCGTCAGCTTCGGTTTCGTGGTCGCTCGCGACCCAGCCGCCTTGAAGCGCGAACTGAAGGCGCAACGCCAGGCTGGAATAGCGGTGCTGCGCGAAGCGGTGGAGGACTAGCGCCGCCGCGCTACTCCTTACGCGTCCAAATCCAAGTCCCAACGGACGCAAGTACGCCCACCGGGATCAGTGTCCACCATCCGCCGACGGTCAGGGCGACGATGACCACGCTCAGGCTCATCGAGAGGATCGAGGCGACCTTGCCCTTGCGGCTGATCGCGCGGCGATCGCGCCAGGCGCGCAGGTGATGGCCGTGCCTGGGATGCTGGTAGAGCCGCTCGGCCCACTCGGGATGGCTCCTGGCGAAGCACCCGGCAGCCAGCAGGTAGAACACCACTGTCGGCAGCAACGGCACGAAGATGCCGATCGTGCCGAGCGCGACGAAGAACAGGCCTGCCGCTATCCACAGCGGCCGGCCGAAGCGCTTCATCCTGCGCTGCCGGCGGCATTGGCCGCGTAGCGCGCCGCGGTCTCGCGGATCAGGGCGATCATGTTGGGCACGCCCTGGGTGCGGTTTGAGGAGAGCTGGTTCCTGAGGTCGAAGGGCTCGAGCTCGGCGGCGATGTCGGTGGTGGCGACTTCGCCTGCGGGCCGGTCCTGCACGGCGGCGACGACCAGGGCGACGATGCCCTTGGTGATCGCGGCGTTGCTGTCGGCCAGGAAGTGCAGGGTGCCATCCTCGCGCGCGGCAGGATAGACCCAGACGTTCGCCGAGCACCCGCTTACCCTGGTGGCATCGGTCTTGAGCGCGTCCGGCATCTCGTCCAGTTCGCGGCCCAACTCGATCAGCAGGCGATAGCGTTCGTCGCCATCGAGGAACTCGTACTCTTCGCGGATGTCGTCAAGGCTGCGCATGTGCCAGCCATTTAAGGTCGGTGCCGCACGGAGCAAGCGGAACCTTGCGCCGGGGCGCGGGCGTTGCCTCCGGACGGCGATCCTGTCAGGACCTACGCATGACCGAGCAGACCAGCCATCCGTCTTTGGCCCACCCGTTCTTCGCGATGCACGCGCATGGCTTCGTCCGCGTCGCGGCCTCGACCCCGCGCGTCCGGACGGCCGACGTCGCCTTCAACCGCGACGCGATCCTGGCGGAGGCGCGCCGCGCGCACGATGCGGGCGTGGACCTGCTGGTCTATCCCGAGCTGTGCCTGTCCTCCTACGCGATCGACGACCTGCACTTGCAGGCGGCACTGATCGCGGCGGTGGACGCGGCGGTCGCCACGATCGTCGAGGCAAGCGCCAGCCTCTCGCCGGTGCTGCTGATCGGGGCGGCGCTGGAGCGCAAGGGGCGGCTCTACAACTGCGCGCTGGTGATCGCGCAGGGCCGGCTTCTGGGCGTCGTGCCCAAGTCGTACCTGCCCAACTACCGCGAGTTCTACGAGAAGCGCTGGTTCGCCAGCGGCAAGCACATTCGCGGCGCGACGATCGTGGTGGGCGGCAGCGAAGTGCCGTTCGGCGTAGACATCGTGTTCGCGTCCAGCGTGCTGCCCAACTTCCGCTTCTTCGTCGAGATCTGCGAGGATTTCTGGGCGACGACGCCTCCAAGCTCGCTCGGCGCGCTCGCGGGCGCGACGATCCTATGCAACCTGTCAGCCTCCAACATCGTCATCGGCAAGGCGGATGAGCGGCACATGCTGTGCCGGTCGCAATCGGCGCGGGCTGCGGCGGCCTACGTTTACTGTGCCGCCGGCCATGGCGAGAGTACCACTGATTTGGCTTGGGACGGGCAGGGCATCGTCTACGAACTGGGCGAGCTTCTGGCCGAGAGCGAGCGCTTCTCGCTCGATGCCGAGCTGTGCATCGCGGACGTCGACTGCGACCGGATCGTCATGGATCGGCTGCGCCTGCCGACGTTCCACGATGCCTCCGAGGTCGCCGGATCGCCGCAGGAGACGTTTCGCACCGTCAGCTTCGACCATTCGCCGCAGGACGGCGACCTCGGCCTGCTGCGTCCGATCAGCCGCTTCCCGTTCGTGCCCAGCCGCGCCGACCGGCTCGACGCCGATTGTTACGAGGCGTTCAACATCCAGGTCGACGGGCTGATGCGGCGGCTGGAGTCGACCGGCTCGAAATCGATGGTGATCGGTATCTCCGGGGGCCTCGATTCGACCCATGCATTGATCGTGGCCGCGCGGGCCTGCGACCGGCTCGGCCTGCCGCGCAGCTTCATCCGCGGCTACACGATGCCTGGCTTCGCGACGAGCGAGGGCACGAAGGCGAACGCGTGGAAGTTGATGCAGGCGACCGGGATCACCGCGGCCGAGATCGACATCCGCCCTGCTGCCATGTCGATGTTCGAAGGCATCGGCCATCCCTATGCTAAGGGCGAGCCGGTTTACGACGTGACGTTCGAGAACGTGCAGGCGGGCTTGCGCACCGACTATCTGTTCCGCCTTGCCAGCCAGCACGGCGGCTTCGTGATCGGCACCGGCGATCTGTCCGAGTTGGCGCTCGGATGGTGCACCTATGGCGTGGGCGACCAGATGAGCCATTACGGCGTCAACGCGGGCGTGCCCAAGACGCTCATCCAGTATCTGATCCGCTGGTGCGCCACGACCGACCAGTTCGATCACGCCACCGAGGCACCGCTGCTGGCCATCCTCGATACCGAGATCTCGCCCGAGCTAGTCCCTGCTGGCGAGGACGGCGCCATCCAGAGCACGGAATCCAAGGTCGGCCCTTACGAACTCAACGATTTCTTCCTGCACCATGTGATGCGGTTCGGACAGAAGCCGTCCAAAGTGGCGTTCCTCGCCTGGCACGCCTGGCGCGACGCGGCGGCAGGAACATGGCCGGCCGGCTTCCCGCAAGAGCGCAAGAACGCCTACGAACTGGCGACGATCCGCCACTGGCTCGAACAGTTCTGCAAGCGCTTCTTCGCGTTCAGCCAGTTCAAGCGCTCGGCCATTCCCAATGGACCGAAAGTCTCGACGGCGGGCGCGCTCAGCCCCCGTGGCGACTGGCGTGCGCCGTCCGACGCGAGCGCGGCGGTGTGGCTGGCGGAGCTTGAAGCGCGGGTGCCTTGATCGATAGCGTCAGTCCCGCAGCGATTCGATCTGCCTGGCAAGGTCGTCGCCGCGCTTCTCGTCGGTGGCAATGCGCTCAAGAACGGCGATGCGCTTGCGCATGGCATCGACTTCGCGCTCCAGTTCGTGTTCGCGCGCGGTGTGTCCGTCGGTATCGAGCCGATTGCCGTTGCGATCGCCCAAGGCGCGGTAGCGCTGCCCCTTGAGCCATGTGACGCAGGCAATAGCGAACAGGACGACGACGGCGGTCCAGAAACCCATGGTCTCTCAGGTCCTTACTGGGTGGTGACGGCACCGCGATCGCGCAGCGCCTCGATCTGCAGGGCAAGGTCGTGCTCGCCTTCGCGCGAAGTGGCAATCCGTTCCAGCACGCGGACGCGGTTTTCCAGCTCGGTGTTGCGGGTGGCGTATTGCGCCGCCTTCTCTGCCGTTTCACCGGCAGTGATCTCCAGCTTGCGCTCGAGGAAGGCAAGGCGGCGCTTATAGGCACCGGCGAGGATGGCGATCACCGCGACACCGGCGATCAGCAGGGCGGTCAGACCCATGAAATCTCCGAAGCTCATCGTGCATACTCCTCAAGCAGCGCCGGGCCAGCATGCGGCATGCGCAGTTCTTCGATCTGGCGAGCGATATCGCGCGTCGAACCGTCAGCACTCGTGGCGATGCGCTCCAGTACCCGCAGCCTCTGCTCGAGCTCGGCATGCCGGCCAGCGGAGGCTTCGTCGATACGCGCCACGCTGGCGGCGGCGAGTTGCACTTCGAGTTCCAGCTTGCGCTGCTTGAAGCCAAGCCGACTCTTGTAGGCGCTCGCCAGCATCCAGACGACAGCGATGAACGTGAAGCTGGCCAGCGCCGTGCCCATCACTTCGTCGCTCATTGGCGCGTCTCCGGTGCGAGCGTGCCGCCGCTCTCGACTTCGCGCGCATCCCGCAAGGCTTCTATCTGCAATGCCGTATCGTAGCCACCATCGGTTACGATCCGCTCGAGCACGCGCACGCGCTCCTCCAGTTGGCTTTTCTCGGTGGCGTACTGCGCGGCCTTCTCGGCGGCGGCGCGCAGATGGATCTCGGCCATCCGGCGCTGGTGCTTGGCCCAGATGGACAGCCCGCCTACGCCGATCGCGGCGATCGGCACCAGAATTCCAATATCCGACATCGTATTGTCCCTGTTACCCTGGAGTGACGCCGTGGTCAGCGCAGGCTGTCTATTTCGGCAGCCAGTCGCGCGTTGCTGCCGGCATAGTGCGATTCCATATCCGCGATGCGCCGGTCCATGTCGGAGAGGTCCGAGCGCAGGCGGCTGCCGGTCGAGGTGAAGCCCAAACCCTTGCGCGCGCGACGGCGCTCCAGGCGCCGAAGCAGGCGTATTTCCTCTTCCTCGCTGTACAGGCCCATCGGTCGCTTGTTCGCGAACATGGCGGCGGCGATGTAGAGCGGGATCGTGATGAACGACACCCAGAGGGTGAGGAACACCGCGCCGATCCGGACCCAGAGCGCGTCGACGCCGGTATAGTCGGCGATACCTGCGCAAACGCCCCAAATCTTTGCGTTGGACTTGTCGAGATAGAATTGTCCGCGTGACACTGGTCTTCCCTTTCGCTGCAAAACGCGCCGGTCAGTGTTGTTGGGGTCGGCGTTACTGTCCAATGGTTGGCTGCGAGCCCGCGTCGGACCCCATCGAGCGCTTCATCTCCGCGAGCTCGGCCTCGATCGAGTCGCCATCGGCCAACGCCGCGATTTCGTCGGCGAGCGTCGGCTGGCGGCGGTCGGAGAGGCTCATCGCCTCGGCACGCCCTTCGGCATAGTCCACCCGGCGCTCGAGCTGGTCGAACCGGGCGAGCGCCTCGTCCACGCGCTCGCTCGAGAGCAGGGTGCGCAGCTTGACGCGATTCTCGGCGCTCTGCAATCGCGCGGCGATCGACGACTGCCGGCTGCGGGCTTCGCGCAGGCGCGTCTGCAGTTTCTCGATGTCCTGCTCGTAGGCGCGCAGCGCATCGTCGAGGACGAGAATCTCGGCGTTGAGCTGCTCGGCCATGTCAGCCGCCTTCTTGCGCTCGACCAGTGCCGCACGGGCGAGGTCCTCGCGGTTCTTGCTCAGCGCCAGCTGTGCCTTGTCCGACCAGTCGGCCTGCAGCTTGTCGAGCTTGGCGACGTGGCGGCGCAGCTCCTTCTGATCGGCAATGGTGCGCGCGCTGCTGGTGCGCACTTCGACCAGGGTCTCCTCCATTTCAAGGATGATCAGTCGGATCATCTTCGCCGGGTCCTCGGCCTTGTCGAGCAGGTCGTTGAAGTTGGCGGCGACGATGTCGCGGGTGCGGCTGAAGATACCCATGCTGGTGGTTTCCTTGATGAAGTGCATGCGCGGTTGCCCGGCGCCTGCCTCGTCGACCAGGCGGTTGGCCCGCGACCGGGCGTCCTCCTGCCGTGTTGGATTCGGGCGTGTTGGATTCGAACGAGCTGCTGGATTTTGGAGAACTTCGATCTCCGCGTCGAGCCTGCTCATGCGAGCGGCGCTCCGCAGGCGCGGACCGCGGTCGCGGCGTGCGCGGTGCCGGAGACCTGGTCGGCCATGACGAACAGGTTGAGCGCACCCATCGCCAGGAGGCTGACGATGATCGCCCAATCGAGCTTGCTGCGGCCCCCCCAATTGCGAACCGGCAAAGTGCGGACCGGCCGCGGGGCCGATACGATGCTGGTGGTGCGCGGTGACATGATCGTGGTTCCCTCAAAGTGTCTCGTGATGTGACGGGACACGCTTCGCAAGCGGCGTGCCAATTCAGGAGTTACGCGGATTTCGGCCAAAATCGCCCGTGCAGCCGTCATTGCCAACGAAATGAATTGCCAATGAACGGGAATTTTCGCTAACTCTTGGCAAATGGAGCGCGATGTCCAGTTTGTCGGCCAGTCGACGGCCTTTCTCGATGCGGTCGAGCGGGCCAGCCGCGCCGCGGCCGTGCGCCGCCCGGTTCTGGTGATCGGAGAGCGCGGCACCGGCAAGGAGCTGATCGCCCAGCGCCTCCACCACCTCAGCCCGCGCTGGGGCGAGCCGCTGGTCACGCTCAACTGCGCGGCCTTGCCCGAGACGCTGATCGAGGCCGAGCTGTTCGGGCACGAGGCGGGCGCGTTCACCGGCGCCACCCGCGCCCGCACCGGGCGGTTCGAGGAGGCCGATCGCGGCACCCTGTTTCTCGACGAACTGGGCAACCTGTCGATGGCGGCGCAGGAGCGGCTGCTGCGCGCGATCGAATATGGCGAGGTGGTCCGCATCGGCTCGTCGCGCGCGGTAACTGTCGACGTGCGCATCGTCGCGGCGACCAATGCCGACCTGCCGCGCATGGCCGAGCAAGGCACTTTCCGCGCCGACCTGCTGGACCGGCTGAGCTTCGAGGTCATCACCCTGCCGCCGCTGCGCGCACGCGAAGGCGACGTGTTCGAGCTGGCCGACTATTACGGCCGGCGCATGGCGAGCGAGTTGGAGTGGGACAGCTGGCCCGGCTTCTCCGATGCCGCGCAGGCCGCGCTCGAAGCCTATGAGTGGCCCGGCAACGTGCGCGAGCTCCGCAACGTCGTCGAGCGCGCGGTCTACCGCTGGGGCGACGCGACGCGGCCGATCGGCGAAGTGGTGTTCGATCCCTTCGCGAGTCCCTGGGTAGCGCAGCCTGTGGTTGTCGTCCCACCCCTGCCATGCGCGGCCGATCCCGATCCTGCCGTCGCCGCGCCTCCTGCGGCGCTGCCATCGACCCTGCGCGAAGCAGTCGAAGCGCACGAACGCGACCTCCTGCTCTCCTCGCTTGAACGCCTGCGCTGGAACCAGCGCAAGGTGGCTGCCTCATTGGGGCTGACCTATGACCAGCTGCGGCATTGCCTTAAGAAGCACGGACTGCATCAGGGGCGGGGTTGACGCTGTTAGCTGGTAAGAGGCGATGTCATAGACTGTCGGCATCGCCACGCAGTCAGGAGGGTTTTCATGAGCGATGCCACCGGGCCTGAGCGTGATCCGAAACGCGACGAGGAATGGCGACGGGCCAACGCCGAGGCGATTGCCTCTTATAACCGGTATGTTGAATGCAACGGCCTTCCGCTCGCCCGTTACCGCCGGTTTTGAACAAAGATTGCAGGCCGTTGCACTGAACGGATGAGTTTGAAGGCTCCCAGCAAGCAGATGGCGGCCAAGGCGATGAAGGCGATGAAGTCCAGCCAGACATACCCCGAAATCGTGTAGTCTTCAGGTCGAAGGGACAGTGAGCTCAAGTTAGCGGCGGGAGCATAGCACTCCCACCACTCGCCGCGCCACGCGATCAAGACGTACTGAGAGTTGGGCAGGCGCCTGAACTCCGCCGCGTTCTCTTCACATTGAGTATCTTTCGGCCTGACAGCCAAGACTAGGGTGTCTCCTTTACCCTCTCCTTGCAGCACGCCGTCCCACTCGTCTCTCGCTGGTAACCGGCCGCCGTGGCTGTGACGAAATCTGCTTATCGACTGTTCGGCAGTCTTGAACCTGACATCCAGTTCCCGGCTGTTTTCGACCGTGTGGTAGGCGCTTGCCAAACCTCCCAAGCCCACAACCACGGCAACCAACGCTGACAGGATGAGCGAGGCCGCGGCGATGCTCCGAATGAACACCACCTTCGATGCACCTGTCGCGTTCACAAGCGGGGCGGCTGCCATGGTCACCCTATCTGATCCAGGCGAGCTATCAGGGCGTTGGTCCCTGCTTCTATGCCTCCGGCAAGATCACCCTTGTTGAATTTCGGCAGCATGTCGCGGTCCATGATGGTGCGGCAGTCCTGATCGGACAGTCGTTTTTCGAGCCCGTAGCCGACTGCGATGCGCATTTTTCGTTCTCTCGGCGCGACCAGCAGCACGACGCCGTCATCGAAGCCTTTGCGCCCGATACCCCAGGCATTCGCCAGGTCTGTCGTGAAGCTTTGCACGTCGCGACCATCGAGGGAGGACGCTGTCACAATTACCATCTGATGATGCGTTCTGCGCTCGAGTCTCTTCAATCGATCGGCCAGTCTGCTCTCTAGCTCGGGAGACAGAACCTGAGCCGCATCAGTCACGCGGCCAGCGAAAGGAACGGCCGGCGTGGTGGCGCTCGCAGATTTGCCTAGTTCGTCTGGAACTGAAGCGTCAGCCGTTCCACCACTGGAGCAAGCAGTCGCGAGCAGGATGGAGGCGAGGGCCAGTGCCTTCAACGATCTCTTCATAATTATGGAGTGACCTGCCGATTAGCCTGCCGTCAATACCGACGATGTAGGTCTGTCGCCGGACGTGCTACTGGATTTGCCTCAGGCCGAAGAGGCTCTGCGCAGCCAATGCCCACACCCCAACCTCCCCCTTGCGTTTTTCCGGAATCGCGCCTATCTGCGCCTCATCCCGACATTGGTGAAACAAGGTTCGGGCTGGCGCCGGTAGGGGCCGGCGCGAAACCGCGTTGCATCTTGCGCGGCGGCAACGAAGCAGCAGGGCACGGACCGAAAAATCGCAGTGGCAGACATCGCACGCCTTACCGAAGTGATCGAACCCGAGGTGAACGCCCTTGGCCTCGACCTCGTGCGCGTGCGCATCTTCGGCAAGAGCGAAGTGGGCGAGACCGAGGCCGGCGGCGAGATCGCGCTGCAGATCATGGCCGAGCGTCCCGAGACCGGCCAGCTCGTGCTCGACGATTGCGTCGCCCTGTCGCACCGCATCTCCGACCGCATGGACGCGCTGGAGGAAGCGGGCGAGGTGCTGATCGAGGAGGCCTATCGCCTCGAAGTCAGCTCGCCCGGCATCGATCGCCCGCTCACCCGCCCCAAGGACTACGCTAACTGGTCCGGGCACGAGGCGAAGATCAATTTGACGCAGGCCATCGAAGGCAACCGCAAGGCGCTGCACGGCGACCTGGTCGGGATCGAGGCGGACACCGTGACGCTGGAGGACCGCAAGTCCGGCCGCGTCTCGTTCCCGCTGGCCGACATCCAATCCGCTCGGCTGGTCCTCACGGACAAGCTGATCGCCGCCACCCGCCCGCTGGATACCAGCGGTGCAGACGAGATTCTTGAGGAACAGGAAGACTAATCCATGGCCAGTGCGATTTCCGCCAACCGCGCCGAGCTGCTCGCGATCGCGAATTCCGTCGCGTCGGAGAAGATGATCGACAAGTCGATCGTCATCGAGGCGATGGAAGAGGCCATCCAGAAGTCGGCCCGCAACCGCTACGGCGCCGAAAACGACATCCGCGCCAAGCTCGATCCGCGCACCGGCGACTTGCGTCTGTGGCGCGTCGTCGAAGTGGTCGAGGAGGTCGAGGACTACTTCAAGCAGGTCGATCTCGCCCAGGCGCAGAAGCTGCAGAAGGACGCCAAGCTCGGCGACTTCATCGTCGATCCGCTGCCGCCGGTCGATCTCGGCCGCATCGACGCGCAGTCGGCCAAGCAGGTGATCTTCCAGAAGGTCCGCGATGCCGAGCGCGAGCGGCAGTACGAGG
>Ga0070667_100001902_pt1 | contig 18530 bp, 17 predicted proteins | sample KBSS33metaG_FD_64659 | JGI IMG/M metagenome (GOLD analysis project Ga0070667, IMG submission 64659) | Switchgrass rhizosphere microbial communities from Kellogg Biological Station, Michigan, USA - KBS S3-3 metaG | ecosystem: Host-associated > Plants > Roots > Rhizosphere > Soil ... | reverse complement strand
GCAGTACACGCACTCCGGCTCCAAGCCCTGCAACATGGCGGCCACCGGCGAGTACGTGCTCGGCATCTCGTTCGAGTACCGCGGCAACACCAACAAGGCCAAGGGCGCGCCGATCGACCTGATCTTTCCCAGCGAGGGGCTGGGCTGGGACCTCGAGGCGATCGGCATCCACGCCGGCACGAAGAAATTGGCGGCGGCGAAGAAGCTCGCCGACTGGGCCTCGAGCAAGGACGCGATGCGCCTGTACGGCAAGAACTTCGCGATCACCGCGATCCCGGGTGTCGCCGAACCGCTGAAGAACGTGCCGGCCGACTACGAGAAGCGTCTGGTGAAGATGGACTTCGCGACGACCGCGGCGAACCGTGAGCGCGTGCTCGCCGAATGGAACAAGCGCTACGACGCGAAGTCCGAGCCGAAGAAGTAAGACTGCGGTCGATGACGGACTACCTCCGCCTGGAAGGCATCCGCAAGAGCTTCGGATCGTTCCAGGCGCTGACCGACATCGACCTGACGATCGCGAAGGGCGAGTTCGTCTGCTTCCTCGGGCCCTCGGGCTGCGGCAAGACGACGCTGCTGCGCATCATCGCGGGGCTGGAGACGCAGACCTCCGGCAGTATCTTCCAGGGCGAGCGCGACATCTCGGTGCTGCCGCCTGCGCAGCGCGACTACGGCATCGTGTTCCAGTCCTACGCGCTGTTCCCGAACCTGACAGTGACCGACAACGTTGCCTACGGCCTCGTCAACCGCCGGCAGCCGCGCGCGCAGATCGCGCAGCGCGTCGACGAGTTGCTCAAGCTCGTCGGCCTGCCGGGCAGCGGGCCGAAGTTCCCGGCGCAGCTCTCCGGCGGGCAGCAGCAGCGCATCGCGCTGGCGCGGGCGCTCGCCACCAAGCCGGGCCTGCTGCTGCTGGACGAGCCGCTGTCGGCGCTCGACGCGCTCGAGCGCGTGCGGCTGCGCCAGGAGATCCGCGCGTTGCAGGCCCAGCTCGGCGTCACGACCATCATGGTCACGCACGACCAGGAAGAGGCGCTGTCGGTGGCCGACCGCATCGTCGTGATGAACCAGGGCGTGATCGAGCAGGTCGGCACGCCGATGCAGGTCTACCGCGACCCGGCCACACCGTTTGTCGCGGACTTCGTGGGCAAGATCAACGTTCTGCCTGGGCGGCTGCGACCCGGGCGCGCGCTGCAGATCGGCGCCAGCCGCTTCGAGTGCGAGCTCGACGCCGATGCCGAGCGCGACGTCAAGGTCTACCTGCGCCCCGAAGACCTGCTGGCGCGCCCGATCGCGGCGGGCGACGCGAACGTGTTCGAGGCCGCGATCGAGAAGATCGAGTTCCTCGGCTCGTACTGCCACGTCAGCGTGCGCTCCGCGGCGATCGGTTCGCAGACGCTGACGGTCTACCTGTCGCTGAATTACCTGGCCGAGCAGGGTCTGGAGGTCGGCAGCCGCTTGCCGCTGCGCGTGATGCCCGACCGCATGCGCTTCTTCTGACCTTCGCGCGCGCCGCCCATGTCCGCCGTCCTGCCGCTGACCAGCCCTGTCGCGCTGCGCCAGCGCGCGCACTGGACCGACCGGATCGCGCATGCGGCGATGGGGGCGATCGTGCTGGCGCTGGTCGTGTTCCTGGCGCTGCCGCTGGCGAGCATCCTGGTCAAGTCCTTGCAGAGTGCCGACGGCGCGTTCGTGGGCTTCGCCAACTTCGCGAGCTACCTGACCACACCGTCGCTGCTGAGTTCGCTGTGGCACAGCGTCTGGGTCTCGGGACTGGTGACCTTGATCACGCTGCCGCTGGCGTTCGGTTTCGCGTACGCGCTGTCGCGCAGCTGCATGCCGTTCAAGGGGCTGTTCCGCACGATCGCGCTGGTGCCGCTGCTGGCGCCGTCGCTGCTGTCGGCGTTGTCGCTGATCTACTGGTTCGGCAACCAGGGGCTGGCGCGCGGCTTCATCCACGCGCTCGGCTTCGCCGAGATCTATGGCGCGCCCGGCGTCGTCGTCGCCGAGTGCTTCGCGGTGTTCCCGCACGCGCTGATGATCCTGATCACCGCGCTGTCGCTCGCCGATGCGCGCCTGTACGAGGCCGCCGATGCGCTGGGCACGAGCACGCGCCGCAAGTTCTTCACGATCACGCTGCCGGGTGCGAAGTACGGGCTGATCTCGGCCGCGCTGGTCGCGTTCACGCTGGTGATGACCGACTTCGGCATCCCGAAGGTGATCGGCGGCAACTTCAACATGCTCGCCACCGACGTGTTCAAGCTCGTGATCGGTCAGCAGGACTTCCAGCGTGGCGCGGTCGTCGGCCTGCTGCTGCTGACGCCGGCGCTGCTGACCTTCGCGATCGACTGGCTGGTGCAGCGCAAGCAGACCGCGATGCTGTCGGCGCGCGCCGTGCCGTACCGAGCCAAGCGCGCGCCCGGCTTCGATGCGGCGATGACGGCGTTCGTTTCGCTGATCAGCGCGCTGATGCTGGCGATGCTCGGCATGGCGGTGTTCGCGTCGTTCGCGAGCTTCTGGCCCTACAACCTGACGCCGACGCTGCGCCACTACACGATGGGGCTGGTCGACGCCGAGGTGTTCGACGCCTTCGTCAACAGCCTGAAGCTGGCCGCCGGCACCGCGTTCTTCGGCACGATCCTGGTGTTCGTCGGCGCCTACGTGCTCGAGAAGACGCGCGGCATGGACGCGCTGCGCCCGGTCGTGCGGCTGCTGGCGATGCTGCCGATGGCGGTGCCGGGCTTGGTGCTGGGGCTGGGCTACATCTTCTTCTTCAACGCGGCGGACAACCCGCTGCACGGCCTGTACCAGACGCTGCCGCTGCTGGTGTTGTGCACCATCGTGCACTTCTATACCACCGGGCACCTGACGGCGGTCACCGCGCTGAAGGCGCTGGACGCCGAGTTCGAGTCGGTCTCGGCCTCGCTGAAGGTGCCGTTCTTCAAGACCTTCTGGCGCGTCACCTTGCCGATCTGCACGCCCACGCTGCTCGACATCGCGCGCTACTTCTTCATCAACGCGATGACGACGATCTCGGCGGTGGTGTTTCTCTATTCGCCCGGGACCAAGGTCGCCTCGATCGCGATCCTGAACCTCGACGAGGCCGGCGAGGCCGGCGCCGCAGCCGCCTGCGCGGTGCTCATCACGGCCGGCTCGACGGTGGTGACCCTGCTGTTCATCGCGCTCGGCTGGTGGGTCGACCGGCGCACGCAGGCGTGGCGCAACACCGCCACGCGCTGACGAGAATCGATGCGAAACCTCGGAGACCTCATTCATGGACCGCGACGCCATCCTGCTGACCCCTGGCCCGCTGACGACCACGCTGCGCACCAAGCTGGCAATGCTGCGCGACTGGGGCTCGTGGGACGCCGACTTCATCGCAATGACCGCGGAGTTGCGACGCCAGCTCCTCGCGATCGTCGGTGGCGCGGACTCGCACGTGGTCGTGCCGCTGCAGGGCAGCGGCACCTTCTCGGTCGAGGCCGCGGTCGCCACGCTGGTGCCGCCGCCCGCGCAGGGCGGGCACCTGCTGGTGCTCGACAACGGCGCCTATTGCAAGCGCCTGGGCAAGCTCGCCACGCTGATGGGCCGGCGCACGACGATCATGGCGCACCCGGAAGACGAGGCCGTCTCCGCCGAGGCACTGGACGCGAAGCTCCAGCAGGACGCGAGCATCACCCACGTCGGGCTGATCCATTGCGAGACCGGCACCGGGGTGCTGAACCCGCTCCAGGCCGTCAGCGATGTGTGCAAGCGCCATGGCAAGGGCCTGATCATCGATGCGATGAGCTCGTTCGCCGCGTTGCCGATCGACGCCGGCGAGATCCGCTTCGACGCGCTGATCGCGGCCAGCGGCAAGTGTCTCGAAGGCGTGCCGGGCATGGGATTCGTGTTCATCCGCAGGGCGGTGCTGGCCGGCTGCGAGGGCCGCTCGCATTCGCTGGCGATGGACCTGTTCGACCAGCACGCCTACCTGGAGAAGACTGGCCAGTGGCGCTTCACGCCGCCGACGCACGTGGTCGCGGCGCTCGGCGAGGCGCTGCGCCAGTTCGTCGAGGAGGGCGGGCAGAGCGCGCGCCTGGCGCGCTACACCGACAACTGCCGCACGCTGATCGAGGGCATGAAGCGCCTGGGTTTCAAGCCCTTCCTGCACCCGTCGCTGCAGGCCCCGATCATCGTGACCTTCCATGCACCTTCGGACCCGGGCTACGAGTTCAAGGCCTTCTACAACGAGACCAAGCGCCGCGGCTTTATCCTCTACCCCGGCAAGCTGACGCAGCTCGAGACCTTCCGCGTTGGCTGCATCGGCGCGATCGGCCGGGTCGAGATGCAACAGGCCGTCGATGCGATCGGCGCGGCGATGCGCGAGTTGGGGTGGGCGCGCTGAACTTCGTCAGGCTGGATATCAACCGGGAGCGACCGTGGCAAGCAAGCAGTCAGGCAAGGAACACCCCGCACTGAAGGCGGTGCGCGCCAGCGGCACCGGCAAGGTGAAGGTCGCGGTCAGCGACATCGACGGCATCCTGCGCGGCAAGTACCTGCACATCGACAAGTTCCTCGGCGCCGCGCAGCCCCAGCCCAATGGCGGCTTCGGCTTCTGCAGCGTCGTGTTCGGGTGGGACGCCGGCGACAACTGCTACGACAACACCAAGCTGACCGGCTGGCAGCACGGCTACCCCGACGCGCTGGCGCGGCTCGACCTGGACACCTACCGCACCGTGCCCTGGGACGACAACGTGCCGTTCTTCCTCGGCGACTTCGTCAACGGCGACGGTACGCCGTCGCCGATCTGCCCGCGCCAGACGCTGAAGGGCGTGCTCAAGCGCGCCGAGAAACTCGGCGTGCAGGCGCTGACCGGCATGGAGTTCGAGTGGTTCAACTTCGCCGAGACGCCGCAGAGCTGGGCCGCCAAGAACGGCATCGCGCCCGAGCCGATCACGCCCGGCATGTTCGGCTACTCGCTGCTGCGCATGAACCACAAGCGCGAGTTCTTCAAGGCGCTGATGGACGAGATGCCCTTGTTCGGCGTGCCGATCGAAGGCCTGCACACCGAGACCGGGCCGGGGGTCTACGAGGTCGCGATCGCGTTCGGCGAGGCGCTCGAGCAGGCGGACCGCGCGATCCTGTTCAAGACCGGCGCGAAGGAGATCGGCGCGCGCTTCGGCGTGATGCCCAGCTTCATGGCGAAGTGGAGCCAGCAGTACCCGGGCTGCTCGGGACACATCCATCAAAGCCTGTCCGACGGCAAGAACAACCTGTTCTTCGATGCGAAATCGCCGCGCAAGATGAGCAAGCTCTTCGAGAGCTACCTCGCCGGTCAGGTCGGCTTCCTGATGGAGATGGCGCCGATGTTCTGGCCCACGATCAACAGCTACAAGCGTCTGGTCGACGGCTTCTGGGCCCCGGTCAAGCCGACCTGGGGCATGGACAACCGCACCGCGAGCTTTCGCGTCATCGCCGGCAGCCCGAAGGCCACGCGCCTGGAAACGCGCTGCCCGGGCGCCGACGTGAACCCGTACCTCGGGATGGCCGCGGTGATCGCGGCCGGCCTGCACGGCGTCGAGCAGGGGTTGAAGCTGAGCGCGCCGCCGATCACCGGAACCAACGAAGGGGCCGAGCACATCCCGCGCGCACCGCGCACCCTGATCGAGACGACGCGTGTCTTCAAGCAGTCGACCGTCGCACGCGACTGGTTCGGCGACGACTTTGTCGACCACTTCGCCGCGACGCGCGAGTGGGAATGGCGCCAGTGGCTGGACGGCGTGACCGACTGGGAACTGAAGCGCTACTTCGAGATCATCTGACCGGCGCCCGCCGCTCGTTCACGACCAACACCCGCCATGGCCATCACCCGTTTTTCCTTTCCGACCACGATTCACTTCGGTCCCGGCGCGCGCGCTCTCGCCGGACCGCACCTGGAGGAACGCGGCTGCAAGCGGCCGCTGATCGTCACCGACAAGGGCCTCGCGGCGCTGCCGCTGATCGCCGAGCTGAAGGCCGCCCTCGAATCAGCCGGGCTGAAGCCTGCGGTCTACGGCGGCGTGTTTGGCAACCCGACAGGCTCGCAGGTGATGGACGGTGCGGCCGCGTACAAGGCGCACGAGGCGGACGCGGTGGTCGGCGTCGGCGGCGGCGCCGCGCTCGATGTCGCGAAGGTCGTCGGCCTGCTCGCGACCCATCCCGGCGACGTGATCGAGTACGCGTGGGACCACCCGCAAGCGCGCGCGATCGACGCCGCCGCGCTGCCGTACTTCATCGCGCTGCCCACCACCTCGGGCACCGGCAGTGAGGTCGGGCGCAGCAGCGTGATCAGCGAGGACGCGACGCATGTCAAGCGCGTGATCTTCTCGCCGGCGATCCTCGCCAAGGTCGTGTTCGCCGACCCGGAGCTGACGTTGGGCCTGCCGCCCGCGGTGACGGCCGCCACCGGGATGGACGCGCTGACCCACAACATCGAGAGCTATCTGTCGCCGGCCTATCACCCGATGTGCGACGGCATTGCGCTCGAGGGCACGCGCATCGCTGCGCGCTCGCTCCTCACCGCGGTGCGCGACGGTGGCGACCTGGCGGCGCGCGCCGACATGATGATGAGTTCGATGATGGGCGCGATCGCGTTCCAGAAGGACCTCGGCGCGGTCCACTCCTGCGCGCACGCGCTGGGCACCGTCTGCGACCTGCACCATGGTCTCGCGAACGCGCTGATGATCGAGCCGGTGATGAGTTACAACCGCGAAGCCGTGCCGCACAAGTTCGCCGAACTCGCGCACGCCGTCGGTGTTCCCTCGGTCAGCAACTTCGTGCCCTGGCTCGCGCAACTGAAGCACCGGATCGGCATCCCGCCGGGGCTGGCGCTCGTGGGCGTCAAGCGCGAGCACTTCCCGCGGCTGGTCGAGGTGGCGACCGCGGACATCTGCCACCAGACCAACCCGCGCCCGTGCGAGGCGGCCGATTTCGCGCGCTTCTTCGATGAGGCGTTCTGATGGCCAGGCCACTGATCATCGGCATCTCGGCGCGCATCCATCACCCGGTCGGGCCGGTGCTCAATCTCGGCGGCGTCTACACCAAGACGCTGCACTACCTCGAGCAGTCGGTTGCGCACTGGGTGCTCGCGAAGGACGTGCTCGCGGTGATGATCCCGGCGATCGAGAGCGAGGGTCTGATCCAGCGCGGAGACATGAGCCTCGCGTCGTACGCTGAGCACCTCGACGGCCTGGTGCTGCAGGGCGGCGCTGACGTCGCGCCCGAGAGCTACGGCGAGACGCCGCTGGTGCCGGCCTGGGCCGGGGACCGGGTGCGCGATCGCTACGAGATCGACCTGTTCAACGCCTTCGTCGCCGCCGGCAAGCCCGTGATCGGCATCTGCCGCGGCTGCCAGCTGATCAACGTGGCGCTGGGCGGCACGCTGTTCCAGGACATCCCGACCCAGGTCACGCAGGCGATCTCGCACCGCGACGCCGACCTCTACGAGCGCGCGCTGCACGACGTGACGCTGGTGCGCGGCACGCGCCTGTCGCAGATGTATCCGGGGGTGCAGCAGGCCAAGGTCAACTCGATCCACCACCAGGCCGTCAAGGACCTGGGCCGCGACATGGTCGTCGAGGCGCTGGGCGTGCCCGACGGCATCGTCGAAGCGATCCGCTGGCGCGGGCCGAGCTACGTGTTCGGCATGCAATGGCACCCGGAGTTTTTGGCACTGAAGTCGCTCGACCAGACCCAGCTCGACGGCGGCCCGATCCTCGCCGACTTCCTGGCCACCGCCCGCGCCGCCCGCGCCGCCCGCGACGCCTGAGTCCGCCTTCGTTCCGAGCAAACCGATGCTGAAGATCCACAACCCCGCCACCGGCGCGCTGATCGCCGAAGTGCCCGAAGCCACGCCGGAGATCGTTGCCGAGAGCGCGCGCGCCGCACGCGCCGCACAGCCTGCCTGGGGCGCGCGGCCGATGGCGCAGCGCCTGCAGGCGCTGCAGCGCTTTCGCGTCGCGGTCGCGGCCGAGGTCGAGACGCTCGCGGCCACGCTGACCGCCGAGGTCGGCAAGCCGATCCGCCAGTCGCGCAGCGAGATCAATGGTCTGCTGGGGCGCATCGACTTCTTCCTCGCGCGGGCCGAGGCGACGCTGGCGACGCAGCAGGTTGCCGACGAGGCCGGCACGCGCGAGCTGATCGGCTTCGATCCGCTCGGCGTGATCGCCAACATCTCGGCCTGGAACTACCCGTACTTCGTCGGCGGCAACGTGTTCGTGCCGGCGCTGCTGGCCGGCAACGCGGTGCTCTACAAGCCCTCGGAGTTCGCCACGCTGACCGGGCTGCACATCGCGCGCCTGCTGGTTGAAGCGGGCGTGCCGAGCGACGTGTTCGTGCCGCTCGTCGGTGGGGCGGCGGTCGGCGCGGCGTTGCTCGAGCAGCGCATCGACGGCGTGTTCTTCACCGGCTCGCACGCCACCGGCGCGCGCATTGCGCAGACCGTCGGACCGCGGTTCATCAAGCTGCAGCTCGAGCTCGGCGGCAAGGATCCGACCTACGTCGCCGACGATGCCGATGTGCGCGTGGCGGCCGAGTCGCTGGCCGACGGCGCGATGTACAACACCGGCCAGAGCTGCTGTTCGGTCGAGCGCATCTACGTGCACGAGCGCGTCCACGATGCCTTCGTCGCAGCCTTCGTCGAGACCGTCAAGGGCATGCGCCTCGGCGACCCGCACAGCGAGGACACCTACATCGGCGCGATCACGCGCGCGCCGCAGCTGGCCGTGCTCGAGGCCCAGGTGGCCGACGCGCAGGCGAAGGGCGCGACCTTGCGCGTCGGCGGCAAGCGCCTCGCCGATCGCCCCGGCCACTGGTTCGAGCCGACGGTGTTCACCGAGGTCAACCACACGATGGCGCTGATGCGTGAAGAGAGCTTCGGTCCGATCGTCGGCATCCAGAAGGTCGCGAGCGACGTCGAAGCGCTGGCGCTGATGAACGACACGCGCTACGGGCTGACCGCCGGCATGTTCACGAAGGACGAGGACCGCGCGCGCGCGATCCTGTCGCAGGTCAACGCCGGAACGGTCTACTGGAACTGTTGCGACCGCGTCAGCCCGCGCCTGCCGTGGTCGGGGCACGGCGATTCGGGGGTCGGGCTGACCTTGTCGACCTTGGGCATCCAGACCTTCACGCGCCCGCGCGCCTGGCATCTGCGCCAACCCGCGTGATGCCCAGACTCGCGCTGTTCGACCTCGATCACACGCTGCTCAGCGGCGACAGCGATGAGTTGTGGTGCGAGTTCCTGATGGACGAGGGCCTGCTCGACCGAGCCGAGTTCGCGCCGCGCAACGCCGAGATGGCGCGCCGCTACCGCGACGCAAGCGTGTCGCCGCAGGAATTCTGCGAGTTCTACATCGGCACCTTGGCCGGCCGCGCGCCGGCGCAGTGGCGACCGCTGTGCGAGCGCTTCGTCGCACAGATCGTTGTCCCGAGGATTTCGCTCGCGGCGCACGCGCTGGTCGAGATGCATCGCGCGCGCGGCGACCATCTGGTGCTGACGACCGCGACGAACCGGCTGCTGACCGAGGCGACCGCACAGCACCTGCGCATCGCCGATCTGATCGCGACCGAGGTCGCGCTCGATGCCGGTCGCTGCACCGGCCGCAGTGCCGGCACGCTGAACATGCGCGAGGGCAAGCTGGCACGCCTGCAGGCCTGGCTCGGCGAGCGAGGGCTGGCGTGCACGGAGCTCGCCGACGCGGTGTTCTACAGCGACTCGAGCAACGACCTGCCGCTGCTGAGCGCGGTCGGCGAGCCGGTCGCGGTCGATCCCGACGCGCGGCTGCGCGCCCACGCCGTCGCGCACGGCTGGCGTGTGATCGAACTTGACCGCGACACCGAGGGCCGAGAGTCCGCCGAACGAAAGGAAGCGCGATGACGAACACTCCTGTCGATGCGAGCTCGCTGAGCGCGCGCATCGATGCCGCTGCGCCGGCCGTCGAGGCGCAGGTGATCGCGTGGCGGCGCGACTTCCATGCGAACCCGGAACTCGGCAACCGCGAGCACCGCACTGCGGCGATCGTGGCCGAGCACCTGCGCGCGCTCGGCTTCGACCAGGTGCGCACCGGCGTCGCGCACACCGGCGTGGTCGGCGTGCTGCGCGGCGCGCAAGCCGGGCCGGTGGTGGCGCTGCGCGCCGACATGGACGCGCTGCCGGTGGCCGAGGAGGTTGACCTGCCGTTCGCGTCGAAGGCACGCACGACCTGGAACGGCGAAGACGTCGGCGTGATGCACGCCTGCGGCCACGATGCCCATACCGCCATCCTCATGGGCGTGGCGTCCCTGCTGGCCGGCCTGCGCGCGCACCTTTGCGGCTCGGTCAAGTTCATCTTCCAGCCCGCCGAGGAATTGCCGCCCGAGGGCGAGGAGGGCGGCGCGAAGCTGATGATCGAACAGGGCGCGCTCGACAACCCGGTGCCGCAGGCGATCTTCGGGCTGCATGTCACGTCACGCTTGCCGACCGGCGTGATCGGCTACCGGCCGGGGCCGACGATGGCCAGCGCCGACAACCTGAAGATCACGATCCACGGCCGCCAGACGCACGGCGCGATGCCGTGGTTCGGCGTCGACCCGATCGTCACCGCGGCGCAGGTCGTGCTCGGCCTGCAGACCGTCGTCAGCCGCAGCGTCGACCTGACGCAGGAGCCGGCGGTCGTGACGATCGGCGCGATCAAGGGCGGGGTGCGCGAGAACATCATCCCCGACTCGGTCGAGATGCGCGGCACGATCCGCAGCTTCGACGAGGCCATGCGCGACGACATCCACGACCGTGTGACGACACTGGCCGAGTCGATCAGCCGCGGTTCGCGGGCCGGCTGCACGGTGTGCATCAAGAAGAACTATCCGGTGACGGTGAACGACCCGGCGCTGACCGCGGCGATGCAACCCACGCTGCAGCGCGTCGCCGGCGCGCAGGGCCTGATGCTGGTGCCCAAGGTGATGGGCTCGGAGGACTTCTCCTTCTTCCAGCGCATCGTGCCGGGGCTGTTCTTCTTCGTCGGCGTCACGCCGCGCGAGGTCGACCCGACGACCTCGGCACCGAATCACTCGCCGCGCTTCTTCGTCGACGAAAACGCCTTGCTGCTCGGCGTGCGCGCGCTGGCGCATGTGGCCTGCGACTTTCTGGAGTCGGGTCAGAATCGCTGACTCCGAATCTCGATCGGCCAGGCGACACTTTGGCCCTTTCTGCGAGGAGTCGATCCGCACATGCCCATCCTCTGGAAACAGACCACATCGGTCGAGTCGCTGACCGCGATCCATGTCGGTACCACGGTGGCCCACCTTGGGATCGAGTTCCTCGAGGTCGGCGACGACTTCATCCGTGCCCGGGTGCCGGTCGATTCACGCACGCGCCAGCCGATGGGCATCCTGCATGGTGGCGTGTCGGTAGTGCTGGCCGAGACGCTCGGCTCCTGCGGCGCCGCATGCGCCTCGCCGGCGGGCCATCGAGCGGTCGGGCTCGACATCAATGCCAACCATCTGCACAGCGTCAGCGAGGGCTGGGTCACGGGCACCGCGCGAGCGATCCACATCGGGCGCAGCACCCACGTCTGGCAGATCGAGCTGGTCAACGAGCGGGGGCAGCTCACCTGCGTGTCCAGGATCACGATGGCGATCCTCGGGCCGGGTATCTGAACCACCGGCGTCTTGGTCCAGAATCCAATCACCACCACGAGGAGGAAATGATGAAAGCCTACGCTGCGGAGTTTCTGGGGACCTTCTGGCTCGTTCTGGGCGGCTGCGGCAGTGCGGTGCTGGCCGCCGCGTTCCCGAACGTGGGCATCGGCCTGCACGGTGTCGCGCTGGCCTTCGGCCTGACGGTGCTGACGATGGCCTTCGCGATCGGGCACATCTCGGGCTGCCATCTGAACCCGGCCGTGTCCGTCGGCCTGTGGGCCGGCGGGCGTTTCCCGGCGTCCAAGCTCGCCCCCTACATCGTCGCGCAGGTGATTGGCGCCGTGGTGGCCGGCGGCGTGCTGTTTGTGATCGCCAGCGGAGCGCCAGGCTTCGACGTGTCCAAGGGCTTTGCCTCGAACGGCTACGGCGCGCACTCGCCCGGCGGCTACTCGCTGCTCGCGGCGCTGGTCACCGAGGTCGTGATGACGATGTTCTTCCTGCTCGTCATTCTCGGTGCGACCGACAAGCGCGCGCCCGCGGGCTTCGCGCCGATCGCGATCGGACTGGCGCTGACGCTGATCCACCTGATCAGCATTCCGGTGACGAACACTTCCGTCAACCCGGCGCGCAGCACCGGCGTGGCGCTCTTCGTCGGCGACTGGGCGGTGTCGCAGTTGTGGCTGTTCTGGCTCGCGCCGATCGTCGGTGCCGTGCTCGGCGCGGCGGTCTACCGCTTCATCGGCAGCGAAGAACGCTGAGGTCGACGTGAGGCCGCGAGGCCGAAGCACGGGTCTCGTGACCCGAAGGAGTGCGTGTTGAGCAATTCCGAAAGCGACAAGGTCTTCAGCGGCTCGATCCCGCAGCTCTACGACGAGTACATCGTCCCGCTGATCTTCGAACCCTATGCGCTGGACATAGCGCGGCGCGTTGCCGCGTGGGCGCCGGCGCGCGTGCTCGAAGTCGCCGCCGGCACCGGCGTTGTCACGCGCCAGCTGGCGATCGCGCTGGCGCCGGACGCGGCGATCGTCGCCACCGACCTGAACCAGCCGATGCTCGACCGCGCCGCCGCGGTCGGTACCCGGCGCGCGGTCGAATGGCGCCAGGCCGACGCGATGCAACTGCCTTTCGACGACGCGGCGTTCGACGTGGTCGTGTGCCAGTTCGGCGTCATGTTCTTTCCCGACAAGGCACACGCGTTCGCGCAGGCGCGCCGGGTACTGCGCCCGGGCGGCGTGCTGATCTTCAATGCCTGGGACCGGATCGAGGAGAACGATTTCGCGGCCACCGTGACGGCCACGCTCGCCACGCTGTTCCCGAACGATCCGCCGCGCTTCATGGCACGCACCCCGCACGGCTATCACGATGTCGACACCATCGCCGCCGACGTGCGAGCGGGCGGCTTCGCCGCGCCGCCCGACATCGCCACCGTGGCCGCGCGCAGCCGGGCCGACTCGGCACGCACCGTGGCGATCGCCTACTGCCAGGGCACGCCGCTGCGCAGCGAGATCGAGGCGCGCGACAACACTCGGCTCGGCGAGGCCACCGACATCGCCGCGGCGGCCCTCGCGCGGCGCTTCGGCACCGGTCCGGTCGACGGCAAGATCCAGGCGCACGTGATCACCGTCGCGCGCTGAACCGTCGCGACGCGCAGCCACTACGATGGCGGTCCGATGACGACCTCGGGAGCATGAGCGATGGCAATGGACGTGGTGGACTACGAGATCAAGGGCGCCGAGATGCAGTTCGTCGAGGTCGAGCTCGACCCCGGTGAAGCGGCGGTCGGCGAGGCCGGCAGCATGATGTTCATGGACGCTGGCATCGGCATGGACACGGTGTTCGGCGACGGTTCGCAGACGGGTGGCGGCAGCGGCTTGCTCGGCAAGCTGCTGGGTGCCGGCAAGCGGCTGGTGACCGGCGAGTCGCTGTTCACCACGGTCTACACGAACCAGGGCTCGACCAAGCTGCGCGTCGCGTTCGCGGCGCCGTACCCCGGCAAGATCATGGCGATGGACCTGGCGGCGCTCGGCGGCACGCTGATCTGCCAGAAGGACGCCTTCCTGTGCGCCGCGCGCGGCGTCTCGCTGGGGATCTTCTTCCAGCGCAAGCTCTCGGTCGGCTTCTTCGGTGGCGAGGGCTTCATCATGCAGCGCCTGGACGGCGACGGCCTGGCCTTCGTGCATGCCGGCGGCACGGTCGTGAAGCGCGAATTGCAGCCGGGCCAGACCTTGCTCGTCGACACCGGCTGCCTGGTCGCGATGACGCCGAACGTGGGGTTCGAGATCCAGTACGTCGGCAAGATCAAGACCGCTCTGTTCGGCGGCGAGGGGCTGTTCTTTGCCAAGGTCACCGGCCCAGGGACGGTGTGGCTGCAGAGCCTGCCGTTCTCGCGCCTGGCTTCGCGCGTGTTCGCGGCCGCGCCGCAGCGCGGCGGCTCGCGCGAGGAAGGCTCGGTGCTCGGCGGCCTCGCGGTCGGCGGCCTGCTCGGCAGCGTGCTGGGCGGCGGCGACGAGGACTGACGCGCGCCGCAGCCGAGCTGCGCGGCGAGCGCGCTGCTCGTGCGCAACGCGTGGACGGCGGCGCCTCGTACACTCTCGCCAACCTGATTGGGCCCCGCGCCCTGAACGTGATGTACATGCTGTTTCGCCATGGGTCCTGTCGTCCGCTGGCCGCCGCGCTGGTGGCGGGTGTCCTGCTCATCCTGTCGACGTCATGGGCGCCAGCGCGCGCAGCGACCGTGCCTGCGGGCCCGTTCATCGAAGAGATGACCTGGACCGAACTGCGCGACCGCATCGCGGCTGGCGCGACAACGGTGCTGGTGCCGATCGGCGGCACCGAGCAGAGTGGGCCGCACATGGTGCTGGGCAAGCACAACGTGCGCGCACGCGTGCTGGCCGGGCGCATCGCCGAGCGGCTCGGCAACGCGGTGGTGGCGCCGGTGATCGCCTATGTGCCCGAAGGTTCGATCACGCCGCCGGCCGCGCACATGCGCTTCGCCGGCACGATCTCGATCCCCGACGCCGTCTTCGAGGCCCTGCTCGAAGCGACCGCGCGCAGCCTCAAGCAGCACGGTTTTCGCGACGTGGTGTTCCTCGGCGACCACGGCGGCTACCAGCAGGACGAGGAGCATGTCGCGGCCCGCCTGAACCGCGAATGGGCGGCGCAGCCGGCGTGCCGCGTGCATGCGCTGGTCGACTACTATCGCGTCACCCAGACCGACTATGTCGAGTCGCTGAAGGCGCGCGGATTCACGCCGGACGAGATCGGCACCCATGCCGGTCTGGCGGACACGGCGCTGGCGCTCGCGGTCGATCCGGCGCTGGTGCGGCAGGAGCTTCTGACGCACGGCCCGAAGGCCGGGGTGCGCGATGGCGTGCACGGCGATCCGCGCCGCGCCACGGCCGAACTGGGCCGGGCCGGCGCTGAGCGGGTCGTCGAGGTGTCGGTGGCGAAGCTGCGCGAACTGACGCGGGCGCGCCCCGGCAATGGCAAGAACGAGTGATGGGATGCAACGGTGCAGATGAAGCGCTTGATGACTGAGAAGAAGCGGGCGGCCGGGCTGGCGCTGATGGCGCTGGCGGGCCTGATCGTGACGGCGGCCGAGCGCGTGCAGGGCGCCGCAAACGCGCCGCCGGCCGCGGCGGCGAGCGCGCCGGCCCCGGCCCCGGCAACGCTGGCCACGCTGCCCGGCATGCCGCCGGTGGTCGACGCACGCAATCTGTACAGCGAGACCGCGGCGGGCAAGATCGCGCCGGCGTTGCGCGACGACCTCGAGCGCATCTACGTGCCGAACCTGCGCTCGAACGACGTCTCGGTGGTCGACCCGGCGACGATGAAGGTGGTCGAGCGCCTGAAGGTCGGCGTGAGCCCGCAGCACATCGTGCCGGCCTGGGACCTGCGCACGCTGTGGGTCACCAACAATGCCGAAGGCCGCACCGACGGCAGCCTGACACCGATCGACCCGCGCAGCGGCAAGACCGGCAAGCCGATCCCGGTCGACGACCCGTACAACATGTACTTCACGCCCGACGGCAAGTCGGCGATCGTCGTCGCCGAGGCGCGCAAGCGCCTGGACTTCCGCGATCCGCAGACGATGGCGCCGCAGTTCTCGATCGCCACGCCGGGCTGCCCCGGCATCAACCACGCCGACTTCTCGATCGACGGGCGCTTCGCGATCTTCACCTGCGAGTTCTCGGGCAGCCTCGCGAAGATCGACCTGGTGAACCGCAAGGTGCTGGGCTACCTGCAACTGCAGATGCCGGCCACGCGCTTCAAGGAATCGAACGCGCCGCGCGCCGTGCCCGGCAAGGTCTGGGAGCCCGGCGAGTCCGAGATCTGCACGGTCGCGAAGGGCATGCCGCAGGACATCCGCAGCTCGCCCGACGGCAAGCGCTTCTTCGTGGCCGACATGCATGCCGACGGCGTGCACATCGTCGATGTCGACTCGTTCACCAAGGTCGGCTTCATCGCCACCGGCCTCGGCGCGCACGGCCTGTACCCGAGCCGGGACGGCAAGAGCCTGTACGTCGCGAACCGCGGCTCGCACAAGATCCACGGCGCGCGGCTCGGCGACGGCGGCGTCACGGTGATCGACTTCGCCTCCGAGAAGATCGTCGCGCGCTGGGGCGTGCCGGGCGGCGGCAGCCCCGACATGGGCAACGTCAGCGCTGACGGCAAGTGGCTGTGGCTGGCCGGTCGCTACGACGACGTGATCTACCGCTTCGACACCAGCAGTGGCGCGGTCCAGCAGGTCAAGGTCGGTGCTGAGCCGCACGGGCTGACGGTGTGGCCGCAACCCGGGCGTTACTCGCTCGGGCACACCGGCAACCTGCGCTGACGTGAAGCTCCTGCTCGACTCGTTGTGGCGCGCGGGCCTCTACTGCCTGCATCCGCGCGTGATCGTGCTGTCGCTGCTGCCGCTGGTGCTGATGGCTGGCCTGGCGCTTGGCCTGGGCTACTTCTTCTGGGAGCCGGCGATCGATGCGGTGCGCGCGAGCTTCGACTCGTGGGCGATCCTGAAGACGCTGACCGGCTGGCTCGACGGCGTGGGCCTGGCCAACCTGAAGACCGTGCTCGCGCCGATGGTCGTGGTGTTCCTGACGACGCCGCTGATCGTCGTGCTCTCGCTGCTGCTGGTGGCGGCGTTCATGACGCCTGCGATGCTGACGCTGGTCGCGAGCCGGCGTTTCTCGCTGCTCGAGCGCAAGCACGGCGGCTCGTTCCTGGGCAGCAGCTTCGGCGCGCTGTGGGCCACGATTGCGGCACTGCTGGCGCTGCTGGTGTCGATCCCGCTGTGGTTCGTGCCGCCGCTGGTGCTGATCGTGCCGCCGCTGATCTGGGGTTGGCTGACCTACCGTGTGATGACCTATGACGTCCTTGCCGAACATGCCAGCGCCGACGAGCGCCGCGCGCTCGTGCAGCGGCACCGCACGACACTGCTCGGCATGGGTGTGCTCACCGGCTACCTCGGCGCGGCGCCGTCATTGGTGTGGGCCTCAGGTGCGCTGGCCATCGTGTTCGCGCCGGTGCTGGTGCCGGCGGCGGTGTGGATCTACACGCTGGTGTTCGCGTTCTCGGCACTGTGGTTCGCGCACTTCGCGCTCGCGGCGCTGCAGGCCTTGCGGCGCGAGCGCGAGCCGGTCGAGATCCTGCCGCCGGTGCGCGGCGGCATGCCGAATGCCGAGTTGGTCGAGGACGCGCGCGTGATCCCGCTGCCGGCCAGCGATCCGGCCGGCGTGCCACCGACCACCCCAGGGAGCCGTCCATGAACTTCGGCGTGATCATCATCGGCGACGAGATCCTGTCGGGCAAGCGTGCCGACAAGCATCTGCCCAAGCTCATCGAACTGCTCGCCGCGCGCGGCCTGAGCCTGAGCTGGGCGCGCTATGTCGGCGACGACCCGACGCGCATCACCGCCGACCTGAAGCACGCGTTCGCGTCAGGCGATGTGGTGTTCTCGTGCGGCGGCATCGGCGCCACGCCGGACGACCACACGCGCCAATGCGCGGCCGCCGCGCTGGGCGTTCCGCTGGCGCTGCACCCGCAGGCCCGCGAACTGATCCTCGAGCGGATGCGCGACACCGCGCGCGAGCAGGGCATCCCGTTCGAGCCGGACCGTCACGACAACGTGCACCGGCTGAACATGGGCGTGTTCCCCGAAGGCGCGCGGATCATCCCGAACCCGTACAACAAGATCCCCGGCTTCAGCGTCGGCGACGTGCACTTCGTGCCCGGCTTCCCGGTGATGGCCTGGCCGATGATCGAGTGGGTGCTCGACCAGCACTACCCCTTGCTGCACGGGCAGGGCGCGCGCCCCGAGAAGTCGGTGATCGTCTTCGGCGCGATGGAGGCCACGCTGACGCCGCTGATGGAGCGCATCGAGGCGCAGTTCGAAGGCGTCAAGGTCTTCAGCCTGCCCAGTGTCGACCACCCCGAATGGGGTCGCCACATCGAGCTCGGCGTCAAGGGGCCGGCCGACCAGCTGGCCGCGGCCTACCGCGTGCTGCTGGAAGGGCTGGCCGCGCATGGCGCGAAACTGGGCCCTGAGTTGGTGCGCTAGGCGGCGCAGGACTGGTGCGCTGGCCCGCCCTCACATGGGGCGTCGTGCGCGCGTGCAGCCTTCGCTCGACGCCCGTGGGTCCGGGGCGTTTTCCAGGCCGGCGCAGCGCCGGTCGCGGGCATGCTTTCTGCTACATTCCTGTGCGCGTTTTTTGGGCCTGGGAGCAGGCCTTCTGAAGGCCGAAGCCCACAATTCTCAACCCCGAACAAGCATTCCACCAGGAGTTCCAGATGGCCAGCAAGACCGTTGCCGACGTGATGAAGATGGTGAAGGAGAACGAAGTCAAGTTCGTCGACTTCCGCTTCACCGACACCCGCGGCAAAGAGCAGCACGTGACCGTGCC
>Ga0070667_100001901_pt1 | contig 18532 bp, 16 predicted proteins | sample KBSS33metaG_FD_64659 | JGI IMG/M metagenome (GOLD analysis project Ga0070667, IMG submission 64659) | Switchgrass rhizosphere microbial communities from Kellogg Biological Station, Michigan, USA - KBS S3-3 metaG | ecosystem: Host-associated > Plants > Roots > Rhizosphere > Soil ... | reverse complement strand
GCTGCCGAAAAAGTCTGGCGGGCTACAAGATTCCGAAGGAATTCATCCGAGTCGACAAGGTCGGCAGACACGCGAACGGTAAAGCGGACTATGCGTGGGCCAAGGCCGCCGCAATGAAGGAGGCGTAAATGACCACCCCCGATCTGGGTAATCCCAGCACCTATCTCACCGGCTTTTCCTACGAGGCGATTGCCGAACTGCGCAAGAACGGTCCCGTGGCCTGGATCCCGGAGCCGGAGTCTCCGAATTTCGCAGGGGGGCCGGGCTTCTGGTACCTGATGGGCCACGCCGACGTGACCGGCGCCGGTAGGCGCCCGGAGATTTTCAGTTCTGAAGAAGGCGGCACCTGGGTTCGGGACGTGACGCCGCAGGAACTATTGATCCAGCGTCAAGCGATGCTGAACATCGACCCGCCGATGCACAGCACCATGCGCAAGATCATCAACAAGGCCTTCACTCCGAGAGTTGTCAAAGGCATGGCGGATTCGATCTCGAAGCACGCCGATGCTCTGGTGGCGTCGCTTGGTGACGGCGGCGACATCGACTGGGTCGAGAAGGTGTCGGCGGAGATGCCGCTACTGGTTCTCGCGGACATCCTCGGCGTTCCGTCGCAGGAGCGACATCTGTTGTACGACTGGACCAATCGGATGGTCGGGTTCGACGATCCGGAAGCCGTCGACCGGCGGTCCTACGCCTCGGCGTTTCTCGAACTGTTCGCCTACGCGCGGCGGATGACTGAGGCGAAGCGCGCCACCCCCACCGATGATGTGTGGAGTATGGTCGTCAACGCCGAGGTGGACGGCCAGTACCTCAACGACGACCAGCTCGACCGGTTTTTCCAACTGCTGGTGATCGCAGGCAACGAGACCACCCGCAACATGCTCAACGGTGCGATCGTGCTGCTGACGGAGAACCCTGAGCAATTGCAATTGCTGCGCGACGATCCGGCGCTCATGCCGCAGGCAATCGAAGAGATTCTGCGAATGTTCCCGCCCATCATGCAGTTGCGCCGCACCTGCGTACAGAACACCGAGGTCAGTGGGCAGTCGATCAAAGCGGGCGACAAGGTGGTCCTGTCCTACTGCGCGGCCAACCGCGACCCGGCGGTGTTCCCGGACCCTGACAAGTTCGACATCACGCGCACGGACAACCCGCATGTGTCGTTCGGTTTCGGTACCCACTTCTGCCTCGGCAGCGGGGTGGCGCGGCTGGAAGGGCGCACCTTGCTGGCCAAGCTGCTGGAGCGCTTCGGCAAGATCGAGGTGACCGGCGAGCCGGTCCTCCTGCGCTCCAACTTCGTCAACGGCATCACCGAACTTCCGGTGAGGCTCGCCGGATGAGTGACTTGTGGTCCACGCCTGAGCGGCGTGCGTTGCGAAAACTGGTGGCGGACTTCGCGGCCCGTGAGGTCACTCCGCACATCGATCAGTGGGAGCGAGACGGCGAGCTGCCACGTTCTCTGCACCAGCGGGCGGGGGAGCTCGGACTCCTTGAACTGGGTCTACCTGAATCAGGGGGCGGCGCCGGCGATTACATCGACCTGGCGATCCTGTCCGAGGAGCTCATCGCGGGTTCCAGTAGTGGCGGATTGTGCGGTTCGCTGCTCACTCACACGATTGCGGCGCCACATATCGCGGCAGCCGGGGACCAACGGCAGATCGAGACATACGTACGCCCGACACTCGCCGGTGACAAGATCGGCGCGCTCGCTATCACTGAACCGGGTGCTGGATCCGATGTCGCATCGGTGGCCACCAAGGCTGTTCGCGATGGCGATCACTATGTGGTGAACGGTGCAAAGACCTACATCACGTCGGGTACTCGGGCGGACTATGTGACCACCGTGGTCCGCACCGGCGGCGCGGGGTATCAAGGGCTGTCGCTGTTGATCATCGACTCCGGCACTCCGGGTTTCGCCGTCACCTCGAAGCTCGAGAAGATGGGGTGCCTGTGTTCGGACACCGCGGAGCTGTCGTTCGTCGACGCGCGTGTCCCCGTAGCCAATCTTGTTGGCGCAGAGGGCACGGCATTCGCTCAACTCATGACTCGGCTCGACGGTGAGCGCCTGTTGCTGGCAGTGCAAGCCGTGGCCATCGCTCAGCGGGCGTTCGACCTCACCGTGCCCTGGGTGCGCCAGCGGGTCACCTTCGGACAGCCCTTGTCGCATCGCCAGGTGATCCGCCACAAACTGGCCGAAATGGCACGACAAACCACCGCGGCGCGGTCGTTCGTCCGCGACGTTGCCAGCCGGTACGTCGCGGGGGAGCACGTCAGCAGCGAGGTCGCGATGGCGAAGAACACCGCCGTCTTCGCCTGCGACTACGTCACGAACGAGGCCGTCCAGATGTTCGGCGGCATGGGCTACATCCGCGAGAACGAAGTAGAGCGGCTCTACCGGGATGCGCGAATCCTGGGCATCGGCGGTGGATCGAACGAGATCATGAACGAGATCATCGCCAAGACCCTCGGTTTGGATTCGCCGGCTCCGAACACCGCAGTAGCGCAGTAGCCACGCGATGACACATCCACGGCCGCCTCTGGCGGCGGTGCTGGCACCGGCGCCGATCAACAAGCAGCGGACCCCGCCGTATAAGCTCGCCGGCCTGGCGTTCGCATTGGCCATCGCTGCGGTCCTCAGCCTGACGTGGTTCCAGTTCCGCGGGTACTTCGATACCAAGACCCAGCTGTACGTCATGGCTAGTCGTGCCGGCCTGTCGATGGATCCGGGCGCGAAGGTCACCTACAACGGGGTGCCCATCGGCCGATTGCAGGCCGCGGAAGCCGTAACGACTGGCGGCGCTACCCCGAAAGTAAGACTGGTGCTCGACGTCGACCCACAGTATCTTGGCCTGCTGGCTCGAAACGTGGACGTCAAGCTGCTGGCCACGACGGCCTTCGGCAACAAGTACGTGGCCTTCACTTCGCCACCGAATCCGCTGCCGCAGCGCCTCAAGGACGGCGACGTCGTCGACGCGGTCAATGTGACCACAGAGTTCAACACGCTGTTCGAGACCATCACCGCGATCTCCGAGCAAGTTGACCCGGTCAAGCTGAACCAGACACTGACCGCTGCCGCGCAGGCCCTCGACGGGCTGGGCGACAAGTTCGGTGGGGCTCTGGTCAACGCAGACGCGATTCTCGCGGACTTGAACCAGCGGATGCCGTCGATCCGCCATGACACCAAGGGCATTGCGGACCTGGCGGATGTCTACGCGACGGCAGCTCCGAATCTGTTCGATGGCTTGGCCAACGCTGCGGCGACTGCGCGCACCCTGAACGATCAACGCGGCAACATCGACGCGGCGCTGATGGCGGCAGTGGGGTTCGGCAATAGCGGTGGAGACAGCTCCGAACGCGGAGGGCCGTATCTGGTCCGTGGGGCTGCGGACCTGCTGCCGACGTCGACGCTGCTGGACAAGTACAGCCCCGAGATCGACTGCACCGTCAAAGGGTTTGCGAGAGCGGCGAAGCTCACCACCGAGATCGTGGGCGGCAACGGCTACTCGACGGTGTCCCACACGCAGATCATCGGTCCGGGCAACCAATACGTTTACCCGGACAACCTGCCTCGGATCAATGCCACCGGCGGACCGATGGGCCGGCCGGGCTGCTGGACGGTCACCAAGGACATTTGGCCGATGCCCTACACAGTGCTGGACACGGGTGCTTCCATTGCTCCGTACAACCACTTCGGTCTCGGTTCGCCGTTCGCGTCCGAGTACATCTGGGGCCGCCAAATCGGAGAGAACACCATCAACCCCTGACTCGGGAGAAGCATGACGCATTACCGGTCCGATGTTCGGGACCAGCTGTTCAACTTGTTCGAGATGCTCGGTCTGGAACGTGTTCTGGGCGCAGAGGAATTCGCGGACTTCGACGTCGAGACGATTCAGGACATGATCGCCGAAGCGGCGCGCCTGGCTGAAGGCCCGCTGGCCGCGTCGTTCGTCGAGTCGGACCGGAGTGCGCCGTCGTTCGATCCCGCGACGCACGCGGTGAGACTCCCGGAGAACTTCAAGGCTTCGGTGCGCGCGTGGATTGACGCGGGGTGGTCGAAGATTGGCATCCACGAAGACATCGGTGGTGTCAACGCTCCGGCCGCCGTCACAGTGGCGGTCAATGAGCATCTTGTCGGCGGTTTACCGGCGGCATTCTTCTACCTCGTCGGCCCACCCATGCTCGACGTGCTGTATCGCGTCGGCAATGCACAGCAGCGTCTTTGGGCGCTACGGGGAATGGAACGCGGGTGGGGTGCCACCATGGTGCTCACCGAGCCCGACGCAGGTTCGGACGTGGGTGCCGCCCGTACCAAGGCGATGGAGCAGAGCGACGGCACCTGGCATATCGAAGGCGTCAAGCGATTCATCACCTCGGGTGATTCCGACGATCTGTTCGAGAACATCGCCCATCTGGTCCTCGCCAGGCCCGTCGGTGCGGGCCTCGGTACCAAGGGACTCAGCCTGTTTCTCGTGCCGAAGTATCTGCCTGATAACGAGACTGGCGCACCCGGTGAGCGCAACGGCGTAGTAGTCACAGGGTTGGAACACAAGATGGGCCTGACCGCGTCGGCGACGTGCGAGTTGAGCTTCGGTTTGAATGGGGCGCCTGCGGTCGGTTGGCTTGTCGGCGACGAACACAACGGCATCGCGCAGATGTTCCACATCATGGAGTTTGCGCGGATGATGGTGGGAGTCAAAGCAATTGCCACACTGTCGACCGGCTACCTGAACGCTTTGGAATACGCCAAGACGCGTCTGCAGGGCGCCGATCTCGCCCGGTCGGGCGACCCATCGGCACCCCGTGTTCCGATCATCGCGCATCCCGATGTGCGGCGATCGCTGCTGACCCAGAAAGCGTACGCCGAGGGGCTGCGTGCGCTGTACTTCTATACTGCGGCACACCAGGATTCTGCTGTGGCGCAGCAGTTGTCGGGTGCCGATGATGAGATGGCGAGCAGAGTCAGCAGCCTGCTGCTGCCCATCGTGAAGGGCGCCGGTTCGGAACGCGCCTATCAGTGCCTGACCGAATCGCTGCAGACTCTCGGCGGCTCGGGCTATCTGCAGGACTATCCGATCGAGCAGTACATCCGCGACGCCAAGATCGACTCGCTCTACGAGGGCACGACGGCGATACAGGCGCAGGACTTCGTGTTTCGCAAGATCATCCGCGACCGAGGTGTCGCGCTCGGGCATGTGCTGGGCCAGATACAACGATTCGTCGACAGCCCGCCGCGGGAACAGCTCGACGCGGGCGTCGAGCACCTGCGGGCGGCGCTGGCAGAGGTTCGTGCGATGACGTCGACGCTTGTCGACTATCACGAGCGATCCCGAACGAATCCAGCCGATGTGTATCGCATCGGGATGCAGTCGGTGCCGTACCTGCTCGCCGTCGGCGACCTCGTGATCGGCTGGCTGTTGTTGTGGCAGGCGGACATCGGCCTCGGCGCGCTCGAGCGGGGCTGCGCTCCGCAGGATCAGCCGTTCTATCAAGGGAAGTTCACGGCGGCAATGTTTTTCGCGGCGAACATGCTGCCCGGGATAGCCGCCACGGCAGTGGCGATCCAACACCAGTCTCTCGACGAGATGACTCTCGCGGTCGATGCGTTCTGATCCTTCGGGTCGGGACTACACCATCACGCCCGGCTTGTACGGCTGCAGCGGCCGCTGCCGGACGAACGTCGGCCACCAGAACCACGGACCGAGCAGGCGCACCAGGCACGGCACGATGAACGACCGCACGACAAGGGTGTCGAGCAGCAGGCCGATGCAGACCGTCGAACCCATCTGGCCGATGGTCCGCAGGTCACTGGAGAGCATGGCCAGCATGGTGAACGCGAACACCAGACCCGCCGAGGTCACCACACCGCCGGTACTGCCCAGCGCCCTGATGAGGCCGGTGTTGAGGCCGGCGTGGATCTCTTCCTTGAGCCGGGCCACCAGCAGCAGGTTGTAGTCCGAGCCGACGGCCACCAGCACGATGAAGGTCAGCGGCAGGATCAGCCAGTGCAGATGTAGGCCGATCAGGTGCTGCCAGATGAGTACTGACAGGCCGAACGCACCGGCGTAGGAGAACGCCACCGTGCCGGGAATGACCAAGGAGGCCACCAGAGATCGGGTGATGATCATCATGATCAGGAAGATCAGGACGAAGGCCGCGATGGCCGCGATCATCAGGTCGTTCTTCGAGTACAGCTGGATGTCCTTGTTGTTGGACCCCGAGCCACCGATGTAGATCTTCGACCCGGCCAGCGACGTTTCCTTCAACGCGATCTTGATCGCGTCGGGGAACTGTTCGACGTGTTCGATGCCCTCGGGCCCCATCGCGTTGCCCTCGTGGGTGACGATGAAGCGCGCGGCATGGCCGTCGGGCGACATCATCAGTGCCATACCGGTTTTGATGTCGTCGTTGTCGAACGCTTCGCGCGGGATGTAGAAGAAGTCGTCACTGCGTGACGCGTCGAAGTCGTTGCCGACGTTGATCATGTCGTCGAAGGTCTGGTCGGTGTTCTTGTTCTGAATATCGGTGGGGCCGTAGTTGTTGACGATCAGCGCGAGTAGTGCCTGATTGTCGGACACCGTCTGCCGGAGCAGTGAGACCATCTGCGGCATCAGGCTGTCGATCACCTGGAACGAGCCGACGGCCTTGCCGATGTCGGCGGCCAGGTTGTCGACCTTGTCAATCACGTCGAACAGAGACCGGAACGACCAGCACACGGGAATGTCGAAACAGTGTGGCTCCCAATAGAAATACGCACGGAGCGGGCGCATGAAGTCGTCGAGATTGGCGACCGCGTCACGCATGTCGTTGGTGACCTGCTCCATGTCCTCCAGGGTCAACACCGTGTTGTGCAGCTCGTCGGCGAGTCGCTGGGTCAGATCCACCGTCTTCTGCAGCACCTCGATGCTGTGCGTGGTGATCTTGGCCTGTTTCGCCGTGTTCTCGTTGTTGTGCTGGGTGAACGGCAGCTGCTGGCCGTTGCCGCTGCCCTGTGTGGTGAAAAGGTAAGGGATGGAGGCATGCTCGAGGGCCCGGCCCATGGGGCGGGTGATGCTCTGCACCATTGCCACGCCGGGCAGCCGGATCAGCGCCTTCGCCACGCGGTCCAGCGAGATGAAGTCCGCCGAGTTGCGCATGTCGTGGTCGGCCTGGACCATCAGCATCTCGCTGAACAGCTTGCTCTTGGGAAAGTGCCGGTCGGCGGCCTGGAATCCCTGATTGGCCGGGGCGTCTGCCGGCTGGTAGGTGCGATCGTCGAAACTGACCCGGTACGTCGGCACGAACACCGCGCCCGCCGAGACGACCGCGACGCTGGCCACGAGGATCGGCTTGGGCCAGCGCACCACGGCGGTGCCGATGCGCCGGTACAGCTTCGCCTTGACCGCTTGTTTCGGATCGAAGAGCCCGAACAGGCTGCCTACGCTCAGCAGCGCGGGTCCGATGGTCAGGGCTCCGGCGATGGTGATCAGCATGCTGACTGCCACCGCGGGGCCCATCGTGTGGAAGTAGTTGAGCCGGGCGAACGTCAGGCAGGCGCAGGCGCCCGCGATGGTCAGGCCCGAGCCGACGATGACGTGCGAAACACCCTTGTAGGCGGTGTAATACGCGTCCTCACGACTCTGGCCGGCCAAGCGGGCCTCGTGATATCGGCCGATGAGGAAGATGCCGTAGTCGGTACCCGCACCGAGGGTCAGTGAGATGACCATGTTGGTGGCGAACGACGACAACGGGATGAAGCCGTAGTGCCCGAACGCGGAAATCACGCCCTTGACCGACAGCATCAGCAGGATCACGCCGAAGAACGGCACGAGCATCGTGACGACGGAGCGGTACACCAACAGCAACATGAAGATGATCAGGAACATCGTCGCGATGGTGATGTTGTTCAGGCTGGAGTTGGCGATTTGGACGGTGTCGGCGGCCAGCGGGGCCGCGCCGCTGACGTAAACCTTCAGTCCGGCAGGCGGATTGGAGATATTGACGATCTTCCTGACGGCGTCGACTGAGTTGTTGGCCTCCATCTGCCCGATGTCGCCGGCGAGCCGGAGCAGGACGTAGGCCGACTTGCCGTCGAGGCTCTGGGCGCCGGCGGCGGTGATCGGCTTGCCCCAGGTGTCCATGACGTATTGCACGTGCGTGCTGTCGGCCTTGAGCGTGCGGACCAGGCCCGCGTAGTAGTCGCGATCCTGCTCGGTCAGGCCGCGATCGGCTTCCAGGACCAGCATCGTCAGGCTGGTCGAGGTGGACTCGTGGAATTCCTTGCCGATGGTCAGCATCGCCACCTGCGACGGCGCATACGTCGGGACCATCGGGCCGGCGAGTTCCTGGGCGACGTCTTCGATCTTCGGCACGAAGGTGTTCGTGACCACCGCGAGCAGCGCCCAGAAGACGATGATCGGGATCGCCAGCAGGCGAACCATTCTGGGGACTAACGGCCGCTTTGGCGCGCTGTGTGCGGGGCGGGCGATCGGGGCGGTGTCGGTGTCTGTCACGCGGACTTCACCCGGCAGGCGACGTCGGCGTTGCCGTGATCGTCGGATTGTTCGTCGCGGACAACGTCATTCACCTTCATTCGGCAGCCGACGGTGCCGCCGTGTACCTGGACCGAGATACTGCCGGAGACCACGGTGAGCGTGGTGGTCTCGGTATGCGACCACGGCAGTTCGGTGAGGTCGACCGTGTGCGGGTGGCCGCTGATGTCGATGTAGGACAACAGGCCACCGGAGCCGAGGTTGCCGAACACCTCATAGGTGAGCGTCTTCGGTGTGAATTCCGGTGGCGCTTGCGGCGGGTTGACGGCCAGGGCGGGTCCTGGCTCGGAAAACTCGTGCACTTTCACCATGCATAGGACCCCGACGCCGATCGCGATCAGGGCGACCACAGGCATCCAGGCGCGGGCTAGGAACCGTCTACCGGCAGAGCGCTGGCTCACTCGACCACCTTTCGACAGTGGGACGTCATATATCAATTAGGTTGAGATGAGTCGGCGTAAACGCTATCAGTCAATCGACAACGGGGGAATTTGAGATATTCCACAGCGCGAAAAGGAGTGGTGGGAGCGTCCAGCTAATTCCCAGAATCGATCAGGGTCACGTGGGGGAGACGCCTTTTCAGCTTGATCACGCGGAAGATCTGGGTCGTCACATTGATGGACGAGATCATCGCGATGAGGCCGAGGAAGGTGCGCTCCGATGGCGTGGCGCCGTGCAACTGTTCCAAGCTGCCGAGAACGTAGAAACAGCCCAGCGAAAAGATCGTGAGGGGAATTGCGAATGTCATCAATGTCCGCTGATTGTCGATCACCTGGGTGGCGTATTCGAGTTCTTCAGCAGTCATCGGCTGGCGCTTGCGTACCTTGCCCAGCACCGTCTGCTTGGCCCGAACGTCCTCCGCCATCGGCAGTTGCGGTTGTTTTCGCAGGCGCTGGATATAGAAGAACATCACTGTTGCGCCGAATAGCAAAGTCAACAGCGCGACGTCGGCCAGCTTGCCGAACAGGTGCCAGTCGGTGCCGAGGAAGTTCCAACCCATGTGGACAACTCCTTCGCGTTCGGGATGAGCGGGACGTTACCTCAGCTAACTGGCAACACGCAGCTGGTGTCAACTCAGTTGACATGAGGTCTTGATACCCGGCCGCTCATGGCAGAGACTCGCGGAGATGACGCACGTGCAGACCGTCAGGGGCCCGGTGCCCGTCGATCGACTCGGGGCGACACTCATGCATGAGCACGTGTTCATCCTGGGCGATGAGATCCGCCAGAACTTCCCGGACTACCCGTCGCCGTGGGACCAGGAGACACGCGTCGCCGACGCGGTAGACCAACTGCGCCAATGCAAGTCACGAGGCATCGACACGATCGTCGACCCCACTGTGATCGGGCTGGGCCGCTACCTGCCCCGTATTCAGTCGGTCAACGAGCAGGTCGACATCAACATCGTCGTGGCGACGGGCATTTACACGTACAACGACGTGCCGTTCCAATTCCTGCACACCGGACCGGGCCTGCTGTTCGACACCCCGGAGCCGATGGTCGACCTGTTCGTCAGAGATATCCGAGACGGCATCGGCGGCACCGGGGTGCGGGCAGCGTTCCTGAAATGCGCCATCGAGCATCAGGGGCTGACGCCGGGCGTCGAGCGGGTGATGCGCGCCGTCGGGCAGGCCCAGGTGGAGACCGGCGCGCCGATCACCGTGCACACCCACGCGCGCAGCCAGTCCGGGTCGGTCGCGCAGAAGGTGTTCACGGAGGAAGGCGTCGACCTGACCAAGGTGGTGATCGGGCATTCCGGCGACAGCACCGACCTCGACTACCTGTGCGCGCTCGCCGACGCCGGGTCGTACCTCGGCATGGACCGGTTCGGGCTCGACATGCTGTTGCCTTTCGAGGAGCGGGTCGACACGGTGGCAGCGCTGGCCAAGCGTGGCTACGCGGAGAAGGTGGTGCTGGCGCACGATTCGTCGTGCTTCATCGACTGGTTCTCACACGAGGGCAAGGTTGCCGCGCAACCGAACTGGAAACTGACCCACATCAGCGACGACGTGCTACCGGCCCTGCGCGAACGCGGTGTCACGGAAGAACAGCTCGCCACCATGTTGGTGGACAACCCCCGGCGCTACTTCAGCTGATGCGCCTACTCCTGATCTCCGACACCCACGTGCCCAAACGAGCGCGGAACATGCCGGCGCAGGTCTGGGACGAGGTGGCCCGCGCCGACGTCGTGCTGCACGCCGGCGACTGGGTGGACGTGGCCTTGCTCGACGAGCTCGAGCAGCGTGCGGCGCGCCTGGTCGCGTGCTGGGGCAACAACGACGGCGCCGATCTGCGCGCCCGCTTGCCGGAGCGCGCCGACGTAACGCTCGCGGGAGTCCGGTTCACCGTCACGCATGAGACCGGCGCGTCCGCCGGGCGCGACGCCCGCATGGCGCGGCTGTACCCCGACACCGACGTTTTGGTGTTCGGGCACAGCCACATTCCGTGGGACAGCACGGCAGAGACCGGCTTGCGGTTGCTGAATCCCGGTTCGCCAACCGATCGGCGGCGCCAGCCGCACTGCACGTACATGACCGCGACGATTGACCACGGTGTTCTCGCGGAAGTGGTGTTGCACGCGCTGTGAGATGGAAAGGTGGTCGGTATGGAGCAGAAGCCGCCCACAGATGCCATCGCCGCCGCCAATCGTGCACACACCGCGTCGCTGCCCTTCGGGGACACCCGCGACTTCGAGGACGCCGACCGCGGCTTCATCGCCGCGCTGGAGCCGTGCGTCGTCACCGCTGCGGATGGACGAGTGGTGTGGGACAACGACTCCTACAACTTCCTGGACGCCGCTGCCCCGGACAGCGTGCACCCGAGTCTGTGGCGGCAGTCCCAGCTGTGCGCCAAACAAGGCCTCTACGAAGTGGTGCCGGGCATCTACCAGGTCCGCGGGCTCGACCTGTCGAACATCAGCTTCATCGAGGGCGATACCGGCGTCATCGTCATCGACCCGCTCATCTCCACCGAGACCGCGGCCGCCGCGCTTGCGCTGTACCGAGCCCATCGCGGTGATCGTGAAGTACGGGCGGTCATCTATACGCACAGCCACGTCGACCACTTCGGCGGGGTGCTCGGGGTGACGTCGCAAACCGACGTCGACGCAGGCAGGGTCGCGATCATCGCGCCAGAAGGCTTCACCGAGCACGCCGTGCAGGAAAACGTCTACGCCGGAACGGCGATGGCGCGCCGGGCGGCGTACATGTACGGCGCGGTGCTCGATCGCGGGCCGCGGGGACAGGTGGGGTGCGGTCTGGGGCAGGTCGGATCGACGGGTGAGGTTGCACTGATCGTGCCGACGCTCGACATCTCGACGACCGGTGAAACGCACACCGTCGACGGCGTCGAGATCGAGTTCCAGATGGCACCCGGTACTGAGGCGCCGGCCGAAATGCACTTCTATTTCCCGAAATTCCGCGCACTCTGCATGGCCGAGAACGCCACCCACAATCTGCACAATCTGCTGACGCTGCGTGGCGCGCTGGTTCGCGACCCGCATGGTTGGGCGGGTTACCTGACCGAGGCCATCGACACCTTCACCGATCGGGCCGACGTGGTCTTCGCCTCGCATCACTGGCCGACCTGGGGGCAGGACAACATCGTCGAATACCTCTCGGTGCAACGGGATCTGTACGCGTACCTACATGATCAGACGCTGCGCCAGCTCAACCAGGGCTACACCGGCATCGAGATCGCTGAAACCTTCCAGATGCCACCGGCTTTGGAAAAGGCCTGGCACACCCATGGCTACTACGGCTCGGTCAGCCACAACGTCAAGGCCGTCTACCAGCGCTACATGGGGTGGTTCGACGGCAACCCGGGCCGCCTCTGGCAGCACCCTCCGGCTGCGTCGGCGCCGCGGTACGTCGCCGCGATGGGCGGCGCGGACCGCGTCGTTGATCTGGCGCGCACGGCATTCGACGACGGTGACTACCGTTGGGCGGCAACGTTGTTGGATCACGTGATCTTCACCGACGAACATCATGTCGCGGCCCGCGATCTGTACGCGGACACGCTCGAGCAGCTGGCTTACGGTGCCGAGAACGCGGTGTGGCGCAACTTCTTCCTCTCTGGCGCCACCGAGCTGCGGGTCGGCAACTTCGGTACCCCGACCCAGACGGCGTCGCCGTCCATCCTCGGCCAGCTCAGCCCCGAGCAGATGTTCGATACCTTCGCCATCAACATCAACGGTCCGCGGGCCTGGGACCTGAACCTCGCCATCGACGTGACGTTCCAGGACGTCGCCACCAACTACCGGTTGGCGCTGCGCAACGGCGTCCTGGTGCACCGCAAGGTCGCTGCCGACCCGGCGACCGCGCAGGCGACTGTGACACTGGCAAACAAGTTGCGGCTCTTGGCTTTTGCTGCCGGCGATACCAGTTCGCCGGGCGTCGAAGTGAGCGGTGACGCCACGGCGCTGCCGACGTTGCTGAGCGTCGTCGACCGGCCGGACCCGGCCTTCAGCATCATCACGCCCTGACGCCGAAACGGCCTGGGACGCGACTCCCGGGCCGTTTCGGCGTCAGCTAGGCGGTGGGGACCCAATTCCCGTGGAACCCCGCGGGCACCCGGTGCGGAAGCGTGATGCTGGCGACATCCTGCAGAGTCTGGGCGTCGAGGATCGTCAACTCGCTGCGGTCGGTCGTCGCGTCGTAGACGAAGCCCATCAGCACGCCGTCGTCCTCGGCGGCCGCCGCAGAGGATGGGTGAAAGACGAACTCGCCCAGTTCTTTCCCGGCACCGAGGTGACGGGTCGCGGTGTTGCCGCCGACGAAGTCGTGCTTGAGCAAGGTGTCACTGCCGCTGACGCCCTCGCCGATCATCGGTGCATAGCCGTAGCGGTGGCGCTTGCCGACCAGACGCTCGTCGACCCGGGGGAATTCCTGGGGGTGGTCGTCGACGCGATCCTCCAGCACCTTGCCGGCGCTGAGGTCTATGGTCCAGCGGTCCAGCGTCGGCGGTCCCTCGTTGGGGCCGATGCGGTCGGTATCGAACATCTTGGGGTGCCGCACCACGTCCAGGACGATGGTGTTGTCGTCGGGGGAATCGTAGGCGTTCATGGGGTGGAAGACGTAGCACGGCTCGACGTCGAACCAGCGGACGTCGGAGTTGTCGCCGTCGCGCGGCATGACGCCGATCCTGGCGGGGTACTTGGGGTTCCACGCGTACGGGAAGCGCCGATCATTCGATTTGAAGCCCGACTGGCGCGCGGTGACCGGATCGGGAATCTTGACCCGGCCGATCAAGGAGGACAACAGCAGTCGCGCCGGCAGCCGTAGTGCCTTCGGTACCGCCATTTCGGTGACGGTCCGCGCATCGAAGCTCACGGGCAGGTCGTAGAAGATGACATGGCGCTCGGTCAGCGAGAAGTCGTGCATCATCGGGCTGCCGTGGACCTCGACGTCGACGGTGCGCTTGGCGCGGCCGTCCGCGCCGATCACCGAGTACTGGACCGTGTTGCCGCGGGTGAAGCTGTACGAAACCGCATGCAGTTCACCGGTTTCCGGGTCACGTTTCGGGTGCGCGGTGTAGCCCCCGCTGAGGGTGCCGTCGAAATCGCACGCGCCGACGGTGTCCAACTCGTCGGTCAGTTCGTAGCTCGCCCCGCCACCTTCGACCAGCGCCAGGGTCTTGCCCGCGTGGCCGAGGACGTTGGTGTTGGCGCCGATGCCGAAGGGGCTGCCGTGTCCGGCCGGGTTGCCCTCGCCGAGTGCTGCCGCGGTGAACGGTCCACGCACCCAGCGATTCCGGTACCACTCGGCCTTACCGTCTCGGAGGCGGATGCCGTGCACCATGCCGTCGCCGAGAAACCAGTGGTAACGCTCGGGGTCGATCTCGCCGATCGGGTTGGGGCCGTTGCGGAGATAGCGACCGTCCAGATAGTCCGGGATCGTGCCGGTGACGGACAGATCGGTCAGGGTGTGCTCGTCGTGCAGTGGCGCGAAGGCGCCTTCCAGGTAGCGGTTGGTCATCCCAAACCTCCATAACAGTGTTATTGGCTGCGTTACTGGTATAACACTGTTATGGATGGTGTGCAAGGGTGAGCGACGAAATTCGCGGGCAGTTGGTGAACGCCGGCATCGTGATCTTGGAACGCGACGGCCTCCAGGCGCTGAGTGTTCGCAAGCTCGCCGCCGAGGTCGGCGCATCGACGATGGCGGTCTATACCCATTTCGGATCGATGACCGGTGTTGTCGACGCTCTGTCGGACGAGATCTTCGCGCGGTTCGGCGCAGCCCTGGCCGACATCCCGCACACCGATGATCCGGTAGCGGACTTCTTCTCCATGGGCGCCGCCTATCGCCGGTTCGCGTTGCGGAATCCGCAGCACTACCAATTGATGTTCGGCACGTCGGTGCCGGCATCGTTGTCGAGCGTCCGCAGAGATCTGACGGTCACCGGGCATGCGACGTCGCGCGATGCGTCGTTCCAGATCCTCTGCGAGTCGGTACGCCGGATGACCGCTGCCGGCCGGATCCGCGATGACAGCGAAGCCGCTGTCGCAGGACGAATCTGGAGTATCTGCCACGGGGCGGTGACGCTCGAGATGGCGGGGTTCTTCGGCACGGAAGGTCATGGCCTCCGCGAAATTCTCGGCCCGCTGACCGTCGACTTTCTCGTCGGAATGGGTGACGAGCGCGAGCGCGTCAACGCGTCACTCGCCACCGCGGCCGCAGCTCTGCTCGCGAGTGGCCACCTGTGAGCTAGGCGAACCCGCCGTCGGCGCGCAGGATGGACCCGGTCGTGAAGCTGGACGCGTCGGACATCAAAAATAGTGCGGCGCCGACGATTTCGCGGGGCTGTCCCGCACGCTGCAGAGGCAGGGAGCGGAAGGCATCCGCCGTATCGTCGCCCCAGGCCTTGCTGATGTCGGTGAGAAACGGACCGGCCATCAGGGTGTTCACCCGCACTGTCGGGCCGAACGCCTTTGCGAAACCCTCTGTGAGCGTGTTCAATCCGGCTTTCGCGGCGGCGTACGGCAGCATGTAGGCGTCCGGGCGCAGCGAGCCCGACGAGCTGATGTTGATGATCGACCCACCGCCGTCGGCCACCATGCGCTCGCCGACCAGGGCCGACAACCGAAACGGCCCTTTGAAGTTCAGGTTCACCACCGCGTCGAACAGCTTCTCGGGCACCGAGCCCAGTGACTCGTACAGCGGGGACATGCCGGCGTTGTTCACGAGCACGTCGACCTTGCCGAACCCGTCGTAGGCCGCGTCGACCAGCCCGTCGAGCTCATCCCAGCGCCCGACATGCACCTGGTGGGCCAGTGCGGCCCGCCCAGTCCTGGCGACGATCTCGGCGGCAGCGGCCTGACATGACTCCAGGTTGCGGCTGGCGATGATGACGTCGGCGCCGCAGTGCGCGGCAGCGAACGCCATCTCCCGGCCGAGTCCGCGACTGCCCCCGGTGATCAGCACCACGCGGTCGGTGAGGTCGAACAGTTCGTCGGCATACCCCATGGCTTTATGGTGACACGGTGCAACTGCTTCTGATCCGTCATGCCCTGCCACTGCGCAACGAACCCGGTGAGGGCGCCGACCCCGACCTGTCCGAGGAGGGCATCGCGCAGGCCATGCGCCTGCCGGACGCGCTCAAGCGGTTCCCGATCACCCGGCTGCTCAGCAGCCCGCAGAAGCGCGCCATCCAGACCGGGCAGCCGGTGGCGGACGCGCTCGGGCTGACCATCGAGATCGACGACCGGCTCGCCGAGTACGACCGCGACATGGCGCAGTACATCCCCATCGAGCAGATCGCGGCCGAACACCCCGAGGAGATGGCCCGGCTCATGACCGGCCACCTGCCGAGCAGCGTGGATGAAGAGGCGTTCCTGGCCCGCATCACCGAAGCCGTCATGGACATCGCGAGTGAAGCCGAGGCCGAGGACACCGTCGTGATCTTCAGCCACGGCGGCGTCATCAACGGCCTGCTGCACGACATCGTGCCGACCGAGCGCATCCTGTCGTTCCAGGTCGACTACACCGGCATCACCCGGTTGCTGGCCTCGCGCAGCGGTCGGCTGGCGGTCGCCGGCGTCAACAGCGTCGAACACGTGTGGGACCTGCTGCCGCGAAATCAGCGGTGGTAGACAGATCGGGTGGGATCATTAGACGGCCTCGACCTGACCGCCCTTGACGCGCACCTGCGTGAGATCGGGATTGCCCGCAGCGGTGAGCTGCGCGCCGAACTGATCGCCGGTGGCCGGTCGAATCTGACGTTCCTGGTGTTCGACGACACCGCCAAGTGGGTGCTGCGCCGGCCCCCGCTGCACGGCCTGACGCCGTCGGCGCACGACATGGCCCGCGAGTACAAAGTCGTTGCGGCCCTTGAAGGTACAACGGTGCCGGTGGCGCATCCGGTGACGATGCGCAACGACGATTCGGTGCTGGGTGCACCGTTCCAGATGGTCGATTTCGTGCCCGGCCGCGTGGTGCGGTATTCGGCGGAGCTCGACGCGCTGGGGGACCAGCAGGCCATCGACTCCTGCGTGGATGCACTGATCAAGGTGCTGGCCGATCTGCATGCCCTGGACCCGGAAGCCGTCGGGCTCGGGGACTTCGGCAAGGCCAACGGATACCTCGAACGGCAGGTGCGGCGCTGGGGTTCGCAGTGGGATCTGGTGCGCCTGCAGGACGATCCCCGCGACACCGACGTGCGCCGGCTACACGGCCTGTTGACGGAAAAGCTGCCGCCGCAGAGCCGCAGCGCAATCGTGCACGGCGACTACCGCATCGACAACACGATGCTCGACGCCGTCGATGCCACCAAAGTCCGGGCGGTGCTGGACTGGGAGATGTCGACCCTCGGTGACCCGTTGTCGGACGCGGCGCTGATGTGCGTCTACCGGAACCCGATGTTCTCGATGGTGCACGCCGACGCGGCCTGGTCCTCGGACAAGATTCCGCCGATGGACCAACTGGCCGAAAAATACTCCGTCGCGGCCGGGCAGCCTTTGGATCATTGGGAGTTCTACCTGGCGCTGGCGTACTTCAAGCTGGCCATCATCGCGGCCGGGATCGACTTCCGTGCCCGCATGGCCGCCGGCGGGGCCGGCCACGACGACCCCGTCGGTGAAGCCGTCGCGCCGCTCATCGCCGCCGGGTTGGCCGTGCTCACCTAGCGCGTTCCCACCTCCCGCGAGCGGCCGTGTTTGTACGGCGACACGCGGCATTTCACGTGCAGTTTGGGGTCGCTCGGCAGCGACGAGCGTGCGCGAATTGCACGGCTGCCACGGCGTGTCGGCGTACAAACACGGCCACTCGCGGGAGGAAAAAGCTAGAGCCCGGCCTTCAAGTTCTTCCGTGCGGCGAGCCGCAGCTGCAGAATCCGAATGCTCGCCACCGCGAAGGTCAGCAGACCGCCGGCGACCGCCGAGAGCAGGATCGCCACACCCTTCTGGATGGTCAGCTGCCAGGCGAACAGCCGCAGCGTGACGTCGTCGCCGTTCTGCAGGATGAACACCAGCAGCAGGATGAGGATGAGGAAGCCGAGGATCAGCGCTGACCACAGCGCTGCGGTACGCGTGAACTTCACCGCCGACTTCGGCGTTCCGGCCGGGGGCGCCGCTGTCTCGGGCTTCTTGGACGTCGGCTTCGGTGACTTGGGCGCCGGAGGTTCGGCGGGCACCGCTGCCGGCTCGGACGTTGACCCGGAAGGGTCTGGGGAAGTCGCGTGATCGCTACTCATACGCACCATCTTGACGGTTCTGGGCGCCGGATGCCGGGAACTACGACACCAATTTTCGAATGACGCTAGGGTCGGGCTGAGTGCACGACGCCGGAAGGACGTTCGGATGGACTTTCGGGGAGCCGGGGGGCGCGCTGCTGCACCCCGCCGAATTCTCACCGCTCTGGCCCTGCTGCTCGCCGCCCTGCTGACCGCCTGCGGCAGCGCCAATCCTCTCGGCGGGGGCGGCATCTCGGGTGACCTCAAGTCGATCGTGGTGGGCTCCGCCGACTTCCCCGAGTCGAAGATCATCGCCGAGATCTATGCGCAGGCGT
>Ga0070667_100001895_pt1 | contig 18559 bp, 17 predicted proteins | sample KBSS33metaG_FD_64659 | JGI IMG/M metagenome (GOLD analysis project Ga0070667, IMG submission 64659) | Switchgrass rhizosphere microbial communities from Kellogg Biological Station, Michigan, USA - KBS S3-3 metaG | ecosystem: Host-associated > Plants > Roots > Rhizosphere > Soil ... | reverse complement strand
ACGGAGCCCGAGCTGCGAGACGCTGACAACTTCCGCGAGTTGAAGATCGAAATCGTCGGTGCGCCTGAGCGCAAGCGCGCGGAGGCAGCCTTACAGGGAATCGGCAGGATGGATGGCGAGGACCATGCCTGGCTCGACCAGGATGCCGTCGCTGGGCTCCCCGGCGGGCGCCCGGAAGATCCAGAGTGGCGCCAAGCGTTCGCCTCGATGGTCGAGTACGCGACCGGAGCGGGATGGGTTGACGAAACGGGAGCGATCCGCGCGCACATCGATTGGAGCGACGCGTGAGCGACTTTGAGCTCGAGACGATCGCCGAGGTTCTCGATCACCAGACCGAGGCCTTCGGGACGGAGACCTTTGTCGCCTGCGACGATCGCTCGCTCTCCTACCAAGAGTTGAGGGAGCGGTCCCTGCGGCTTGCCGGCGGGCTTGCGCGCCTCGGCCTGCAACCGGGAGACCGAGTTGCGATCCTCTCGGAGAACTCGCTCGAGTTCATCGTGTCGTTCTTCGCCTGCGCCCGTTTGGGGCTGGTTCAGGTCCCGCTCAACGTCTTTCTGCGCGGTGAGTTCCTGCGCTACCAGCTCGAGGATTCCGGCTCCGTGGCTGCGATCGTCGACGCGCTTGGGCTCGAGGCGATCCAGGCGCTCGAGCCGACGATCCAGCTGGCGCATGTAATCGTCGCCGGCGAGTTCGCTGGGGGTGACGGCGAGGGTCTCAGTTTTGGCAGGGTAGAAGAATCGGACCCCCCCACCGACCTCCCGGCGCTCAGGAGCTCGGACACCGCCGCGATCGTCTACACCTCAGGGACCACCGGGATGCCGAAGGGTTGCGTAATTCCCCACGGCATGTTCACGCAGGTCTATCCGATCCACCAAGGCGCCGGCTACATCGTTCCGGGAGATCGCCTGCTGACGCCCTCGCCGATGTTCCACATGGGCTTCCTGGCAGGGATGCTTGCGACCTCCCTCTGCTCAGGGGCCTCGATCTGGTGCACGCGCAAATTCAGCGCCTCGACCTTCCTGCAGACCGCGCGGGAGATCCGTGCCACCGTGATCTACGCGGTGGGCTCGGTCGGAATGTTGATCCTCGCTCAGGCTCCCTCACCCGAGGATCGGAAGCCCAGCAACCTTCGGGTCGCGCTCTTGACGCCGATGCCTGCGCAAAGTCAGCTCGACTTCGAGAAGCGTTTCGGAGTCCCGGTCGTCGCCGAGAATTATGGGCAGTCGGAGTGCATCGTGATCGGCATCGGCGGCATCGACCAACCACGCCAGCGCGGATCGGCGGGCCAGCCCGCCTCCTTCGTCGACGTCGCAATCGTCGACGAGCACGACCACCCCGTTACGCGGGGCGAGGTCGGCGAGATCGTCGTCAGGCCACGCCAGAGCGACATGATGTTCAAGGGGTACTGGAACGACCCCGAGGCGACGCTGGAGGCCTGGCGCAACCTCTGGCACCACACCGGCGACTTGGCCCGCCAGAGCGCCGACGGGACACTCTGGATCATCGACCGCAAGAAGGACTCGATCCGGCGCCGAGGCGAGAATGTCTCCTCGATCGAGCTCGAGGGGGCGATTGGAAGGCATCCCGAGGTCCAGGCGGTCGCCGTACACGCGGTTGCCAGCGAGTGGGGAGATGATGAGATCAAGGCCTGCATCGTGGCTCGCAACGAGCTCGACCCGGCGGAGATGTTCGCCTTCTTCAAGCGCGAGCTGCCTTATTTCGCGGTCCCCCGCTACGTCGAGTTGATGGAGGCGCTTCCAGTCAATGCCGTCGGGCGAGTCCGCAAGCAGACGCTGCGCGAGCGCGGCCTCACCAGCGAGACTTGGGACTTCGAGGCACTGGGAATGACCGTTAGCCGGGACGAGCGGCGCGGCCGTGGATTCTCAGACCCCGCCCTGACCGAGTAGCAGGCAGGCCTCCGCCGCCCGGCACGAGCGAGCGCTGCGGGATGGCCGCTGAGAATGGGCCGGGCTAGGCTGGGAGGCGCGCAAGTGAGGCGGCGACCTCCTCCTCGACCCCCGCGGGGTCGGCCCCCGAGGCGATGCCACCCAGCACGATCCCGCAATAGTGCTGCGAGATTTGCTCGGGCGTGAGGGCGCCGCTCGGCTGGAACCAGTTCATCGTGTAGTTGTGCAAGCTGAGAATCGCGAGCCTGGTAATCGAGAGGTTCTCGAAAACGAAGTCGCCGCTCGCCTCACCCTGCTGCAGAATCGTCGTCCAACCTGCTTCATAGTTGCGTTGGCTGGCCAGGAACTGCTCGTGCTCGCTCGGCGGGAGGTGCTGTACCTCACGTGCTATCACCCGCGAGTGGTCGAGCATCCTCGCCTGGATCGTGAGATGGCTCTGGGAGGCGAGGCGCAGCTTTGCCGGCGCGCTTACATCCAGTGCCACGATCACTTCGAGGCCATTCAGTAGCGGCTCCATGAAGCGCTTTCCAATCTCGGCGAGAACATTGCCCTTCGATCCGATGTAGTGGTAGAGGGCGCCCCGTCCGAGGCCGGCAGCTTCGCCGATCTCGGCAACGTTGGTCTCGGAGAAGCCCTGCCTGGCGAACAGGTCCGCCGAGAGATCGACGATCTCGAAGAAGCGGTTCTGCCGCCGCGCCTCGAAGTCGCCGGGACGAGGTCCCGGACGGCGGCGGGGGCGTTGCGTCTGCTCGGGCATCCGCGCTGACACTATCGCTACGGCGTCTCGGCGCCGGCGGCTGTCGGGCGGCGCTCCACTTGGCATTCCTCCGCCAAGCGGTAGCTTCGGATCGGCCCCACCGCCGGCTCCTCGGCGAGTGCCGAGAGGCAGGGCGAAAGCCGCTCGAAGAACTGCTCGCCGGCGCGGCGGGTGACGAAGTAGAGCTCGTAGAAGGCCGCGGCATCGGGCTCGTCGAGAAACTCCCCAGGGGTGAATCCCTGACCCGGTTCGTCGATCGCGCGGGCCTTCTCCTGACGACGGACACGGTCGGCAACGGCGAGGGCGATACCGGTCGCCGGGTCCAAATGATCGCTCAACTCCTCCGTGAACCGCTCGACCCGCTCGGCGGCCGTCGCGAAACGGCCAGCCCGAGCGCCGACCTCGAGCACGAACTTGGTCGTCGCTGGCCGTCCGCCGAGATCTTCGAACATTACGGTCTCCCGGCAGACGTAGGTTCGAAGATTGCGAAGAAAGCGTCGGTGATCTTCCTCGATCGCCAGCCGGCTCGATTCGGGCATCGAGCCGCCCTCCTCGGGAACCGAGACCTCGATCGCGACACCCCGCCAGATTTCCGGTCGTTGCAACCAGGTGCCGTTGAGGTCCCGCTGGGCGCACGCCTTGGCGGTCTTGTAGCTGCGAGCGATCCCGGTCGACTCCATCATCTCGACGATGAACGGAACGTGGGCGCCGAGGTAATGGCTGTCGCACACCTCCTCCGAGACTCCGGGCAGGTGCTCGAAGAAGGCGAGCGTCTTGATCACCCTCCTCATGCCGCCTGGGCCTGACGCTCCCCGTCGTGGCTGGTGGCGAGGAACTGCTCGACGACGCTGACGAACCGCTCGGGCAGCTCGGTCTCGGGGCGGTGCCCGGCGCCCTCGATGATCTCGACGCGGGCGCCTGGGATCGCCGCGCGGTAGGCGTCGATGCACTGCTCGGGCACGATCTCGTCGCGATCGCCCCAGACCAGCTGCACGGCGAGCTCGCCGGCGGCGCCTTCCAGGTGGTGGGAGAGGGTGGGGTCGAACATGAAGGGCTCCCAGCCGAGGCGGGCGGTCTCTGCCCTTGCCTCCTCGAAGAGCTCGAACTGCTCGGCGCTCATCGGGCCGCCGTAGATCTCGGCGGCGTCGGGGGCATCGGCGATCGCCATCGTGTGCGCCAGGTGCTGGCCCACCGGCATCGCCAGGAAGTCGGCGATGACGCCCTCCTTCGGCTTCAAGCCCATCGGCGCGACCAGGACCACGCGGCCGACGCTGTGGGGAGAGCTGGCCGCCATCTCCGCCGCGATGTAGCCGCCGGCCGAGAAGCCGATCACGTCGATCGGCTCGAGGCCCAGCTCGCGCACCAGGCGCCGGTAGAAGAGCGCCAAGTCGCGATAGGAGCGGATCCACCTGATCCGCGGCGAGCGGCCGAAGCCGGGCTGCAGGGGGACGACCAATTCACGCTGCTCGGCGAGCTGCTCGCACCAGCTCGTCCACCCCGGCCAGCCGAGCTCGTCGTGCAGGACGAGCACGGGATCGCCCGAGCCGCCGCGCAGCACGCTGATCTCGCTGCCGCCGCAATCCAGGACCTCTTCAACAGGCGCAGTCACAATCTCTTCCCTCCTCCTCAATGGGGTAACCAGTCAGTACAATAGATCCCAGCCCGCGGCTGCGCAAGGGTTTTGGGGAAGCAGCCGGCTGGCGACCCCGCCTGCATACATCGAGAGACGAAGGGGAGCCGCCCTCATGTGCTTCGAGTTCGACGCCCTGCCGCCCGATCTACCTGCGGATCGGGTGGTACCAAGCATCCGCGGTGGCGCCGCGGCGGAGATCTTGAATCTGCGGGCAGCGGACGGCGCCACCTTTTCCGCCGCGTTCGCGCAGTGCCCTGAGCCAAGCGAGTCGGCGGTGATCATTCTTCCCGATGTGCGCGGCCATTACCGCTTCTACATCGAGCTGGCCGAGCGCTTCAGCGAGGCCGGCCACCACGCGATCGCGATCGACTACTTCGGGCGCACCGCCGGGACCGGCGAGCGCAGCCAGGACTTCGACTTCATGTCCAATCTTGCCGAGGCATCGCCAGCGGTAATTCAGCGCGACATTGCAGCCGCCCGCGAGCTGGTCGCGGAACGGACCCGGTCGCAATCCTTTGTCACCGTCGGGTTTTGTTTCGGCGGCGCCAACTCATTCCTCGCCGGCACCGTCCCAGCGCTTGGCCTGCGGGCAGCGGTTGGCTTCTACGGCACCCTTGACAGCTCGCGTACTGGGATGGAAACGATGCCATCGCCGATCGAAACCGCCGAGGAAACCAAGGTGCCGATCCCCGGACTCTTCGGGGGCAGCGACGAGCTGATCCCGCCCGAGGACATCGCCCGCTTCGAGCAGAAGCTGAGCACCGCCGGCGTCACGCACGAGCTGATCACCTACCCTGGCGCACCGCATTCCTTCTTCGATCGGGCCGCGACGGAGTTTGCCGAGGAGTCGGCGGACGCTTGGCGGCGAGTGCTCGACTTTCTAGGTCAGCAGGTGCGAGAGCCGGCGGCAAGCTGAAGGGCGACGCTTGTCAGCTTTTCGGGGTCGGGCGCGGCGATCGGGGCAGTCCGAGCACGCGCTCGGCGAGGATGTTGCGCTGGATCTCGGAAGTCCCCGCATAGATCGTTCCCGACCTCGCAGCGAAGTAGGTCTCCACCCAGGAGCGGCTCGAATACGGAGCGTTCAAGGCGTCGGTGTTGACGTGCGTGGCCGAAGGCCGACCGTCGGGCGTGAGGGCATCGTCGCCGAGGATCTCGAGCGCGAGGTCGGTAGCCCGCTGGTGGTACTCGGACCAAAGCAGCTTGTGCACGGAGGACTCCGGGCCCGGCGGCTGGCCGCGCAGCGCCGCGGCGAGGCCCCTCACCGCCCCCTGGGCGATGGCTTCAACATCGATGTAGGCCTGCGCGAGCCGCGCCCGGATCACCGCATCCTCGGTCGCGCCGCGCTGGCGCGCGAGCTCGAGCAGGCGGCCCAGCTCGTTGCGCAGATTCAGGGCGTCGCGAATCGAGGCGTCGTTGCGCTCGTAGCCCAGGAGGGCGGTCGCCACCGACCAACCGCCGTTGACCTCGCCGAGCACGTTGGCCTCCTCGGTCACGGCATCGGTGAAGAACACCTCGTTGAGGTGATGGTGGTTGTTCATGTCGCGGATCGGGCGCACCTCGATCCCCGGCTGGTCCATCGGGATTAGCAGGAAGGTCAACCCCGCGTGCTTCGAGACCGAGCGATCGGTGCGAACGAGGGCGAACATTTTGTTCGCCTCATGGGCGCTGGTGGTCCAGATCTTCTGCCCGTTGATCACCCACTGACCGTCGCGAAGGCTCGCGAACGTCTGAACCGCCGCGAGATCCGAGCCAGCGCCCGGCTCCGAGTATCCCTGGCACCAGCGATCCTCGCCTTTGACGATGCGCGGAAGCAGCTCGCGTTTTTGCTCCTCGCTTCCCAGCGCGAGGATCGTTGGCCCAAGCAGGTTCATCGCCAGCGTGTCAACCGTCAGCATCGTCGGCGCAGCGACGCGCGCAAACTCCTCAAGGAGGACGACGTGCTCGGCCAATGTACGCCCCTGACCGCCGTACTCGGCGGGCCAAGCGACGGAGATCATCCCGTTCTCGACCAACCCTTGGCGCCAGCGCTCGAGCCATTGCTTCCGCTCTGCCTCCTCTAGCGCTCCGACGCTCACCCAGCCCTCCGGCAGGTGCTCGCCGAGGAAAGCCCGAACCTGCTCACGGAAGGCCTCGGTGCTCTCGCGCAGTCCGACCGGCACGAGGCTCTGGCGATCGCTCTGCGTGTTCAGTGCATTGCTAGACATGAGGCGAGTCGCTCCCGGTGGTCGGCGGCCGTCCCGAGAAGGATCTCGGAGCTCTTGGCTCGCTTTAGGTAGAGGTGGGCTGGGTGCTCCCAGCTGAAGCCGATGCCGCCGTGGATCTGGACCGATCCGGTTGCGGCCTGCGTAAATGCCTCCGACGTCGCCGCCTTGGCGACGCTCGCCGCCGCATCCAGGCTGCTGCCCGGCTCAGCTGCCAGCGAAAGTGCGTGATAGACGTTCGAACGTGCCGCTTCGATTGCCAGGAAGATGTCGGCGCAGCGGTGCTTGATCGCCTGAAAGGACCCAATAGCCTGGCCGTGTTGGAAGCGATCCTTGGCGTAGGCGACCGCCTGCTCCAAGCAGCTGCGAGCGCCGCCGAGCTGCTCCGCCGCAAGTCCAATCCTCGCCAGGTCCAGAACCCGATCCGAACCGGGCCACTGCCCCGCCTCTAGGGTCAATGGAATCGCAGCCACGCCGGAAAGCTCGACCGAGGCCATCTTGCGGGTCGGGTCGAGCGTCGCCACGCTGGCTGCGCCCAGCTCGGGCTCCGACCTCTCGACGGCAAACAGGCCGTACCCCTCCTCGGTCCGCGCCGCGAGGAGGATCAGGCCGGCGGTCGAGCCATCGATGACCTGCCGCTGAATACCCTCCAGGGTCCACCCCGCTCCTGCCTCTACCGCCCTGACCGAGAGCACCTCGGGTTCGTAGCTGCCATGCCGCCCGGGTAGGGCCAGAGTTGCGGTGAGCTCGCCGCTTCTGAGCTGCTCGATCCAGGCGCGCCTCTGCGCGTCCGGGTCGAGCTCGGCCAAAGCCTGCGCGGCCAAGACGGTTGAGGCAAAGAACGGAGATGAGACCAGGACGGCTCCCATCTCCTCGAGCAGGAGGCCGAGCTCGACCCACGAGCCACCGGCGCCACCATTCTCCTCGGGCACCGCGAGAGTGTGAAATTCGAGCTCGGTGAAGGCCTGCCAGAGCTCGGCGTCGAGCCCGCGCTCGTCCGCTGCGAGGCGCCGCACGTCCTCCTCGGTCACCTTACTCTGCAGGAACGACCGGACCGTCTTCTGGAACTCGACCTGCTCGTCGGTGAGGACGATGCTCACGCCGGCGGACCCGGTTGGCCTTGGTAGAGAATCAGCACCCTCGGGTTATAGCAAAACCTGACGTCAGGTTGTATGAGTGCTCCGCCAGGTCCCACTAGCCGTTTGGCCGGATAAACGCGGCCGAGTCCTGATAATGCTTGTCGATAACGGCGAACGCCCGGTTGGCTTCCTTGCGCTCCAAGGCAGCGACCAGCTCCAAGTGGTCCGCGTAGGCCCGACTCGCTGACTCGCGCCCTGGACGGCCTGAGGCGCGCTCGGTCGCGAGACTCAGGACCATCGGCGGAGTATTCAGCCGGTGGAACGACTCGACGGCGGAGGCCGAACCGGCAAGGCCGACGAGGCCCTCGTGGAAATCTGCATACGCCTTCACCCACGATTCGACCTGGCCCCCATGCAACCCCGGATCCGTGCGCTCGGCCAACTCGCGGAGTGCGGCCAGCTGCTCGGCGGAAGCCGAGTCGTTGATCGCTGCGACCGTCCCCAACTCGATCAGACGTCGAGCCATCAGCGCATCCTCGATCAGCTCGATGGTCAGAGGGCGCATCAGGAATCGGCCCTGCGGCTCGGCGGCGATCAGACCGTCGAAGCTCAGATGCAAGAGCGCGTAGTGAACGGCTGCCGGCGGCAGATCAAACCGCTCAGCGATCTCCTCGACAGACAGCGAGCGCTCAGACGGCAGCTCGCGGTTGAGGATTCGACGACGCAGCTCCTCCAATACCTGGTTGTCTCGCGCGAGTTGGAGGCGGCCGAATTCGCCCCGGAAGTAGGCGAGGGGCGCACCGGCGGCCGCAGCCGCAGAGTCAACGCGAGCAAGGAAGACGATGTGGGTGGCCGCGCGAACCTGATCGGTGACGCTGCACTCCAAGCTCGCCAGTGCATCGGCCAGCAACGGCAGCCCGCGCGGACCTTCGCGGACGTCGAGGCCCTCGAACTTGTTGCCCCCCTTTTGGGCGAAGCGAACCGCGAGATCTGCCTGCGAATCGCTGAGGATGTTCAGCCCGAACCGTTTCGTCTCGGCGATGACTTCGCCGGTCCTCGACTCCACGTTCATCGAGATCAGGACCATCGGCGGCGTCAGTGCCAGCGAGCTGACGGCACTGGCAGTGGTCCCAAACAACTCGTCGTCGAGTTCGCTGGTGATGATCGTCACCCCACTGGCGAAATGGCCGATCACGTGCCGGAATTCCTCCGGGGTCAGGGCGAGGTCGGAATCCGGCTCACTGCTTTGGCCGCGTTCCATCGGCGCCTACGCACCCCCGCGATTGGCCGTTTTGAACTGCGGTTCGCGGCCCTGGGCGAAGGCGGCGAGGGCCTCGGCGTGATCTGGACCGGCTTGGAGGCGCCGGAACTCCGCCTCCTCCCGTTTACGCGCGGCGCGGACCGCGTCGAGCCGGGCGGCCACGAGCAACTCTTTCGTCGCGACGAGGGAGGCAACGGGCATTCGGGCGATCTCGGCGCACTCGTTGCCAGCGATCTCGAGCAGGTCCTCATCCTCGGTCAGCTGCCACACCAGGCCCCTTCCCGCCGCCTCCTCGGCCGAGATCCAGCTGGCCGTGAACAGCGCGTGGGCAGTCATCTGCGCTCCCATCGTCGCCGGCAGGGTGAGCGTCGAGCCGGCCTCGGGAGCGAGCCCGAGGGATACGAACGGCAAACGAAACCGCGCCGAGCGGGCGGCGAAAACGAGATCGAAGTGACCGAGCATCGTCGCTCCGATCCCGATCGCAACACCATTGACGGCGGCGACGAGTGGCTTCGGGCAGGACTCGAGGCGTTCGATGAAGGCCTCGTAGAGCTCCCACTGGGCCTCGGCGGGAAGCTCGTCGTCGCTGAGATCGAGTCCGGCCGTGAACGCGCGCCCAGCGCCGCTGACGAGCAGGCAGGCAACGTTCGGGTTCTCAGCCGCAGCATCGAGAGCCTCGCCGAGCAGCCGGTAGCAGCGGGAACTGAGGACGTTGTGCACGTCGGGACGGTTGAAGGTGATGCGGCGGACCCCACCGGTGTCGTCGATCAGGATCGGCACCTCACGCTGCGTGGCATCCCCGATCCGATCACCCATCGGGCATCGCCGCGGCTCGGGCCCATTCGCGACCCATGATGTCGTCGATGTACTCGGCTCGCGCGCGAGCGTCGAGGAAGTCGAACTGGCTGGTACCGAAGGGGTCGATTTGCTCGCGCAGGAGTTGCAGCTGCGTCTCGGTGGGCACGGTTGTCTCCGGGATCTCGTCGGGCGCGGTCAGAGGAAAACCGGTGTTGGAAACCACTGTCTCGAGCTCGACTCCGGGATGCAGGCTCTCGATCCGGAACCCCGCCTCATCGGTGTCCTTGATCAGGACCGCGAGCGGCGTGATGATCCAGACCGGACCGACAAGGAGATTGCGTCGGCGGCGAGGCTCAGGCGAGACCGGGAAGCGACCACCGGTGGCGAAGTCGACCTTATCGACCAGGCCGCGGGTGCTGTGACTGCCGAAATAGGCGATGATCTTCTCGTAGTTCTGGACCACCTCAGGCGAACCGGTACCACCCGGAAGGCGAACCTTGGGGTGGTCATAAGGTCCGATGACCGAAGTGTTGAACGCTCCGGTCCCGTCCATCTGCGCCGGCGAGACACACTCCACCAGACCGCGACCGCCGAGGTGCACTGATTGCGTGTTCTCGATGAAGGTCCAGTGTGCCGCCGCACCGCGGTAGGCCGCTGCCTCGGCGCTGGTCAAGCTGAGCTCGATCGGCGACATCCCGATCGCGTTGTAGCCGATCAGCGGAGCATCGGGTGCGTGCGTGAGCTTGGCCAGCATGTATGAGGCGTAGGCGAGCGGCGTAAAGGAACCAAGGACGGTCACGCCGCTAGCGTCGACCTCACGCGCGATCCGACAGATCATCAGCTCGTCGATCCTGTAGTTCATTGCCCTACTCCGCTCAGGGTTTTCCCGGCACGGGCAAGATTGCGGATCACCCGGCGCCGATCGGGAGGCAGCACACGTTCGCGATACTGGTCCTCGCTCTCCGTGCGCAAGCGATTCAAGTACGTTGGCCACGCCTCCGGATCGGCCGCCGAAGCCGCGTAGTCGCGCAGCTCCCAGGCGTCGAGCCCATACAGCGGCACATGGGTCAGCGGGTGGGCGCCGAATGGTGCCTCGATCACCGCATCGACCAGAAAGCCGGGGATCTTCGTCATCTGCGGACACGCCTGGATCACATCTGCGGAAACGATCTCCTCGCAGGTAACCACGACCCGCTTCGCCGACCGCGACATCTCGGGGTCGATCGCCATCGGTCCGTCGTACTGACAGTCGCCCGCCGGGCTGGCGCGCCGGACATGCAGTATCGCCACATCCGGCACCAGCGCCTTGATGGCCAAGAGGTCGATGCCGGTGAACGGATCGTCGATCTTCGCGTACCACTCGGGTTGGCGAGCGGGAAACTCGGAGAGACCGAGAGACGCCATCGGCAGGAAGGGGATATTGCGAGACGCCGCCTCGAAAGCGGTGTTGAGGGCGAGGCCGCTGAGCTCGGTGATCTCGATCGCCCCGCCCTGAACCGCTCGCCTGAAGTGCGGCGGCAGCCCGAAGGCCTCGAGCGAGACCATCGAGAAGGTGACCTTGGAGACGAGGCCGGCTCCGACCATCATGTCGATGTCCATCGACCCCATCGTCTCGGCCAAGTGGAGGTCGCCGACGCCGTCGCGCAGGAGCTGGCGCATCGCCGCCATCGGGTGGTTGGAGAGCCAGGCGCCGCCGAGCCCGATCAGGCTACCGCTGGGCACGAGTTCGCCCAGCTGCTCGAGCGCCACCACCTTGTTGACCCCGCGTGATGAGCGCACCGCGTTTACAACCTCGTCGGTACCCATCTCAGTGCTGTGCCACCCCGCCGTCGACCACGTGGATCTCGGCGGTGATGAAGCCTGCCTCATCGGAGCACAGGAAGGCGGCTTGGTAGCCGATGTCGTAAGGCTGCCCGATCCGCTTCATATGGCTCGGGGGCAGATCGGTGTTCGGCCGCTTTGCCCACGCCCGTTTCAGCATCGGCGTCTCGATCGCGCCCGGACAGATGACGTTGCAGCGAATCCCCTCGGCGGCGTACTGGCCAGAGATCGTTTTGCCCATCGCGTTCAGCGCTCCCTTGGTGGCGCCATATGCGATCGAGCTCGGGGTGCGAAGAGCAGCCAATGAGGAGACGAAGACGATCGCGCCGCCACCGGCAGCCCTCAGCCAGGGGATCGCCGCCCGGGCGCTGAAATAGCAGCCATGCAGGTTGATCGCGAGCGTGCGATCGAAGATCTCCGTTCTGTGGCTCTCCAGCGGTCCGTCGTCGAGATCGAGGTAGCCATGCGAGCAAACCAGCGCGTCCAAGCGCCCGAGCGGGGCGACGACCTGATCGAAGTACTCCTCTACGGCATCCTCGCTGGAGAGGTCGACCGGCCCCTGACCAGCGACGCTATCGCCGAGTTGAGCGGCGGTCTCCGCCAGTCCCTCGGCGTTCAGGTCGGCGAGCAGGACCCGAGCGCCCTGGGCGGCGAAGACTTCGGCAGTCCCCCGCCCGATCCCGGAGGCGGCGCCGGTGATCAGGCACACCTTTCCCCGCAGGCGGGCAGCTGGATCGATCATTTCTGTCATCGTCGGACCTCTTTTCCGGGTTGGCTGGGAGCGAGTCTACTCTGACGTCAGGTTCTTGGTCGCGGTCAGCGCCGTTCGCTGCGGCTAACCGCGTATCCCATCTCCTCGAAGTCCCAGGCGTCGGCGGCAAGGGGCATCTGCCGCAAGATGTCCTTGCGCACGCGGCCGACGGCGTTGACGGGGAGCTCCTCGACGAACTCGACGTAACGTGGAATCGCAAAATAGGGCAGCTCACTACGGAAGAACCCGAACAGCTCTCCCGGCGCCAAGCGCTGGCCCGGGGAGAGATGGATGCAGGCCTTGATGTCCTGCTCAGACATCGCACTCGGAACACCGACCACCGCGACGTCCTCGACGGCCGGATACCGCCGAATCGCCTCCTCGAGCTCGCTCGAGGAGACGTTCTCCCCGCGGCGCCGCAGCGAGTCCGCCTTGCGGTCGGTGATCCAAAGTCGGCCAGCGTCATCGAGGCGCCCGAGGTCCCCGGTGTGGTGCCAGAGGTTCGAAATTGCTGCAACCGAAGCGTCGGGCTGGTTCCAGTACCCGGTGTACATGACGTTCGGGCGGCGCGGCCTGACGGCGACCTCTCCGACCTCACCGGCGCCCACCTGGCGGTCCTGATCATCGAGTATCGCCACCTCGGTGAGATCGTTGGGCGACCCGGCACACTGACGCTGGCGATCCTCGTCCACAGCTGCGAGTGCGATCGTTATCGCCTCGGTCTGCCCGTATGCCTCGGCGATCGTCGGTACGGCGAAGCGATCTTCGAACTCATCGGCCTGATCGCCCGGCAGCGGCACCCAGATCGCACAGCGGAGCCGGCCGGCGGCGTCCTCGGCCTGCCGCGGTTGGCGTAGTATCGCGACCGCCGCGGCGCCGACGCCGAAGATGACGGTGGCGCCGATCGCCCGTGCGAGTGGCATGAAACGGCTAGCGCTGAACTGCTCGAGAAGGCACAGCGAGGCGTCATTCGCCAGCGCTGTCATCAGCATCCCACCCTGGAATCCCATGTGGAACATGGGCGACGGAGTAAGGACGCGGTCACCGGGCACGATGAATCCTGCCGTGGCATAAACGGCGGCGGGATCGATGAACATCCCGTTCGGCAGCATGCAGCCCTTGGCCGGACCGGTCGTGCCGGAGGTGTACATGATTGCGGCAAGGTCCGCTGGCGTCGGTTCAAGCGACGGCAGTGGGCCGTTGGTCTCCCGCAACTGCGAGAGAGTGACATCACCGGTGCCATCCCCCGCGTCCTGATCGATGACAACGATCTTCTCGATCCGGGTCGCATCGCCAAGACCCTCGAGCGTCGAGCGGCCCTCGCCATCGGTAATTGCCACCCTTGCCCCAGAATCGAGCAGCTGGTGCTGCAGAAACGAGCCGCGCAGGTAGCTGTTGATCGGGACCTGGACGGCGCCCGCCTTCGAGCAAGCGAAGATGCACTCGGCGAACTCGACTGAGTTCGCCGCGAGGATCGCGACACGGTCACCCGGGGATACGCCGAGCTGACGCAGTCCGCATGCGGTTCTGGTGCTTCTTTCATCCAACTCTGCGTAGGAGACCCACTGGCCCTCGCCGCAGCGCAGGAAAGGACGCTCGCGAAGCCGATCGGCCTGGCGCTCCAGCAGCTCACCCGGCGAAGTGGCCGCGGTCGATGCGACGCTACCGGCGCTCATACCGAGGTCTCAGAGCCTCGCCGGGCCGCCGCGGCGAGCGAACGACGGGCAAATGCCCCCAATTCCTCGATCGCCTCCGTGGCCTCCGGAACGCGACCTGCAAACACGTGCCAGACATGCATCATCTCGGGGGCCTGACGGTGGGTTACGTCGACCAGGGCCGAGCGAGCCCGCGCCGCGAGCTTGACCGCGTCGTTGCACATCACATCTCCGCTGCCGCTGTGGATGAGCAGCGGCGGCATGCCCCGCAGATCGGCGCTCAGCGCGCAGATCATGGGGTCCTCCGGGTCACGACCGCCAAGGAACCACGGCTGGTAGCCGCGCAACTCCGGAACGAGCGTTATCGGGTCGCCCTCGGCTCGCTCGACGTAGGAGGGATCGGCGCAGCGGTATTCGACCCATGGGGTGATCGCGATCGCTCCGGCAGGGAGGGCAATCCCGGCCGCCTGCAGCCGAGCCAAGGCGAGAATCACAAGGGTCGCGCCGGCGGAGTCTCCTGCCATCAGCATCGACTCCGGTCGGTGGCGCTCGAGCAGGGCGCCGTATGCCGCGACCACGTCATCGATCGCCGCCGGGAGGGGATGCTCTGGGCCTCGCCGGTAATCGAGGACGTAACAGGGACATCCTGTCACCCGTGAGACGTCCCCGGCAAGCTTGCGATGGGTGGCCGGAGATCCTAGGCAGAAGCCGCCCCCGTGTGCGTAGAGCAAGGCTCGCTCGTTCTCGGCACCCTCAGCGACTACGCGCTCCGCTTCGACGCCGCCCAGCACAATCGCGGTAGTGCGGACATCCTCACCGGCCGGCAGGGCCGCTGCCTCGAGGCGGTTGCGCAGGACCTCGACGTCGTTGGAAGCCGGAGTCTCCGCTCGTCTTTCGAGAAGCAGCCTGCGAACCTTTTCGTACTGCGGGCTCAGCATCATCGCTGGATCGAGCGGCCGACGATCTCCCACATGATCTCCGTGGTCCCGCCGTAGATCCGCAATACGCGGGCATCGCGCCACCGTCGAGCAATCTCGTACTCTTCCATGTACCCGTACCCTCCGTGCAGCTGCAGGCATCGATCCACGACTCGCCAGTGAAGCTCGGTGCTCAGCGCCTTCAGGCCGGCGGCCTCGGTCTCGCTCAAGGTTCCCTCGACCTGGGCGATGATGGCGGCATCGAGGTAGAACCGCGCCGCGGCCACCTCGCTCCACAGCTGCGCTAGCGAGAAGCGGCTCGCCTGAAAGCTACCCACCGGCTTGCCAAAGGCGCGGCGATCTTTCACGTACTCGATCGTCAGGCGGAGCGCCGCTTCAGACGCCGCGACTGCCCCGACGGCGACCGCGAGCCGCTCGCGCGGCAGCTCGGCGCGAAGGTGATCCATCGCACCCCCGAGCCTTCCGAGCAGGTTGCGGCGCGGGACGAAGACGTTGTCGAAGAAGAGCTCCGCCGTGTCCTGCCCTCGGTGGCCGATCTTGTCGAGCTTGCGCCCGCGCGCGAAACCCTCCATTCCATTCTCGACGAGAAGAAGGCTGAGGGCGTTCGGATCGTTCTGGGCGCCGGTCCTTGCCACCGCGATAACGAAGTCCGCTTGCAAGCCGCTCGTGATGAACGTCTTGGCTCCGCTGAGAATCCAGCCATCCTCGGTCTCTTCGGCCCGCGATTGGATTGCTCGCAAATCGGAACCAGTCCCCGGCTCGGTCATGCCCAGAGCGCCGATCAGCTTCCCGGAGGTGAACCCCGGCAGCAGCCGCTCCTGCTGCTCGTTCGTGCCGAGGTGCAGAAGGTAGGACAGGACGCAATCGTTCTGCAGCTGGAACGAATCGCTCGAGACCCCCACATACATAGCCTCCTCGCTGAGAATGGCGTTGAAGCGAAAATCCTCGATCGCGAGGCCACCGTAGCGCTCGGGTGCCTCGAAGCCGACGAACCCATGGCTGGCGGCTTTTTCCCAGAAGGAGCGGTCAGGTTCGCCCTTTGACTCCCATTCCTCCTGGTGCGGAAGGGCCTCGGCCTCGAGGAAGCGCCGAACGGACTCGCGGAAGACGTCGTGCTCGGCATCGAAAATCCTCCGCCCCATCCAATCGGTGCCACTGCCCATCACCGCCACTAAGGTTTCCTTTCTTCGCGGCGCCCGCCACCCCGGCCGAATGAACGTTCCGCCCAAGAGCAGCGCTTGACGCCACCGATGTTACACTTTCTGGGAGGATAATACGACGCCACGTTAGGGCCGGCCCCGCGATCCAGCGGTGGCCGGCCGTGAGAGAACCGCATGGATATCAGTGAAGCGTCCGCGATCGTGACCGGCGCTGCATCCGGCCTCGGCGCCATGAGCGCGCGCCGCCTCGCGGCTGAGGGGGCACACGTCGTCCTGGTCGACATCGAAGACGGGCCAGGCGAGGCACTCGCGGCAGAGCTCGGCGGGATCTATGCGCACGCCGACGTCAGGAGCGAGGACCAGATCATCGCAGCAATCGAGCGTGCCGTCGAAACCGCGCCGCTGCGCGGGCTGATCGCCTGCGCCGGGGTGGCTGCGCCCGCCCGGACCATCGGACGCGACGGCCTTTATCAGTCCGCCTACCCCCTCGAGGACTTTGCGCGTGTCGTCGCCATCAACCTGACCGGCACCTTCAACTGCGTTCGCCTTGGGGCGACGGCGATGTCGCGAAACGAGCCCGACGAGGACGGGCAGCGAGGCGCCGTGGTCACCACCTCTTCGGTGGCGGCGTTCGAAGGCCAGGTCGCTCAGTCGGCCTACGCCGCTTCGAAGGCCGGGGTTGTTGGGCTGACCCTGCCGCTGGCACGCGACTTGGCACCGGTCGGGATCCGCGTCAATGCGATCGCCCCAGGCCTCTTTGACACCCCGCTCTACGATACCGCCGCCGAACCGGATGAGCTGAGGCAGAGGTTGCTCGCGGACGCGCTCTTCCCCCGCCGCCTCGGTCTCGCGAGCGAGTTCGCCGCACTCGCCGTCGAGCTGCTTCGCAATGGCTTCATGAATGGGGAGGTGGTCCGCATCGATGGCGGAGCCAGGCTTGCCAGGAAGTGATCGGGACGATTACTGCGTTCAGGCTGGTGCACTGGTCCCCGACCTGCTGACCTGCGGGAGCCGGCGCTTTCCGGACAAGGCGGCCGTCGACGCCGGCGGCGACGTGCTCACCTTCGCCGAGCTCAGCCACCGCGCCTCGCTGTTCGCGGGGAGCTTGAAGATGCTTGGAATTACGCAGGGCCGGCGCGTTGCCCTGCTGGCGATGAATGACCGCGAATACCTCGAGGTCCGGGTCGGGTCCCAGCGCGCCGGGGCGATCCTCGTGCCCCTCAACTACCGGCTTGCCGTGACGGACCTCGAGGCGATGGTCGCCGATGCCGAGATCGACTTGCTGCTCATCGGTCGCGGCCTCGAGGACTTGGGTCAGTCGTTGACTGCGCCCCACGTCTTGCGGCTCGGCGATGGTTCCTACGAGCAGGCGATCGCGGCCGCCGAGGCGCTTCCGGCCGAAGTGGGATACGCGCCGGAGGCCATTTGCGAGATCTGCTACACGAGTGGCACGACGGCGCGGCCGAAGGGCGTGATGCTCTCGAATCGAGCCGTGCACGCAAGCATCGTGGCGATGGGGCACGAGATCGGTGCCAGCTCCAACGCCGTCTTCCTCGCCTGTACGCCGATGTTCCACGTCGCGTCGCAAGTTGGCTCTTCGTGCACCTTCCTCGGCGGTACCCAGGTGCAACTGGATCGCTTCGATGTCGCCGGGTTCATGACAGCCCTCGACCGCACCCGGGCTACCCACACCCAGATCGTTCCGACGATGCTTCAAATGCTGATCGATGCTTGGGGGGATCGGCCCCCGCCCTCCCTACGGCGAATCCTGTACGGGGCTGCGCCGATGCCGCCGGCACTGCTGACGCGCCTCCAGGATGCATGGGACTGCGAGTTCGTTAACGGCTATGGCAGCACCGAGGCGATGGGGATCTCGTTCTTGACGCCCGAGGAGCATCGCCGCGTTCGCCGCCTCTCGGTTGGAAGAAGCAGCACGGTCACCGCGTCGCGCATTGTCGACGAGCACGGCCGCGGCGTCGCCGACGGCGAGGTTGGCGAAGTCCTTGCGCGCGGGCCCACGCTGATGAGCGGATACTGGCGGAATCCGGACGCGACGAGGGAGGCGCTGGTCAACGGATGGCTGCGCACCGGCGATCTCGCTTACCGCGACGGCGACGGCTATCTGCACCTCGTCGATCGTCGCAACGACAAGATCATCACCGGCGGCGAGAACGTCTTTCCGAGTGAGGTCGAGCACGCAATCCTGTCCCACCCGGAGATCGCGGAGGCGGCAGTCGTCGGAGTTCCCGACCCGAAATGGGGAGAGGCAGTTGTTGCCGTGGTCGTTCCCGTCGAGGGATCTCTCGCAGATAGGGATGAGTTGAAGGTCCACTGTCGGGCGAATCTCGCCCCTTACAAGGTTCCGAAGGAGATCCGCATTTCATGCGACCCCCTCCCCCGGACCGCGACCGGCAAGCTATTGCGCCGCCAAGTTCGAAGCGCCTGGAGTGCCGAGAGGGAGGAATAGCAACCCTCAAGCCGAGAGGATCGGCCGCGCGAGCGTCTTGATCACCCTCCTCATGCCGCCTGGGCCTGACGCTCCCCGTCGTGGCTGGTGGCGAGGAACTGCTCGACGACGCTGACGAACCGCTCGGGCAG
>Ga0070667_100001889_pt1 | contig 18595 bp, 18 predicted proteins | sample KBSS33metaG_FD_64659 | JGI IMG/M metagenome (GOLD analysis project Ga0070667, IMG submission 64659) | Switchgrass rhizosphere microbial communities from Kellogg Biological Station, Michigan, USA - KBS S3-3 metaG | ecosystem: Host-associated > Plants > Roots > Rhizosphere > Soil ... | reverse complement strand
GGCTCCCTGTTCCAGCAGGGTGGCCTGAGGATCACCACCGGCAACAACTGACACCGGGACGTTGCAGACCGCCCGCACGAAGCTGCGAGACGATCACGAGCGACGTCTAACCACATCGACCAGACGTGATCGAGATTCGCTGAATTGGGCCGTCAGGCATCGTGGCCGGGCTCGAGGTGACGCACGTCGGCGAAAGTTACCCAATGTTCGACGTCAGCGGGGGATTGCCCGGCGACAGGCTCCAACAGGTGTCCGACGTGATCGCCGAGCACGACACGCTCGCACACCGCTCCGACGAACCAGCCGGCCGCGCCGGTAAGTATCGGCACGTCGTGCGGTCCCTTGAACCAGTCGCATTCAGCGAACTTGTCGATGTCGTCACCGGTTCGTCCGCCGAACAGCTCGGCCAACGCGAGGTGTTCGCGAGCGAGCAGGTGAACGCCTAGATGCGTCGCGTCGCGGGCAACCCGGAACGTTCGGTTCCGTTTCGACAGTCCAACCAGGAAACGGGGTGGTTTGATGCTCGTCTGACTGGCGAATCCGACCAAGCATCCGGCAACTTCCGAGCCCGAAGTCGCGGTGACCACGTACATCGGATAGTCCAGCAACGCGACCAGATCCTCGAAGGCGCCTGACGAGTTCGTCACTAGTTCATGGTTCACTACGAGGGCGGCGGCCGCCAGTAGCCCGCGCCGCGGTTTGCGAGCCCGGCCTCAGCGCGAGCCTTCGTCGGACCACGATCAGACGCGTGTCCCACCTGTTTCGTAGCCTGGTTGTTGGGCACTCCCATTTGGCGTAAGCCTCGCTGAGGGTACTTACGAGCGACTCGAGCAGTGAAAGATGGGCGCCGATGGAATGTCACGGAATGGCGACGCCGAAGACCCAAGGAGAGGCCAACATCCGTTTCGATTGCGAAGCGCGTTGTCTTCGGGACCGTTCGGACCAGCTGATGATGCGGTGGTCGTGGTGACGACGCCGCTGCCACCCCAGTACGGTAGTTCGACCCTGCGCTGTTTTGCACCCGTCGTGCTCACCGGGACACTGTGATGGCCCAGGTTCACATGGCGGCAGTGAACGACCTCGCCGAGTTGGCTCGGTACTACGACGATCCACCCGATGGCGTGCGCGCCAACATGATATTCAGCCTTGACGGAGCGGTCTCATTCGACGGCCGGGCCGGCCCACTGTCCGATCCTCTGGACCAACAACTGTTGTTGGCGCTGCGTGGGTTCGCCGACGTGGTCTTGGTCGGAGCCGGGACGGTTCGTGCGGAGAAATATGGGCCGGTGCGAATTACCCCCGCACAGCGTTCGTTTCGCCACAGCCGCTGGGGACTGGATCAGTCACCCGCAGTTGCCGTGGTGTCCCAGTCTGGGAGGCTGCCCGCCTCGATATTCGCCGACGCGGCACGTCCTCCCATCGTGGTGACTAGTTCAAGGGCGGCTGCGACGTGGCAAAGGTCCGGCCCGGATCGGCATCCGGAAGTGCTGATCGCTGGCGACGACGCCGTCGACATGACAACGGTTCTCACCGAACTGCGACAGCGGGGCATGCGGCGAGTCCTCTGCGAGGGTGGACCGACGTTGCTCGACGAACTCGTGTTGGCTGACCTCGTCGATGAGATGTGCGTGACCATTGCCCCAAAACTCGCCGGGACGAGTCAGTCCGCCGCATCCAATGACGTCGGGCAACTCGCGGCGCCCACCAGGCTGTCGCTACGTCACGTACTGACCCATGACGGTTACCTATTCCTCAGGTACGGCCGCTGACACGAACCGCATCCCTACCCCCAGCTCGGTCCGGTCGTCGCGCACGAGCGAAGTCCAACGACGCACGGCCTCGTCGTGCACGAGTGACGCACGCCGCGCGTCATGTCATCAACCATTCAATCGTGGACAGGCCTATCAAACGCATCGTCAGTGAGCGTCGGGGTCCACGAGGTAGGCGACCACGACGTCAACCATGCACGAGATTGCGTTGCGGTCAATCACTTCGTATCCGTGGGTGCTCAGCGTCGGCAGACAGAGTAGCGCGGCGCGCGGACTAAGCCCATTGGCCTTCGCATGCGACGCGTCAGACTCGAAAGCCCCCAACGAGGCGGCCTGAGGCGAGAGTCCTTGGCTGCGAGCAATTTCCATCAAGCGATCGGCGACGTCTTTGTCGTAAACGCAGAGTGCATCGCCGTAAGCCACTATCGGACCGCCGCCGACCGTCGTACCGTATTCCGCTTCCGTTGGTCCGACCTCCAAGGCCAAGGTCAGGTCTCCCGGCAATGTCCGGCTGGCGTATGAGCCGCCCACCCCGCCTGACTCCTCGTTGGTCGTGAACACCAGGTAGGTGTCGCTGCGTGGTCGCTGGTCAGTCTCGCGGAGCCTGCGCGCCACCTGCAGCAGAGCTGTCACCGATGCTCGATCGTCGATGAAGTACGACCCGATGTAGTCGGTACCGACGTCGACCAACCTTCGCTTGCTCTGGTCGATGCACACACGGGTACCTGGTCCTACGCCGGCTGCAGCGAGTTGGTCGGGAGTGCGTCCCGTGAACACGTAGACGTGCGACCAGTCCAGCGCCTTGTCGCCCTGGTCCGGCTTGGTCTCCCAGATCCGGTGGCTCTCCTTCGTGGTGTGCTCGGAACCCAGGGCGAGCACCCCGACCAGGGTCTCCTTGTCCCCGAGAATGGCAACCGGGCCCAAGCCGAAGTTGCCCGGGTACATCGTGCCGAGTGGCACGAGGCGCAGCGAACCGTCGGACTCGATTCGCTTGACCATCATCGACAGCTCGTCGAGGTGAGCCATCACGCGCGTCGCGCGCGCACTGCCGTCGTCACCGTCCGCGCCGCGAATGAGCGCCACCAGATTTCTCGCCGGATCGGTCCATAGCTGGTCGACGAACGGTTCGAGTTCGCGACGGCAGACATTGCGGACGGCATCTTCCTGGCCACCCGGTCCGTACGTTTGCAACAGCTCCTGCAGGAGGTCGGTACCGGCCGCGCGCTGGCTCTCGCAGCTCACTGCAAGTCAGCTCGACCGTCGGAGACGAGGTCGCGCTCGTGCTCGGTGCGATGTTGTAGTTCGTCGTCGACGTGCTTGCCGACCTTCGCATGTTTGCGGTGGTCGGAATGAGGGTGCTCGGTGGGCACCATGACGTCGTCAAGATCCGGCTGATCGTTTTCCGTTGCCATGGAAGCGCCAATACCCCCTGCCGCGCACGGCCAACCGCCTGCGGTCTCTGCGCCCTCCATCGTGACGCCCGCCCGTGTCGAGCATGCTTGCTTCGGCGCGCCGACACCAGAATCGCCGGCCGGCCGAGCCGTGGGCCGGCCGCGTGCCTCATCGACAACCACTGGCTCAAAGCCGTCCGGGGATCGCCGGGACGGCAGGCGTGACGGCCGAGTGACTCTGGGCCGTGCAGTGCGGCCAGGTCGGCGTCTTGAGGGCTACCTCCCGTACCTTTCTTCGACGAGTTGCTGGATGGCGAAGCGGCCGGCCCTCGACCCGTCCGCAAATCTCGAACCGGCGGCTTCACCGCTTGGCTAGTTGCAATGGGTTCATGTAGTCGCGGAAATGAGTGACGAGGCCGTCTCGCCTGGTTATGAACCAGACATAGCTCAGAAGCAGCGGCGCGTCGTCGGAGGTGCGTTCGTGGCGGCCGTTGGCCTCGACGATTGTCTCGTCGCCGGCGTCGCGTACGCGGACGTCGCTGAACGGTCCGAAGCGAAGGAGTCCGGCGTTGACGACGCCGCTCATGTAGCCGCGGATCTCGTCGCGACCGTCGAGTCGGCCGACGCCCCCCTCGGGGGCAAAGGGAAACTCGTGGACTGCATCGGGGGCGTAGATCTCCATCCAACCGTCGACGTCACCCGACTTGAGCGCGTCGAGCGCGTGAGCGAGCCAGTCGGGAAAGTCGGTCGTGAACGACATTTCAGTTCCTCCGATAGATTTACGGACTGTGAGTCCCCACGACGTTAGCAGAATTACGGACCGCGAGTCCGAAAATGTCGCTACGCGCCGGGGCCGTCCCGCGTTCCCTCCGGATGCGGTGCTGGCCGCCGCCGACACGCTGTTCGCCAGTGCAGAATCTCCGGCCAACGTGTCAATGGACGCCGTCGCAGCCGCCGCCGGGGTGGGCAAGGGGACGCTGTTCCGGGCTTTCGGCAGCCGCCGCGGGCTCTTGGACGCGCTGTGGACGTCCAAGCTCGCGACCCTGCGCCACAGCGTGGACCACGGCGAGGCGCCGTTGGGGCCAGCTGGGGCGCCAGTGGATCGGGCCGTCGCGTTCCTCGACGCACTGCTGGTGTTCAAGTTCGCGAACCACAACCTGATTCGCGCCCGCGAACTCGGGGCAGCCGGTCTGCTGCAAAGCGAGCATTACCGCTGGATGCACGGCCTTCTCGGCAATCTGGTCGAACAGGCCGCGCCCGCGTGCAGACCATCGGACGCCGGATACGCCGCCCACGCACTGCTCGCGGCCATGAACATCGACCTAATCGAAGAACTACTGGCCACGGGGCAGACCCGTGAGGAGATCCGCGAGGCACAGGCCCGCCTCACCCGAGGAGTCATGCGCACCGTGGCCGATCAATAGCACCGACGATGACACCTGCGATGGCCGACATCTGAAGGGCGAAGCCGGCCGACAGATGGCAGTCTCGGCGGATCTCCGCGTCTTCGGCCCTGGCGAATCCGTGAGCTGTCGGCTTCGGCTGAAAATTGACCTCGTGTCGACCCTGAGCAGGCTGCTCACGATTCAAACCGAAGCCGACAGAATCAAGCTCGACGTCGGCGACCACGTCGACCACGCGCTGGGCAATTTCCGCTCGACTAGGTCGGCCAATGGACCTGCGTGGGTGTGAGACCGGGACCCTTGCCGTGAGCGTCGTCGAACCCATCGCCCCAGCAATAGGTGTGTCCGTCGCTGAGCGCGCACGCAAAGCTCGCGCCAGCTACGACCTGAGTGACCGAGCTGAGACCTGGGACGGTGACCGGCGCGGTCTGCGGTTCGGTGTTTCCGCTACCGAGCTGTCCCGCGTCGTTGGCGCCCGCGCACACCGGTCGGCCGTCGGTGACGGCACACAGGACGGAGTGGCTCGACTTCAGCGTGTTGTCCGCCCCTTGGGTGACGTTGCCACCCAGCGCGAGACCGCTGACCTTTCCAAAGCCGGGAACCGGGACCGGGGTGGAGTGAGACCCAGAGGGTTCGGGCGTGCCGAGCAGACCAGAGGCGTTACCCCAGCAGTACAGCGTCTCGTCGCTGATCCCGCAGGACACCGTGCTCGACGTCGCCACGGCCGTGACACGGCCGAGACCCCCGACCCGTCGCGGGGTGAACTGACGCTCGGTGGTGCCGTCGCCCAATTGGCCGTAGCGGTTGTTGCCCCAGCACCACGCCTCGTCGGCCGCGACTGCGCACACGGTGCCGAAGCCCATCGTTACCGACGTCGCCGCACCCAATCCCTCGACCCGCACCGGTCGAGCGCTGGGCTCAGTCGTGCCGTTGCCAAGTTGACCAACGGGATTGTCGCCCCAGCAGTAGATGGCAGCCGAGGCAACGGCGCAGACCGTCCCGCTCTCGATGGCGACTGAGGTGACGTTGCTCAGGCCCTCCACCTTCTGCGGGGTGGGCTCGCTATCTCCGATCTTCCCGACCATGCCGTTGCCGAGTTCTCCGTGTTCGTAGCTGCCCCAGCAGTACAGGTCGCCGCCGCCGATTGCGCAGTACGTCCCCACATCGGAGACGATTGCGGTGACGTTGGGCGGTCCCGCGACCTTCTCGGGGCCATCGTCGATCCCTACCGAGCCCCAACAGTAGGCAGTGCCGTCCTGGCCGGCCGCGCATACGTTGATGGTTCCCGCACTGAGCGCGCGGATGGGTACGTCGCCCGCTGCGTCCAAGGACTTCGACGTCGACCTCGCGACGTCCTCCGATGGTCGAGACTTCGAGCCGTCCGGCCACACAGCGACACCCACCACCGCAGCAGCGATCAGCGTGACCACTGCCGCCAGGACGATCAGCGGGGTGCGTGCGCTCCTGCCGCTTGAAGGCCGAGGGGCCGCCATGGTCCGCCACGGTTCGGTGGGTTCGTGGGCCACCGGTTCCTGCGTCTCGCGGCGCACCGTGATGGCGGGGTTCACGTTGGTGGCGGGCGCCGGCGCGGGTGCCGACGGCGGAGGTGCCGCCGGCTGAGCGCAGGCTGGGACGGCCGCACGCAGCGCCGCGGCGAACTGCCCGGCCGTGGCGAAGCGGTCCGCCGGGAACTTCGCCATCCCGCGCGCAAGAACCGCATCCATTGGTGCCAGCCATGGCGCCGTGTCACTCAGTCGCGGCACCGGGCCGTTGATGTGCTTCATCATCAACGCACCAGGGTTGTCACCAGAAAACGGTGGCTGACCGGCGAGCAGGTGAAATGCGGTGCACGCGAGGGAATACTGATCCGACGGCGGCATGGCGCGCTGCCCGGTCAGCGTTTCGGGCGGAGCGTAGGCCAAGGTGCCGATGAAGGCATTCGTCGCAGTCAGGGCCGTGCCGTCGAGGAGGCGTGCGATGCCAAAGTCCAACACGGTGACACGACTGAGATCGCCTCCAGGAGTGCGCTGCACGATCACGTTGGCGGGCTTGATGTCGCGATGGATCACTCCACGCGCGTGCGCGTAGTCAAGGGCGTCGGCGATCCGTTCGACGATGGTGGCGACCTCCGCAGGCGGCAACTGTCCACACCCGTCCAGATCCTCCCCGTCGAGGTAGCTCATCGTGAACCAAGGAGTGCCCTCGGTGATGCCGTAGGCGTAAACGGTGACGATTCCGGGATGGTCCAGCGACGCCGCGGTCCTGGCCTCATTGGTGAACCGCTCCGCGAACTGGCTGTCGCCGGCGTGCACCGACACCACCTTGAGCGCTTCCAATCGCCCCAGCACGATGTGTTCGGCAAGCCAGACCTGGCCCATACCGCCCGCGCCGAGCGGTCGCAGGATGCGGTAACCCGCGAATTCGTCACTGGCGCTGAAAGTAGCCACCGCTTCCCCCTTCGCGACCCGTTCTACCGGACCCAGAGGATTGTAAGGAAACGACGAAGACGGCCCCCGCCGCAGTCGGGCGCAGCTAGCGATCAGCTCACCCTCCAGAAGGGCGTGTGCCGCAGAGACACAACCGCCCCCGTCTCGGACTCGAGCCATCCGCGGCTGATCGAGGATGTGCGCTACGCGCTCCAAGTGGAAGATGTCTACCGCAATGTCATTGATAACAGGGGTTGTCGATGTCGACAGTCTGACGAAGCAGAATGCCAAAAGCATGCGGCTAAATTGCGACTTCAGACACCTCAGGGCACCAACCCCGTACACCAACGACCTTGGGGACAAGATCTGGACGGCCTGAAATCTCTAGCTTCGAGACAGCGCGCGAACTTGGAACCAACTGCCGGGCCGGTTGGCGTGCGGAGATGTGTCGGCCAGGCCCATGCACAGGGACTGATAGGACCGCCGTCGCCAAGGGGTTACGGACAGAGCTTTCGACCCTGCTCGGTCAGGGAATCGAAAGAGGTGGGGACCGGCTGCCTTTCGCCACCGATCTCGACGTAACCGTGCACCAAGATCGGCGCAACACTCGGGTAGCGACCGACCCACCGGGCACTATCACTCAGCGCGTATTCCGTTCCATTGGCGGCAAACGTCACCCAGTCCGGGGCGTGGCAGGTCAGTACGCCCTGGTCGACGGTGAACGGCCACGAGTCGTGATTCGTCGCGCTCTGCCACTCGGTTCTCGAGACCACGGCGCTGTCCGTAGGCTTGGATTGGTCCGCGCAACTCACCAGCGCAAGCGCGGCTGCGGCTGCCGTCAAAACCACACGAATCCCCATGGGCAACACTAGCTCTGGCTAGCAAAGCGAGGCTGTGCGGCGCTAGATTCGACGAGCAATCTACGCGACGGCGCCCCGGGGTTGAGGTTACTCAGTTCGTGTCTCTGCTCTACTCGTGCGCGCCCAGCGTGCCATCGAGATACTGGGAACGACATGCGCGGCGGGCGAGTTTACCGCTGGTAGTGCGTGGAATTGCTCCTGCAGGAACGAGTTTCACGTCGGCGACGGGCAGTCCGTGTCGGCGCGAGACGGCCGCGCGGACGGCAGCGATGATCGGTTCGGGACCGGCGCGGCCAGCGCCGGGCGCTCGCTCGGCCACGATGACAAGGCGTTCGGCGGTGTCCTTCTTGGACGACCCGTGTCCTGGTATGTCCCCGGTCGGAACGGCGAACGCTGCAACGTAGCCGGCGCGGATCGCCGCAGATGCCTGCGCGGTGGTCCATTCGATGTCTTGCGGGTAGTGGTTACGGCCGTCGACGATGATCATGTCCTTGAGCCGACCGGTGATGTAAAGCTCGCCGTTGATGTAGACCCCGAGGTCCCCAGTGCGCAGCCACGACGCGTCGTGATGTGCTCCCGTGGCGTGGCTACCCGTGGATAAGCGGGACCGCAGCTTGTTGGCGAACGTTTGCTTGCTTTGAGCGGGGCGTCCCCAATATCCGCGCCCAATGTTGTTGCCGTGCAACCAGATCTGCCCGATGTAGCCGTCGGGCAATTCATTGGCGTCGTCGCTGACGATGATCGCCCACTGACCCGCGGACACCCGGCCGCATGATATCTGTGCGATAGCGGTGGGCGCGTCGGGAGCCACAACCACTGCCTTGCCCGCGCCCAGTTCTGCGCGATCCAGGTAGGTTGCCGTTGCTTCGGCGTCGGGAGCGATCGTCGAGACGAACAGGGTGGCCTCTGCTAGTCCGTAGGACGGCATGATTGTCGTCGGCTTCAGCCCGTAGGGCGCAAAGGCCTCGTTGAATTTGCGGATCGAGTCCAGGTTGACCGGTTCGGAGCCGTTGATCAGACCGGCGACGTTGCTGAGGTCGAGCTGTTCACCCTCCGGTGGTACTCCCCGCTGGGCCGCGAGCTCAAAGGCGAAGTTTGGTGCGGCCGCGAACGTGCGGCCGTGTTTGGCTTCTTCGGCGAGCGCGCGGATCCAGCGCAACGGCCGACGAACGAAGGCGATCGGGGACATCAGGGTTTGAAGACCCCCGAATAGAGCGGGAAACATGATGAACATCAGACCCATGTCGTGGTACAGCGGCAGCCAGCTCACGCTGCGAATATCGAAGTCCAGTCCCACGCCGATGATCATTTGCAGCACGTTGGTGACCGCAGCGCGGTGAGTGATCTCGACGCCAACAGGGGAGCGGGTCGAACCGGATGTGTACTGCAGGTAGGCAATGTCATCGGAATTGATCGGTACCCGGGTAAATGTTGCACCCACAGAGTCGGGGACGGCGTCTATGGCGATCACCCGTGGGCGTTGATCGCGGTCTAGCTTGCGCAGGAAAGTCTGGACGGCGGCGCTCGCCCCAGTGGTAGTCAGTATCACCGAGGGCCGCGCATCAGCGAGCACCGCGTTCAGTCGCTCGACGTGGCCAGCCAGTTCGGGGGCAAACAGGGGCACGGCGATCATCCCGGCCTTGATGGCGGCGAAGAACCCGACGACGTAGTCGAGACCCTGCGGGGCGAGAATCGCCACCCGCTCACCCGGTGTGGAGACCTGTTGTAGTCGCGCGCCGACGGCATGCAACCTAGCTCCCAACTGGCTGTAGGTGAGGTCGTTGGGCTCGCCGTCGGGGCTGTGCGTGTAATCGAGGAACCGGTAGGCCGGATAACCGCCGAAATCAGCGATATTGCGATCCAAGAACAACGTCAGGTTCGCGTCGTCGGGTAGGGCGATACCACCATCGGCGTCGAAGTAGTCCTCCAATTTTAGTGAGGTCCGACGGTCCGCAACACGCTGTCCTGCCGACTCAGTCATATCCTCAGTTTAAGAGTGACCAAATCATCGAGCCCGTGGGCATGGTCACCCGCGGTGGCCCGCTTGGTCGGTAGAAGCATCCGGAGTTTGATGCCGCCCTCCTCAGAAGGTTCGTACCTGGAATCAAATACCCTGCCAATCCGATCAAGATCGCCGATATCCCGCGGTTGCGGCCACTCCGGGCTCGGTTAGGTGAGCTTGTATCGGCGCCGAACGCGATCGCGCAGCTCAACGACCGTGATGGACGGCCTTGACCCGGACCTGTGATACCACCTGTGTGACCTTCTCGTGTACGAAGACAGTCACTATGACGACGGCACTCACGCTGCGTCAGGAGTGCAAGCACACAGGCTGGTGCCCGGCGTTCGATGTGCACTGCAAAGAGGACGCGACACCTGCTCTCACATGACAGCACGAAGAGCAAGGCATGACGACGTGAAGTCCAGAGCTGATCCCCTCGCAGCGGGAAGTATCGCAAGTCGCCACCCGGGCTGCTTCGTGGTCCAGCGCCGCTACTGCGGTGTTGCGACTGCCGTACGTGGTGTCCGTCGCGGGCTCTGGAGGGCAGCGCTTCGGCGACGCAGGTTCACGGCCGCGACACGGAACATGACCGCGGGGTGGAGTAGTCGACTCGGGAAGTCGACCAAGGCGTTCACCTTGGAGAACTGTCCGGCGATCACGGCGTCGGACTCACAGGCGGTCAGCACCCAGTCCACGTAGGCGTTGGCAAGGCGCGCCGACAGCGGTCGCGGCCCCTCCACCTCGGGCAGCGCCAGGTCGGCCCCGGCAGCAAGCTGCCAGGCTGCTGCGACCGGCTTCGCGGCAGACTTGAAGAATCGCCGGGACAGGTCACGGTCTCCGTGCAGTAGGCAATCGTGCAGTGCCGAGGCCTCCAGCGCAGCGACCGTCATGCCCTGTCCATAGACGGGGTTGAAGCTGCAGATAGCGTCGCCGAGGGTCAGCAGACCATCTGGGAATCGGCGCATCTTGTCGTAGCGTCGCCACTGGCTGGACGGCATGCGATGGGTCGCCACCTCAGCGAGTGGTTCGGCGTCCCGGGCCGCCGCCAAGACATGAGGTGGACCGAACTCCTGGGCGAAGGAGAGCATGCCTGCTCGGTCATCCGGCGACTGCTGTCCCGCCATCCCAAAGACTGTGAACAACCAGGTGTCGTTCTCACAGCAGAACAGCGCCATCCCGGTCGGTCGACCCGGCACGGGCCCGATGAGAACGATTGCTTCCCTCAGAGTTCCTGGCGCGATCCGCAGCGGTTGGCTGGCATACGTCGTATTCATGGCGACGCGATCCTCGACCGGGCGGCCGTAGCCGAGGCTCTCCAGCCAGGCCGGCGTGCGGGAACCGCGGCCCGTCGCGTCCACGATCAGGTCCCCGCTCAACTCTCTTTCAGTGCCGTCGTCGCGGTTGCTCACCCGCACTCCGGTGACGCGACCGCAATCCGTCGTCGACGTCAACCCGGCCACGTCGTGGCCTTCCAGGATCGTGACGTTTCGAAGTGCCTGTAGGCGCCGTCGTACGTGGCACTCCAGAAACGGCCTGCTCGGCAAGTACGTTGCCATCGCCTTGGAATCGACTGCTGCCTTGCCGGACCGCAGTATTTGGTGGCCGCCAAACGAGAAGAAGAACTTGGAGAGGTCTCCGTCGTCCAACACGGGAGCACCATCGACAACCAACCCGTGAAGAAGCCCGGGGAACAGCTCATCCAAGATCTGTGCGCCACGCGGCAGCAGAAGATGGGCGTGGCGACCCTGCGGCACTCCCCGCCGGTTCGCGGGATCGTCGGGCAGCACATCGCGTTCCACCACGGTGACGCTCCGAAAGAAGTTGGCTAGCACGCTCGCGGCGAGCAGCCCGCCCATGCTCGCCCCAAGAACGACCGCATGCTCACCGAGTTCCTGCGGGGTCTGCGGCGCCGTCGGCAGGTTGGTGCGGATGGTCATGGTGGTCTCCTCCGGATCGGTGTCAGTCGACCATCCGATGTCGTCGGCGTGGGATCATCGGTCCCAGCGCGTAGATCGGTGCGGTGAGTTGTCGTAGCTCCCCACGATGGGGCGGTATATCTACGCGGTTCCGCCGATGTTCTGCTGTGCCCTGTCACCGCATGCTGGCTAGCATGAGCGGAACGGACCCACGGGCGGACACGCCTTTGAACTGGAGCGATCTGGGTGTGACCGAGCTTCCGACCGGAACGGTGACGCTGCTACTCGCCGACGTCGAAGGCTCGACGCGGCTGTGGCAGACCCAACCGGGGGACATGACGGCCGCCATCGCGCGGCTCGATCGCACGGTCTCCGAGGTGATCGCCGCCCATCACGGCGTGCGGCCGGTCGAGCAGGGCGAAGGCGATAGCTTCGTGGTCGCGTTCGCGCGGGCCAGTGACGCGGCGGCGTGTGCGCTGGAGTTGCAGCAGGCACCGTTAGCCCCGGTCCGGCTACGCATAGGCGTGCATACGGGGGAGGTGCAGCTGCGCGACGAGGGCAACTACATCGGTCCAACCATCAACCGGACTGCACGTCTGCGCGATCTGGGCCACGGCGGGCAGATCGTGTTGTCGGGAACAACCGGGGATCTGGTTCTCGACCGGCTCCCGCCTGACTCCTGGCTGACCGACCTGGGTTCCCATCAGCTACGGGACCTTCCGCGCCTGGAGCGGGTGGTGCAGCTATGCCATCCCGACCTACGCAACGACTTCCCTCCGCTGCGCACGCCTGAAGCCGTTGTCGCCCAGCATCTTCCGACACAGTTCACGAGTTTCGTTGGCCGCGAGGCCGAACTCAACGATGTGCGGCGGGTGCTGGCCGACAACCGGCTTGTCACCCTCACCGGTGCGGGCGGGGTCGGCAAGACGCGCCTGGCGGTGCAGCTGGCGGGCGAGATCGCGGGCGGATTCGACGGTGGGGTGTGGTTGGTCGATCTGGCGCCGATCTCCGATCCCGATCTGGTGCCAAGCACCGTGACGCGCACGTTGGGCTTGCCCGACCAGCAGGGCAGCTCCACGATGGACATGCTCGTGCGGTTCGTCGGCGACCGCCGGATACTGCTGGTGCTGGACAACTGCGAGCATCTACTGGACGCGTGCGCGGAACTGGTCGTCGGCCTGCAGGGCGCGTGCCCTGCGGTGATGATCGTCGCAACTAGCCGCGAGCCCATTGCCGTCGCCGGCGAGGTGAGTTGGAGGGTGCCGTCGCTCTCGTTGGCTGACGAGGCGATCGAGTTGTTCGCCGACCGCGCGCGGCGGGTCCGCCCCGATTTCCGCCTGACCGAGGACAACGCCGCTATCGCGGCCGAGATCTGCCGCCGACTCGACGGGGTGCCGCTGGCGATCGAGTTGGCGGCAGCGCGAGTCCGCGTCTTGTCGCTGACCGAGATCCGCGACGGCCTGCACGACCGCTTTCGACTGCTGACCGGCGGTGCACGCACCGCGGTGCGACGCCAGCAGACGCTGCGGGCTTCGGTGGATTGGTCGCATGCGTTGCTGACCGATCCCGAGCGCATCTTGTTCGGTCGGCTGTCGGTGTTCGTGGGTGGGTTCGACCTCGAAGCGGCCGAGGCGGTGGCCGGTGGCGGGGACGTCAAGCGGTTCCAGGTCCTCGACCTTCTCACCCTGCTGGTCGACAAGTCTCTAGTGGTGGCCGAAAGTACAAGTGGTGCAACGCGATACCGGCTACTGGAGACGGTGCGCCAGTACGCTCTGGAGAAGCTCGGCGAGTCCGGTCAGGCCGACGCGGCGCGGGCCCGTCACCGAGATTTCTACACGGCCCTGGCGGCGATGCTCGATACCCCTGCGCCTGTCGGTCACGACCGATGGCTCGAGCGGACCGATACAGAGATCGACAACCTGCGCGCTGCATTCACGTGGAGCAGGGAGAACTCCGACAACGAGGTCGCGTCACAGCTGGCGTCGTCGCTGCACCCACTGTGGCTCGCGCGGGGCCGCATCCGGGAGGGGCTGGCCTGGTTCGACGCCGTTCTCGCCGACCAAGACGCAGATACTTCCGAGGTGGCGCCGGCCGTGCGCGCGCGGGCGCTGGCCGACAAGGCCACCCTCAACGCGCATATGGGTGCCACCGACAGCATGGAGCAAGCTCTCGAGGCGCTGGCGATCGCGCGGGACGTCGACGACCCCGCCCTGCTGCTTCGGACGTTGGCCGCCTGCGGTTGCGTCGCGGTCTACGACTCCGAGGTCGCCCAGCCGTACTTCGCCGAGGCGATCGACCTGGCTCGCTCGTTGGGCGACGGATGGCGGCTCAGCCAGATTCTGGGTTGGCAGGCGTTCGGCCTAACCATGGACGGTGATCCGATCGCGATCCGCGCGGCCGCCGGAGAAGGGCGTGACCTCGCCGGCGCCATCGGTGACCGGTTCTCCTCACATGCGTGCCGCTGGAGTCTCGCCGTGGCACAGGGAATGACCGGTGATGTGGCTGGAGCCGTCGCACAGCTGGATGAGGTGATTACCGAGGCCGACGCAGCTCTCGACGTGTACTGGAGGTGTTGCGCCCTATCCATGCAGGCGGTCATGCTGGCGTGGCACGGGAACCCGAATGCGGCAAGGGAGACGGCCAACGCGGCCGTCGAGGTCGCCGCAGAACTTGGCGGAATCTTCCCCGGCCTCGCCCACGTAGGGTTGACTGCCGCGAACCTTGCCGGGGGCGACGTCGCTGCGGCGGACGTGGCGATCGCGGCGGGCTTGCCCCATCTCAATCTTCAACCCAAGTTGGCGGCGATCTGGATCGCGTACGCGGCTCAGGCAGCGCTGACCTGTGGGGATCTGCCAACCGCCCGGCGTCTGGCCGATGACGCGGTCGCGCGGACCAGCGGCTTTCATCTGGGGCTGGCCCTTTCGGTGCGCGCAGGAGTGGCGATCGCGCAGGGCGAGCCCGAGCACGCCAGCCGAGACGCGCACGACGCACTCACAACCGCCGCGAGCACCGGGACCTACGGCGCTACGCCAGAGGCTCTGGAATGCCTCGCCATACTTGCCTTCGGCGCAAGCAGTCACGCTGAAGCGGCGCGGCTGTTCGGCGCCGCGGACGCCCTCCGGCGACGCGGCGGCCTCGTCCGCTTCGCGATCTTCGACGGGTTCTTTGAGTTCCCGATCGCGGAGCTTCGTGAGACCTTGGGCGAGAAGGACTTTGATTCGGCGTGGGCTGGGGGCGCCGCGCTGTCGACCGAAGAAGCGATCGCCTACGCCCGGCGGCGTCGCGGCGAACGCAAACGACCCAGCAACGGGTGGGCGTCGCTGACTCCCACCGAGCGCGACGTCGTGCGACTGGTCAGCGAAGGGCTCGCCAACAACGACATCGCCATAAGGCTGTTCGTCTCACCCCGCACCGTGCAAACCCACCTCACCCACGTCTACGCCAAACTCGGCCTCACCTCGCGCGTACAACTCGCGCAGGAAGCAGCCCGGCACGGCTGACCCCGCATCATGTCGGACGGTCTGCGGGATGCGCTGTTCTAGAAAGGTCTTCGGTCAGCTTGTCTCCACGCGGTCGACCCGGAAGAGCGACGAACGCAAGTTCAGAGATCAACAACAGACGGCGCTGACTGCCAAAGCTGAGGCGTCGTGTAGGGAACGTCTTGAACATACGAGGACAGTTGGCATTAGCGTGAGACAGACCGAAACGGACCTCGACTGCACTTTCTCAAGTACGGCTGCACCAGTGCCGCACCTATGCAACGAACTTGAGACACGCCGGACCGGATTCGCGACGCTGAGTCGGCGTGACGTCGCGCCTCAGCCCGGAGCGTGCTCGTGAGCGAAGCCGTGGATATAGGAGACGACATCACTTACGGCCTCGCACGGCAACATATGCGTCGCTTCCGGCCATAACCGATGCCCCATGACGGCGCGACACGCAGTATCCGGTCGAGTCCCCGTACAGAGTCGTGAATCGTGTTTCCTGCCAACAGAACTTGCACGGGCACATCGATCGAGTGCAGTAGGAAATCAGGTATGCATCGGGGAAATGGCGTGCCAAAGAAGCGAAGGCGGAACCGGCAGCCATCGCTAGCTTCATCACGCTATCGAGAAGACTGCCCGGCGCTGGGTTGCCGAGGATCTCGGCCACGGTGCGCTGTTTACCTTTAGCACCTGCACGCAACAGCGGCCCCGGTTCGCCAGAACCACAGACAATCGAGCGACTGTGTTGACGGGCTCGATGAGCGTCACCGACGCGAGTTGGTCGGGCAGTCGTGCCGCGGTTCCCGCTAGCTGCGCGTACGTGACATGGGTGCCAGCAACGACTTACCTCCGTGGACAGTCGTACACATGCCGAATCCCGGTTGGTTTAGTGCTGGCGCCGCGATGTGAAGCGCGACGTGACGGCGTGCGTCGCGCCGGCGGCCAGCGCGGGCAACCCCGCATAGGTGCGCGGATCAAGTAGCGCCGGCCAGGTGTGACGGCTGCTGGGTCGGTCGTTCTTGGCGAGCCGTTCAGCCAGCCACCACAGGCTCATCGGAACTGCGAAGGGATACAACAGTAGGTGTTCTGCGAGAGGGTCGCGGTGGTAGCTGACCGCGGCTCCGCCCTGGGTGTAGGTGTCGACGAGGCGATCCACGTCGGCGACATCGACGATCTTGTCGTGCACGCCCTGGATGAGGAGCACGGGCATGCTCGGTGTCTTCTGCCCGAGCCGCGTCACCTCGAAGACATGCCGAAGTTCGGGCAGCCCGAACAATTCCTGAAAGCTCAAGTCGACGTAATCAGCGATGTCGACATTGCGGAAGCGCCGGATGGCCTCGCCGGTCGACATCTGCTCGATCTGGGCGAGCAGGGCTTTGCCGGCTTCGGTCGCGTGTTCGTCGACGACCTTCCTCGCCTCAGGGAACACGTGCACCAGCGACGCGACCATCAATGCCGCAAGACCTGCCCACGGCGACGCATTCAGTCTGCGCGCAACGCTTTCCGGATCCACCACCGGTGAACCCATCACCGCTCCAACGATTGCGAGCTCGGGCGCGTACGTCGCGGCGGCTTCAGCTGCCCATCCGGTGGCCAGCCCGCCGCCCGAATATCCCCACACCGCCATCGAGGTGTCGGGCGAAAGACCCAACTCCGGGTAGCTGGCTGCAGCGCGTAGACCGTCAAGAACACGAAAGCCCGCCTCGTAGGGCGCGCCCCACATGCCCTTGAGTCCCTCGTGATCGGGGATGCTGACGGCCCACCCGCGAGACAGGGCCGCGGTGACGAAAAGGAACTCGGCCTGGACAGAGGCCCCGACCAACTCCGCGCCCAGCCGCAGGGCATAGGACGGAAAACACCGCGCCGCTACAGCGTCGATTGCGCACTGGTATGACAACAACGGACACTTCGCCCGGTCCGTCCCGTGCGGAACTACTACCGTGGTCACCGCCGCCTCGGGGCGACCGTGCGAGTCGGTACTGCGATACATCAGCTGGCACGCTGCGCCCTGCCGAAAACGACCGAAGAACGACACCTGCACCGCCCGCGACCGTAGTACCGCGCCCGGGGGAACCTCGTCGAGACCGGTAGGGCTCTCGTAGAACGGGTCGCAATCAGGTGTGGGGATGCCCGCGCGTCTCCGGGGCGACGATTTCTCAATCATGTTCTTTCCCCAGCTATCGCCATCAGCTAACCGGCTCCATCAGTTCTTCAGGCGTGAGCCGCAGCAGCGCCGTGGGCCTGGCGAGGATCGTTGGCTCGAACAATTTGTCCGGCTCCGTAGCGAGGACAGTCACGGCAGCTGCCTAAGCCTATCTGTGACTGTGCGCGGGCGCCCCTCACGGGAGCTTGTCAGCGACGAGGCCTGCGATCGCACCTGCCTTCTCGACGTCTGCGCCCCGGCCGTTGAGCTCGACGTCGATCAGATACCGCGAATGCGACGTGAGCGAGCGCCAATTCGTAAACGGCGTGATGAGCCCGTCCTTCGTCGACACGCGGACTTCCGCATTGGACGCACCTTCGACGTCGTTCGTGCCGACGATCGCCTGGACGAATGTGAGGTCATCGCTCAAGCGGTCTTCGACGGTGATGCCGCGACACTGCCCCCATCGGGTGGCGATCCGGCGGTACCAGGATTGGACTGTTGCCGCCGAGTCCAGTTCGACGATCGCCACTGCGACGTTGACGGGTTGGTCGGAGCCCGGCGGCGTCGACCACACCCGGCGGACGGTAGCTCGGATGGGCGCGCCATCGTAGGTACGGCCGACACCGGCGTGCACGACTCCGTCGCACTCTTGGCCAGGGGACGAATTCCCCCGTAGCTCATCGGTAATGCCCGTCGAGTCGCCGCGCATGGGCGTCCCGAGCAGGTCCGTGAGCTCAGCGGGGGTGGGTAGTGCCCGCTGCGCGGCGGTCACCACGGACGAACCCGCGACGACGCGGGAGCAGCCCGTGACCAGACCGAGCACCAACATCACGACGACGACTGCGCGGTTCATCGGCCGGATTCGTAAACGGCGAGTTGGTCGAACGTGACGTAGGCAATCTGAGTGGAGTCGTCGGGCAGTCGCACCCGAACCGTCAGACCGGGTCCGACGGCGTCGGCATCGACGACGACATCCGTGGTGCCGGGCGGCAGATTCTGTGGCGGCCCCCGTGTCATCGGTTGGCGGAGACACGATGACACGCGGGCACAGCGGGGACTCAAAGACTTCGGCGTGTTTGCCGAATATGGCCATTGCTCAAGGTTATGCGCAACGAGCGCCCGCCAGTGTTCCTGCAACTCGAGAACAGGGCTGACCACCCCATGGACGAAGGTGCTCAAGCGCGCATCCTCGACGAC
>Ga0070667_100001888_pt1 | contig 18600 bp, 24 predicted proteins | sample KBSS33metaG_FD_64659 | JGI IMG/M metagenome (GOLD analysis project Ga0070667, IMG submission 64659) | Switchgrass rhizosphere microbial communities from Kellogg Biological Station, Michigan, USA - KBS S3-3 metaG | ecosystem: Host-associated > Plants > Roots > Rhizosphere > Soil ... | reverse complement strand
ATAGACGCTCCGGCCGACCGCGGCTTGGCGGAGGGGTTGAGGAGCGGCATTGCCGGGGCCACGATGAACAGGCCCGGATGGGACGCGCGGGGTGCATGCATGGCTGACAACCCATGCCCCGGCCCGCGACGCCGACCCGATACACCGGACAAGGCATGATCAGCACCTTGCCGGATGCTGCGTCATATAACCTATATGGCTCTCGATGTCAAGCAAATCCTACCCACACGGTGGGGAGGGGGACCGCCGCCGCAGGCGGTGGTGGAGGGACTCGCGGCCTGACGCCACCTCGCGCGATGCCGCGACTCCCTCCGTCAGCGCTGCGCGCTCCCACCTCGTCACATTGTGGGGACGACGTATGCGGTCAGGCGAACTTGCCGGGCTTGGCGATTTCGCTCACCGGCTTGCGGCCGCTGGGCACTTCGCGCTCCTGCAGGAACTCGGGCAGCGTTTCCTTGCCAGCCTGCTTGCCGATCACGAAGGCAGCTTCCAGCCGGTGATCGGCGGGTATGCCCAGCGCCGCTTCCGCCTCGCCGAACTTGAGGCCGCTCATGCCGTGCGTGTGGTAGCCCATCGCCTGCGCCTGCAGCGCCGCCAGCGCCCACGCGGCGCCGGCATCGAAGCTGTGGCTGTGGTTGGGGTTATCGCCCTGCTCCGAGCGCATCAGCGTGTCCGACACGACGAAGACGAGCGCCGAAGCGCTTTGCGCCCAGCCCTTGTTGAAATCGATCAGCTGGTCGAGCAGCAGCTCCCAGTTGGCATCGCCGCGGCGGGCGTAGAGGAACGTCCAGGGCTGGACATTGTAGGCGCTTGGCGCCCAGCCAGCCGCCTCGAAGATCACGTCGAGGTCTTCCTGTGGCATTTCGCTGCCGTCGAAGGCGCGCGGGCTCCAGCGATCGACGATGAGCTTCTCGACGCGGGGATGGGCGGTACGTCCGGTCATGGGGCAGTCCTTTGTTGAAAGCGAATTTGAGAGGCGGGAGCGGTTCGGCTCCCGCCTCTCAAGGGGGGGTTGGGTTCAGGCCGCGTCGACGAGGACGAGCTCGGCGGCCTCCAGCGCGGTGACGGAAATGGTGTCGAGGCCCGTGATGGCAACACCGTCGCGGGCCTGGGCCTCCACCCCGCCCGATGCGACGTTGCCCACCCGGATGCGGCCAGTCGCCGGCACCAGATAGGAGTGGCGGGAGGGGTCAGTGGCGTAGACCAGGGTGTCGCCGGCCTTCACCGTGGCCCCCAACACGCGGGCCTCGGCGTTGATCGGCAGCGCGTCCTCGTCGCCGGCGATGCCGCTGGCGAGCGTGACGAAGCGGCCGGTGCGGTCACCTCTGGGGAACGGACGCGCGCCCCAGCCGGGCTTCTCGCCGCGTCGATCGGGAAGTATCCAGATCTGGAACAGCGTCGTCTCCTCGTCCTCTAGGTTGTACTCCGCGTGCTGGATGCCGGTACCCGCGCTCATCACCTGGACGTCGCCGGCCTCTGTACGGCCTTCGTTGCCCAGACTGTCGCGGTGGGTGATCGCGCCTTTGCGTACGTAAGTGACGATCTCCATGTCCTGGTGCGGGTGGGGCGGAAAGCCACTCTTGGCAGCGATGGTATCGTCGTTCCACACGCGCAGCCGGCCCCAGTTGGTACGGCCCGGCTCGTGGTAGTCGGCGAAGGAAAAGTGGTGGTGCGCATCGAGCCAGCCGTGGTTGGCGGCGCCGAGGCTCTCGAACGGGCGGAGTTCGATCATGAGGGCTCCTGTCTTTTGGCAGCGGCGCAATGGCCGCGTCGTTGGAACCCACATAAGGCTTGCCTTGCGATCGGGAAATTGGGATAAAATAGACCATTGCGTTCGAAAGACTTGAATGCCCGCTCTCATCCCGCCCAGCCTCGATCACCTGCGCACGTTCCTTTGCGTGGTCGAGGAGGGCAGCTTCAACGCCGCCGCCCGCAAGCAGGGCCGGGCAATCTCGGTGGTGAGCTATGCCATCGCGCAGCTCGAAGCGCAGCTCGACGTCCGCCTGTTCGACCGGGAGGGCTCGCGCAAGCCGCAGCTGACCGACGCCGGCCGGGCGCTGCTGTCGGAGGCGCATGCGATCGCCGACGACATGGACGCGTTGCTCGCCAAGGTCCGCTCGCTTCGCCAGGGGCTCGAGGCGGAGCTGTCGCTCGCGATCGACGTGATGGTGCCCGGCCATGTCCTCGCCAAGCTCCTGCGCGACTTCCAGACGCGCTTTCCCACCGTTCCGTTGCGGCTTCATGTCGAGGCGCTGGGCGCGGTGGCAGCCCTGGTGCTCGACGGCAGGGCGACGCTCGCCATCGGGGGCCCCGATATCCTCGACCTGCCACAGATCGAGCGCGAGACGATCGGCGCGGTCGAGCTGGTCGTGGTCGCCGCGCCCGACCATCCGTTGGCGCAGATGACGCGCATCCCTCCGGGCGAGGCGCGCAAGCACCTGCAGCTCGTGCTCACCGACCGCTCACCGCTGACTGAAGGGCGCGATTTCGCCGTGTTCAGCCCGCGCTCGTGGCGGTTGGCGGACCTCGGCGCCAAGCACGCGCTGCTCAAGGAGGGGATCGGCTGGGGTTCGATGCCGCGCCATGTGATCGAGGCCGACCTCGCCAGCGGCGCGCTGGTCGAGCTGCGGCTGCCCGAGCGCTCGCTGAGTGACTATGCACTGGTGGCGCTGTGGCGCAAGGACGGGCCGCCGGGCCCCGCCGCGATCTGGGTGCTCGACGAGATGCGCGAGCGACTGGCGCAATGCCCCAAGCCGCAAACGCGTCGGTGACGCGCTCCTCCGGGCATCACCAGGCGCCCTCTTGCCAATCGCGGGGCGAAGGCCATGTTGACGCGATGACCGCCACCCGCCTGTTCGATCGCGCCGTGATCCGCCTTTCCGCCCGAGACGGCGCTAGCGAGGACGTCGGCGCCTTCCTCCAGGGCCTCGTCACCAACGACGTGACCGGCGCCCTACCCGTCTGGGCCGCGCTGCTCTCGCCGCAGGGCAAAGCGCTATTCGACTTCATCGTCTGGCCGGCCGGCCAGGGGCTGCTGATCGACTGCGAGGCCACCGCGGCCGACTCGCTGGTGAAGCGGCTTTCGCTCTACCGCCTGCGCAAGCCGATCGACATCGCCATCGATCCCGCGCTCGCCGTCCACTGGCGCCCCCACGTCGGCGATGGCGCCGCGCCGGACCCCCGCCTTGCCGCTTTGGGTGAGCGCTGGGTAGCCGCGATCGACGAGACCGATCCGGAGGAGCAGGAAAAGGGCGCCGATGCCGCCTGGCGTGCGCATCGCCTGCAGCAAGGCGTGTGCGAAGGCCGTGACGAACTGGGCGACGGGGAAACGCTCTGGCTGGAGTGCAACGCTGCCGAACTCCACGGCGTCAGCTTCACCAAGGGCTGCTACGTCGGGCAGGAAAACACTGCCCGGATGAACTGGCGGCAAAAGGTCAACCGGCGGCTGGTCGTGGTGCCGCTCGACCACTCGAACGAGAGGCGCCGCCGCGCCGCCTATCCCGATCTCGGGCTGGCGGTGGACCACTTGCGGGTGGAGGACCTGACGCCCGAGATCTCGCCGGGGTGGCTGCGCGCAGAGCTCTAAGAGGGACAGTCACCTCCGTCGGCCCTGCGGACTGCCACCTGCCCATTCCTTCAACACGGGGGGATCGCATTACAAGCAACCTCCCCCCTCGCGCAGCGATGGGGAGGAGAACCACCTCACGCGCTGAGCGCAGTCGCATCCCCCGCTACCTGGGCACGCGCCTCGAGGTCGGCGACGTAGATCCGCGCCGAGAATTCCATGCCGCGTGTAGCGCTGTAGCGCGACTTGAGTTTGCCGGTATCGCGAAAGCCCGCGCTTTCCAGCACCAGGTGGGTGTCCAGACACTCGGCGAAATGGCTGGCGACGATCCGTCTGTAACCAAGCGTCCGCGCCTGGCACAGCACCGCGCGCAGGGCCTCGCGAGCAAAGCCGCGGCCGCGGTAAGCGCCACCGAGCCAGTAGCCGATCTCGACATCGCCCTCTTCGTAGCGACCCAGGCCGATGCCGCCGATCAGCTGGGGACCGCCGGGTGCGCGCAAGTACATGAAGAAGTGTGGCAGCCGCGGATCGCGCGGCCGGTCGAGATAGGTGCGGATTTCCTCGGCGCTGCGGGGCAGCGACGCGATGCCGACATCACGCTGGACATCATCCTCGCCGAGCAACCGGACGAGATCGTCCAGATCCTCGGGCCAGCCCGGGCGTAGAAACAGCCTCTCCGTTCGGACGAACATCATACGTCCTTTCGTTATCGTTTTTCTCCCGCGACTCGGATCATGCCTGCACGCGCCTGCATTTGCACGCGCTTTGCTGCAGCCCGAAACGCAGCGACGATGGAACTCCAGACCAAATTAACGCCGTGATACCGGCGTCATGCGGAAGACCACGGATCCCCGCCTTTCATGCAGCCCTTCGCTGGTTCATGGCCGGGCAATCGTCATGGTCGCCGCCGAACTCGCCCGGCGCGTCGAAGGCGAGCTCGTACTCGCGCGCCGGCACCGCGACGCCGCGCGCCTTGCTGAAACGCTCGGTGAGCCGACCGGTGGGGCGAAAGCCCGCCTTCTGCAGGACGCGGCCCGAGGCGGGATTGTCGCAATAGTGGCTCGCCACCAGGCGCGGATGGCGCAGGGCCTGTGCGAGGCTGACAACCGCGCGCGCCGCTTCGCTGGCGTAGCCGCAACCCCAGGCGTCGCGCGCGATCCAGTAGCCCAGCTCGACCGTGTCACCCGCCGCGTGCAGGCCGGCGCCCCCGATGATCCGGGCGCCGCCCGCACCGGGTAGCGTGATCACGAATCGGGGCAGCAGGCGGTCGTGGGGCAGGTCGAGGAACGTTGCTGCATCGTGCGCGGAATAGGGCCACGGAACGCTCGACAGATTGCGCACGACTGCCTCGTCGGCGATCCGCGTCAGCAGTTCGTCCCGGTCCTCGGGCCAGCCCGGCCGCAGGAACAGCCTCTCGCTGCGAATGAACATCGTGCGTCTCCACTCATCCGCCCCGCGCGCCGCCTAGCGGTTGCGCGTGACATTGCCATTACGCACCTGAGGCCGAACGGCTCCCGCCCTTGCCGTCGGCGAACGGCGGGGGCGAAAAATAGCGCGGCAGCAATGCGTTGTGTGTGAGGGAGATACGAAAAGAGGGAGACGGGCGGGGCCCTCTCCCTCGTTCTGCCGGCCTGCTCAGGCTCGGCGGGGCCATCCCGTCAGGATGGCCCTTTGCATGACCATCCGGTTATTCGGCTGCCATCGCCATGACGTCTACCGAGACGTACTTGCGCCCCTGCTTGCCGTCATGGAAGCGCACGCGACCCTCGGTAAGGGCGAACAGCGTGTGGTCCTTGCCGATGCCGACATTCACGCCCGGGTACACGCGGGTACCGCGCTGGCGGATGATGATGTTGCCGCCGACCACTTCCTGGCCGCCGAACTTCTTCACGCCGAGGCGGCGGCCCGCGGAGTCGCGGCCGTTGCGCGAAGAGCCGCCTGCTTTCTTGTGTGCCATCTCAATCTACTCCGAATCTCTCAGGCGCTCAGCCGACCGACACGATGCGCAGCAGCGTAAGCTGCTGGCGGTGGCCGTTCTTGCGGCGGTAGTTGTGGCGGCGGCGCTTCTTGAACACCACGACCTTCTCGCTCTTGGCCTGCGCGATGATCTCGGCCGAGACCGTGATGTTCGCGGCATCGGCCACCTGGCCGTCGTTGCCGGCGAGCAGGATGTCGCCCAGGGTGATCGTATCACCGGCTTCACCCGCCAGTTTCTCGACCGCGATCTTGTCTCCGGCAGCAACCCGATACTGCTTGCCGCCGGTGCGCACTACTGCGAACATGGTGCCCTTACCTAATCTCAAAAAAGCCCGAACGAGCCGAAACAACACTTGCCCCGGCCGCGCTGGTTCGACGAAGAACCGTAGGAGCCTTTCGGGCGACGCACCGGACGCCCCGCCTGCGCGAGGTGCCGGAAAGAGTGGGTGCCGTTAGTGGACGAGGCGATTCGTGTCAACCGCGCGTCTTGGCATCGGCTCTTGCCGGCGCGGCACCAGCCCGGTGCCGAAGCCAACATACCATACATACCCCCTCCCGTCACCGCCGCGCCATGCTATGGCTGCGGCATGAAGCCTGCCTTGCGTCGTTTCGCCCGCCTGCTGCCGATTGCCCTGCTGCCGTTCGCGGCAGGCGCATGCTCGACGGCGTCCGACTATCCCTCGCTCGCGGTGCGCGACGTCGAGCGGGTGAGCGGCACCGCCAAGCCCGCCGCCGACGACGCGAGCGCGCCCCTACCCGTGCTGCCGCCCGCCAGCGCCGGCCTCGTCTCCCGGCTGCAGGGCCTGGTCGCGGTCGCGCAGGCGGCCGACCGCCAGTTCCAGGCCGAGCGCCCTTCGGCCGAGCGCGCGGCCGCGGCGGCCGGCAGCCTGGGCAGCGATTCCTGGAGTTCCGCCAGCGTCGCCCTCGCCCGCCTCGAAGCGAGCCGCTCGCAGGCCATGATCGCGCTGGCCGACCTCGACACCCTTTATGCCGACGCGCGCGATGCCGCCCCGCTGGAGCCCTCGCCCAGCGCGCAGGCCATCGGCGATGCGCGCGCGCAAGTCAGCGGCTGGGTGGAAGCGCAGGATGCCGTCATCGAGCGGCTCTCCGCGCGCGTGAAGGGTTGAGCCCCCCGGTAAAAATCGCGAGGGTTTGACCTAGGTCAATTCCTTCGCGCGCCGGCAGGTGCATCGCTGATCCCAAGGAGATCAGCACCATGTCCAAGCACCTTACCCAAGCGGAACTGCAGGACCTCGCCATCGTCAACGACGCACCGGTCCGCACCAAGGTCGAACGCAACTTCGGCCTGCCGACCGGGCTCTACGTCGCCACGGTCGCTCTATACCTCGGCTTCATCGGGCTCATGGCCACCTTGTTCCACAACCCCGAACTGGCGATCCCGATGGTGATCTTCGCCGGCTTCATCATCATCGCCTTCGGTCTTGCCGGGCTCTGGACGCGGATGAAGCCCGACAACGATACCACCCCGATGACCTGGGGACAGTTCGGCGTGCGCGGTATCGACACTCCGAGCGGAAGGCTGACGGCCAATGAAGCGACCGTGCAAGTCCTCATGCTGCCCGTGCTGATCCTGGGCTGGGGCCTGGCGATCGCGGTCATCGTGGCCTTCACCTGACAGCGCCCGACCCGAACCGCGGTCTTTCGGGTCGGCACGTCAGACGTTCGGAGGCCCCTTCCTCTTCGCGGGGGAAGGGGTTTCTCTTGTGATCCTACCCTGTCGTGAAGCGATGGGAGGATTTGTCGCTCACTGCCAGCGTGCGATATCCTGGAAATCCTCCTCGCGCGGCTCAACCCAGCGCCAGGCACCGGCCGCCTTCTCGCGCTTCCAGAACCACGATTCGCTCTTGAGATGATCCATCGCGAAATCGGCAGCCGCGAAAGCGTCGCGACGGTGCCGCGCGGCGGCGGCGACCAGCACGATCGGATCGCCGGGCGCCATCTCGCCACTGCGGTGGATCACCAGCAGCCCGTCGAGGTCCCAGCGGGCTTTGACGCGCTCGGCCAGATCGCGCATCGCCGGCAGTGTCAGCGGTTCGTAGTGGCGCAGCTCCAGCGCCTCGACGCCACCGCCCGCCCGCACCTGGCCCAGGAAGCTGACCACACCGCCGGCTTCAGGATGCGCCGCGGTGAAGCGCGCCAGCTCCTCTGCCGGGTCGAACGGGTGGACGAGAAGTTGGACCAACGCCACGTCAGCCCCCCGAGACGGGAGGGAGGAAAGCGATCTCGTCACCATCGCCGAGCGCTTGGGCCTGGCGATCACGCAGCAGCACCCCGTTGACCGCGACCTTTACGCGGGGTGCGCGAAGAGCCTCGGCAAGCCGCGCATCGAGGCCGGCCAGGACCGCGTCGATGCTCTCGGCCAAGGGCACGCTACGCTCACCGCCACCTGCCAGATCCTCGAGTCGGCCGAGGAACAGGAGCTTGAGGGCCATCGCCGCTCAGCCGCCGGTCATCGACATGTGCCGCGCCAGCGCCGGTGCTGCGCCGCGCCTGTCGATCGCGAAGTTGTGCCGGGCCGGCTTGATCCGCATCGCCGTGTCGAGCGCGGTATCAAGCGCCTCCTGTGGACTGTCCGAGCGCAGCGCCGCGCGCAAGTCGACCTGCTCGTTGCCGCCCAGGCACGCGAAGAGCTGGCCCGTGGCGGTGACGCGGATGCGGTTGCAGCCTTCGCAGAAGTTGTTGGTCAGCGGGGTGATGAGGCCCAGGCGCCCCCCCGTCTCGGCCACGTTCCAGTAGCGCGCCGGGCCGCCCGAGCGGTGCGCGCTGGGTGCCAGCGTCCAGCGCCGCTCCAGATCCTCCTGTACCGCGACGAGCGGCAGGTAATGGTCGATCCGGTCGTCCTCGACCTCGCCGAGCGGCATGACCTCGATCAGCGTCGCGTCGAAACCCTGCCCGTGCGCCCAGGCAACCAGATCGGCGATCTCATGCTCGTTGATGCCCTTGAGCGCGACGGTGTTGAGCTTGACCTTGAGCCCTGCCTCCTTCGCCGCCGCCAGCCCTTCGAGCACCTGCGGCAGCGAGTCGCGCCGCGCCAGCTTCGCGAAGGCGTCGCGGTCCAGGGTGTCGAGCGAGACGTTGATCCGACGCACGCCAGCGGCATGAAGGTCTTCGGCGAACTCCGACAGTCGCGTGCCGTTGGTCGTGAGCGTCAGTTCCTCTAGGCCGTCGCCCAGCTTGCGGCCGATTGCGCGCACCAGCTCGATCATGTCGCGCCGCACCAAGGGTTCGCCGCCCGTCAGCCGAATCTTGGTGATACCCCGAGCGATGAATCCGAGCGCCAGGTCGTGCATCTCGTCCAGCGTGAGCACGTCCTTCTTCGGCAGGAAGGTCATCCGCTCGGGCATGCAGTAGCCGCAGCGCAAGTCGCACCGGTCCGTCACCGACAGGCGCAGGTACGTGATGCGGCGCTGGAACTGGTCGACAAGGGGTGCGGGCGAGGTCATCGCGCCTGATATAGCACTGGGCCGGCGCCGTTTCCATCGAGCGCGAGCAATTGCCCGGTCACGCTGCCGGCATCGGCGAGCCACCGGGCGGCGGCATCGATCGCGACAGGGTCTTCGCTCTCGACCGCATTGACCCGAGAGGGCGCGAAACGACGGGCCAGGCCCTGCACCAGCGCCAGGCGCCAGGCGCGATGTTCGTGGCTGGCGGGCGGAAACACCAGTATCAGCGGATCGGCGCCACCAGCCAGCGTGGCCTCGATGCCGGGCAGCAGGCGGCCATGCAGGTCGGCCGCGGCATCGAGCGGATCGGCGGCGAGCGGGCCGGTGTAAAGCAGTTCCGCCACCGTCCTGCCCTCAGCGCCGTTCGCGGGTCAGCGTCATGCCGATGCGCTCGCTGGCCTCGCTGATGGCGAGCTTGACGATCTTGACCGTCACCGCGTCGACACGCGAGTCCTGCAGGAACAGCGTCTCGCAGATGTGGTCGGCCACGGCCTCGATCAGCTTGAAGTGCACACCTTGCGGCAGCGCATCGGAGGCGGCGAACTTCAGGTCCATGTAGTTCTTGCTGGCCGTCAGCGGCGTATCGGCCGCATAACGGTCCGCCGGCTTCATCCGCACCGCGATGGAAAAGCGCAGTGGCTGCGGCTTGCCGGTCTCCTCCGAGTAGATGCCGGTGAGGACATCCTGCTCGAAATCGGCAACTTCAAGGATCAGCGAATCGGCCATGGTGGGCGGCATATACCGCCTTCGTCATTCCCGCGAAGGCGCGAATCCATCTCCGGCCCTTTCCGGTAGCGTAAGTCCCGAGATAGCCCCTCCTTGGCGGGGGTGACGAAGAGCGGGATCAGCTGGCCGATCCTGCCGGATTGCTCCACCGTGCAAATATCGCGGTGGGCAACAGACGGCTCTGCCGCTCGTCCTGAGCTTGTCGAAGGGGGTCTTCCCTGACCGCCAGGTCGCCGTGCTCGATCGTGCCGGGCAGGTCGGCAAAGAGCTCTGCCATCAGCCCGGCGAGCGCCAGCGACGACATTCGCACGGCGTAGACGGTGAGGAACAAGAACCGGCTGTCCGCGTCGAGCAGCCGGCGACAGTCCGCCAGCAGCCCGGGCAAGTGCTCCTCCAGCCGCCAGGTCTCGCCGCCCGGCCCGCGCCCGAACTTGGGAGGATCGAGGATGATGCCGTCGTAGCGCCGGCCCCGGCGCACTTCGCGCGCGGCGAACTTGGCGGCATCGTCCACCAGCCAGCGGATCGGCCGCGCGTCCATGCCCGACAGCGTCGCATTCTCGCGGGCCTGCGCCACCGACTTCTTCGAGGCGTCGACGTGCGTCACAGAGCCATTGGCAGACAGGGCTAGCGTGCCCACGCCGGTGTAGCCGAAAAGGTTGAGAGTGCTCCTCCCCTCGCCTTCAGCGGAGGGGATCGAGGGGTGGGGAGATGCCAGCATCTCGCGCATCCAGTCCCACACCGGCGCCATGTCGGGAAAGAAGCCCAGATGGCGGAACGGGGTGCACTGCGCGGTGAAGGCCACCTCGTTCCACGCCAACGGCCAGCCGTCGCGCGGCACCGGCTTGTCGAAGTGCCACCTCCCCCCGCCATCCTCGTCCGAGCCGGGCACGAACTCCCCGTGCGCATTCCAGTCGGCGAGGCGCGGGGTCCACATCGCTTGCGGCTCGGGGCGCACGAAGCGGTAATCGCCGTAGCGCTCGAGCTTGCGGCCATGGCCTGAATCGACGAGGCCGTAGTCCGCCCAGCCCTCGCCCGCGAGGATCAGCGGCGGGGTCGACAGCTTCGCCATCAGGCGCTCGCAATTACTTTCTCGCTGGCGTGCGCTGCGACGAACGCGGCCACCGCGTCGTAGACGCCAGGCACTGCCGTGCACCGTTCCGCGCGCTCGAAGAGGTCGCCCACGCGCAAGGGCAGCGACGGGCGCAGGCCGGTGGCACGCTCGACCGCCTCAGGGAACTTGGCCGGGTGTGCGGTGGCCAACGTGACCACCGGGACGGCCGGGTCGATCCCGGCGACGCGCGCGGCGTGGAGCCCACAGGCGGTATGCGGGTCGATCAACTCGCCGCCATGCTCGCAGGCCCAGCGGATCGTCGCAGCCATCTGCGCGGCATCGGCGCTGCACGACTGGAACAGCGCCGCCGCGCCTTCACGCTGCGCATTGGTGAGTTGCATCGCCTTGCTCGCCTCGAAGCCCGCCATCTGCGCGGCCAGCGCAGCGCCGTCGCGACCGCCGAGGTCGAACAGCAGCCGTTCGAAGTTGGACGAGACCTGGATGTCCATCGACGGCGCGTCGGTGGGTGTAACCGTGCCTTGAGAGTAATCCCCGTTGGCCAGCGCGCGGTGGAGGATGTCGTTGACGTTGGTGGCGACGATCAGCCGCTCGATCGGCAGGCCCATTTGCGCGGCGACATAGCCGGCGAAGACGTCGCCGAAATTGCCGGTCGGCACCGAGAACGCGACCTTGCGGTGCGGCGCGCCCAGCTGCAGCGCGGCGGCGAAGTAGTAGACCACCTGCGCCATCAGCCGCGCCCAGTTGATCGAGTTCACCGCGCCGATGGCGAAGCGATCGGTCATCGCGCGGTCGTTGAACATGCGCTTCACGATCGCCTGCGCGTCGTCGAAGCTGGCATCCTCCAGCGCGAGGTTGTGGACGTTGGGCGCGAGCACCGTCGTCATCTGCCGGCGCTGCACGTCGGACACGCGGCCCTTGGGATGCAGCATGAAGATGTCGACCTTGGCACGGCCCGCCACCGCGTCGATCGCGGCCGAGCCGGTGTCGCCGCTGGTGGCGCCCACGATCGTCAGGTTGCGGTCGGCCCCTTCTGCATTTGGGCGGCCGAGGAACTCCTCGAACAGCAGGCCAAGCAGCTGCAGCGCCACGTCCTTGAACGCCAGCGTCGGCCCGTGGAACAGCTCGAGCAGCCAGTGCTGGTGGTCGAGCTGGACCAGCGGCGTCACCGCGTCGCGCGAAAACCGGCCGTAGGCTTGCGTGGTGAGCTCCAGCAGCCGCTCGTACGTGAGGCTGCCGGCGACGAACGGCGCCATCACCTTGGCGGCGAGCTCGGCATAGGGCAGCCCGGCCAAGGCGGCGATCTCATCGGCCGAAAAGCGCGGCCACGCGCGCGGCACGTAGAGGCCGCCATCGCTGGCGAGGCCGGCGAGCGTTGCGCCTTCGAAATCGAGCGCGGGCGCGTTGCCGCGGGTGCTGACGTATTCCATGACGCCTGCGCGCCTAGCGGCAGCTGGCGGCGGAGGCAACGGCAACCATAGCGCGGCTGCTCAGCGCAGCCGCTTCCTCAGTGCAATAGCGTAGATCACCAGCGCGGTCGCGGCGAAGAAGAACCACTGGAAAGCATACGAGAGGTGGTTGTTGGGGATCTCGGCCGGATCGGGCGCGGCCACCGCCTTGAGCCCGGCAAGCGGCGGATCGGCGACGAGCCGCGGCCCCGGCGCGATGCGGCCGTGGACTTCGCCGCCCTGCCAGCCCATCCCAGCGTTGGGCTGCTCCGCCCAGCCGATCACCACCAGCGCGTTGCCGCCGTCCGGCGTGGTGCACTGCGCGGTCTGCGCCATGCCCAGTTCGTCGCTGGCGCTGCGCCCGGCGATGCTGCTGTGGCCGGTGACCTTCACGCAAGTGAGGCGCACGCGGTGGTAGAGCAGTTCGAGCTGCTTCTGGCGTTCGCGTGGCCACTTGATCTCCGCGCTGTCGCCCCGCGCCTGCGAATAGCTCGCCAGCAGCGCTTCCTTCTCGTGCAGCCTCCGCAACTGCCAGAAACCTAGCGAAACCATGGTGGCGACGGCGAGCAGCACGACCAGCGTGGCGAATATCGGGATACGGCGCATGGCGCGCCCTTAAGCGAAAAGGGCAGCCGGAGCGATCCCCGGCTGCCCTTTTTCATGATTCAGACGCTCGGTCCGATCAGTGCGTGGGATAGCCCCAGCCACCCCAGATGTAGACCGCAACGAACAGGAACAGCCACACCACGTCGACGAAGTGCCAGTACCACGCCGCCGCTTCGAAGCCGAAGTGCTGGCGCGGGGTGAAGTCGCCCTTGTACGAGCGGACCAGGCACACGATCAGCATGATCGTGCCGACGATCACGTGGAAGCCGTGGAAGCCGGTCGCCATGTAGAACGCCGAGCCGTAGGTGTTGCCGCCGAAGCCGAACGGCGCGTGCCAGTACTCGTAGGCCTGGATGCACGAGAACAGCAGGCCGAGCAGGATCGTCGCCCACAGGCCCTTCTTCAGGCCGTCCCGGTCGCCGTGGATCAGCGAGTGGTGCGCCCAGGTCACGGTGGTGCCCGAGCACAGCAGAATCAGCGTGTTGAGCAGCGGCAGCGCGAAGGGGTCCATGACCGCCTCGATCGCCTTGGGCGGCCACTGCCCACCGACTGCCTCGGCCAGCGTCGAGGGGAACAGCGAGAAGTCGAAGAAAGCCCAGAACCAGCCGAGGAAGAACATCACTTCCGAAGCGATGAACAAGATCATGCCGTAGCGCTGGTGAAGCTGCACCACGGGGGTGTGATCGCCGGCATGCGCCTCGTTGACGATCTTGGCGAACCACATCCACATTGATGCGAGCAGGATCGCCAGCCCCAGCCAAGGCACGAACTTGCCGCCGGGCAGGTCGTGCATGAACAGCACCATGCCCGAAGTGAAGGTGAAAGCGCCGATCGTGGTCGCGAGCGGGGCGATGTCGGGCGGAAGGATGTGGTAGTCGTGGTTCTTGGTACCGGCCATGGTGCCTTCGTCCCCGTTAGTCGAATTGGTCCGCCGCGCACCCCGTCGAGCGACGATGCAAACGGCTCACCGTGCGGCCCTTAACCGCCCGGTTTGCTCTGGTCCAGTGCCTTTGCGCCGCTGCCCTCGGCGGTGTCGGCCAAAGCCGCACTCGTCTTGGTGACGTGGAAGGTGTAGCTCAGCGTGATCTGCTGCACGTCCTTGTTGTCCGGATCGTTCAGGAACGCCGGATCGACGTAGTAGATCACCGGCATCCGCACTTCCTCGTGCGGCTTCAAGGTCTGCTCCGTGAAGCAGAAGCACTGGATCTTGTTGAAGTACTTCGCCGCTTGCTCGGGCTCCACGTTGAAGCTCGCGGTGCCGGTGACGGTCTGGTCGGAATCATTCTTGGCCCAGAACAGCGCCATGTCGCGCGTGCCGATCGAGATCGTATCGGTTCGCTGCAGCGGCTTGAACTCCCAGGGCATGTTGCGCTCGACATTGGCATCGAAGCGGATCGAGATGGTCCGTCCGCTGTCCTTGATCGTTGCGGCCTGCGCCTCGTCGACGCGGCGGGTGGTGCCGTCGTAGCCGGTAGCCTCGCAGAAAATGCGATAGAGCGGCGAAGATGCGAACCCCAGCCCCAGCATCGCCAGCGCCGCGCTCAACGCAGTGATCCCGATGCGCTGGTTCGGAGACATTCGCAGCTTGGAGAACGGGCCACGCGCCATCGCTCAGCCCATCTTTGCGATGGAGATAAAGAACACCAGGATCACGAATCCGGCCAGGCTGAAGCCCAGCACGCGATTGCGGCTCTTGCGGATCTGCTCGATCGAGCGCGGGTCGTTGCCTTGGAAGTCTGTCATGGTCAATTGCCTTACAGAACGACGAAGCGATCGACCACCAGCGCTGCGAACAGCGCGAAGAGGTAGATCACGGAATAAGCGAAAAGCTGCTTCTCGGGCTTCATCGTGTCGTCGGGGCCGGTGCGTTCGCGCAGGCCCACCCGGATCGAAAGCAGCAGGAACGCGGTGGACAGCACCAGTGCCGACACGCCGTAGACCGCGCCCGCGTGCTCGTCGCCCGGCAGCCACCAGGGCAGCGCGCTCAGCGGCAGCAGCAGCACGGCATAGGCGAGAATCTGGCGGCGGGTGGAGCGCTCGCCTGCGACGACCGGCATCATCGGGATGCCGACCTTGGCGTAGTCGCTCTTCACGAACAGCGCGAGCGCCCAGAAATGCGGCGGCGTCCAGAAGAAGATGATCGCGAACAGCACCACCGGCATGAGGCTGACGTGGCCGGTCGCCGCGACCCAGCCGATCAACGGCGGAAACGCGCCCGCGCCGCCGCCGATGACGATGTTTTGCGGCGTGCGCGGCTTGAGCCAGATCGTATAGACGACCGCATAGTAAACGATCGAGACCGCCAGGATTGCCGCGGCCAGCCAACCTACCGCGAAGCCCATCAGGAACACCGAAGCAGCGCACAGCACGCCGGCGAAGTCACGCGCGGTGGTGCGGTCGAGGCGTCCCTGGGGCAGCGGGCGACCGGCGGTGCGCTTCATGCCCGCATCAAGATCCGCCTCCCACCACTGGTTGAGCGCGGCGGCGCCGCCCGCGCCCATGGCGATGCAAAGGATGGCGGTGAAGGCGAGGACCGGGTGGATACGCTCAGGCGCGGCGACGAGGCCGCATAGGCCGGTGAAGATCACCAGGCTCATGACTCGCGGCTTGGTCAGCGCGAACAGATCGCGCCAGTCGGCCGGGAGCGGCGTCTGCGAGGCAGAGGGAGCCGCGGTGGAAGGACTCGTGGTTGTCATGGTGGTCCGCCCATACACGCCACGCCAGCGCGACGCGAGGGGCCGTTATGCAGCTCGTCCCGGAGCACCCCTGCAGCGCTCCGGGACGTGACCGGTCAGTGGTGAGCCGACTCCCCGATGACGGGCAGCGTCTCGAACTGGTGGTAGGGCGGCGGGCTGGTGAGCGTCCACTCGAGCGTGGTCGCGCCTTCGCCCCAGTAGTTGTCCTCCGCCTTACGGCCGGCCGCGAAGGCGTAGATGATGTTGACGAACCAGACCACGAGGCTGGCGGCCATCACCATGTAGCCGATCGTCGCGACGTAGTTCCAGTGCGAGTAGGCCAAAGCGTAGTCCGGGTAGCGACGTGGCATGCCCTGCAACCCGAGGAAGTGCATCGGGAAGAAGATCATGTTCACGCCCACGAAGAACACCCAGAAGTGCACGTGCGCGAGGAACTCGGAGTGCATCTTGCCGCTCATCTTCGGGAACCAGTAGTAGAACCCGGCGAAGAGCGCGGTGACGGCACCGAGCGAGAGCACGTAGTGGAAGTGCGCCACCACGTAGTAGGTGTCGTGCACGACGTCGTCGACGCCGCCGTTAGCCAGCATCACGCCGGTCACGCCGCCGACGGTGAACAGGAAGATGAAGCCGATCGCCCACACCATCGGCGACTTGAACTCGATCGAGCCGCCCCACATCGTCGCGATCCACGAGAAGATCTTGATGCCGGTGGGGACCGCGATGACCATGGTCGCCGCGGTGAAGTACATCTTGGTGTTCACCGAAAGTCCGGTGGCGTACATGTGGTGGGCCCACACGATGAAGCCGACCACGCCGATCGCGACCATGGCGTAGGCCATGCCGAGGTAGCCGAACACCGGCTTCTTCGAGAAGGTCGAGACGATCTGCGAGATGATGCCGAAGCCCGGCAGGATCATGATGTAGACTTCGGGGTGGCCGAAGAACCAGAACAGATGCTGGTACAGGATCGGATCGCCGCCGCCCGACGCATCGAAGAAGGTGGTGCCGAAGTTGCGATCGGTCAGCAGCATGGTGATCGCAGCGGCGAGCACCGGCAGCGAGAGCAGCAGCAGGAACGCTGTGACCAGCACCGACCATACGAACAGCGGCATCTTGTGCATGGTCATGCCAGGCGCGCGCATGTTGAAGATGGTGGTGATGAAGTTGATCGCGCCCATGATCGAGCCGGCACCGGCAAGGTGCAGCGCGAAGATGCCGAAGTCGACCGCCGGCCCGGGCGAGCCCGACGTCGACAGCGGCGCGTAGACGGTCCAGCCGGTGCCGGCGCCCAGGCCGGTGCCGCCGGGCACGAAAGCCGAGGTCATCAGCGAGAGGAAGCCAAACACGGTCAGCCAGAACGAGATGTTGTTCATGCGCGGGAACGCCATGTCCGGCGCACCGATCATGAGCGGCACGAACCAGTTGCCGAAGCCGCCGATGATCGCCGGCATGACCATGAAGAACACCATGATCAGGCCGTGGGCCGTGATCAGCACGTTCCACACGTGCAGGGTCGAGTTGAAATCCGGGTTCTGCGCGCCGAACCAGCGGGCGAAAGTGCCCAGGTACTGGATGCCCGGGTGCATCAGTTCGGCCCGCATCATGCCCGAGATCGCACCACCGATGACCCCCGCGAAAATCGCGAAGATCAGGTACATCGTGCCGATGTCCTTGTGGTTGGTCGACATGAACCAGCGGGCGAAGAACGCCGGCTTGTGATCATGGTCATGCCCATGATCGTGATGGTCGGCGTGCGCCTGGAAATGGTCTGCGGTGGTAGCCATGTCTGGACCCTTGCTGGAATTCTTATTCGGCTTCGGCGGTGGCGTCGCCCGCCGGCTCGGAAGCGTCGGCGGCCGGAGCGGCCTCGGCTGCCGGAGCCGCAAGCGCGGCAGCCGGCTTCTTGGGTGCGATCGTGCCACCGGCATGGGTCAGGACCCAGGCGTTGAACTGGGCGCGGGGAAGCGCCTCGACCGCGATCGGCATGTAGCCGTGCTTGGCGCCGCACAGCTCCGAGCACTGACCGTAGTAGACGCCCGGCTTCTCCACCAGGAGCACCTTCTCGTTGATGCGGCCCGGGACGGCGTCGAGCTTGAACCACAGCGACGGCACGGCGAACGAATGAATCACGTCGGCCGCGGTGATCTGCAGGCGGATCGGCTCGCCCACGGGAACGACCATGCGGTTATCGACCTCGAGGTGCGAGGGACCATCCCACGGCTTGGAGCCGACTTCGCGCACGCCGTTGTTGATGGTCGGCTCGCCCGGGATGTTCAGCATGTTCGAGATCACCTCGAAGTCGCCATTGTCGGGGTAGCCGTAGGTCCAGAACCACTGGTTGCCAGTGACCTTGATGGTCAGCGCTTCCTTGGGTGCGGGCTTGTACTGCTTGGCGATGAGATCGATCGAGGGCACCGCGATGCCGATCAGGATCAGCACCGGCAGCAGCGTCCACACCACTTCGAGCAGGGTGTTGTGGCTGGTCTTCGAAGCGACCGGGTTGGCACGCTTGTTGAAGCGCAGCGCGATGAACACCAGCAGCGCCAGCACCAAAACGCTGATCAGCGTCATGATCGGCATCAAGACCCAATCATGGATCCACGCGCCGTATTCGCCAAGCTTGGAGTACTGGTCCTGCAGCCCGATCGCACCTTCGACCGGCATGCCCTTGCCCGGAGTCGGCGCCATCGGCGTGTAACTGCCGGTGGTGACCGAGGGCTTGTTCGATTCGTCGCCGGCGGAGACGGCGTTGGCCATGCCTTCGACGGTCGGTGCCTTCGCCCGCTCCTCTTCGGTGCCTTCCATGGCCTTCTGGGCTTTGGCCGCGTCCGACATTTGCGACGGCGCGACGGGCGCACCGGGTGCGGGGGCGACCGCCGGGGGATTGCCGGCCGACTGGTCGGCGGCGGCCTGCGCCAGCGCGAACTGGGGCGCGGCGAGCAGGGCGATGGCGAGGCTGACCGCCTTCATCGTCCGGCCCATGGTGCGTGCAGTAAGGGCGAAGTTCATCGTGTTCTTGCTTCCGTTTTGCCTTGACGGTGCAAAGGAG
>Ga0070667_100001876_pt1 | contig 18670 bp, 16 predicted proteins | sample KBSS33metaG_FD_64659 | JGI IMG/M metagenome (GOLD analysis project Ga0070667, IMG submission 64659) | Switchgrass rhizosphere microbial communities from Kellogg Biological Station, Michigan, USA - KBS S3-3 metaG | ecosystem: Host-associated > Plants > Roots > Rhizosphere > Soil ... | reverse complement strand
ATAGATAGTGCCATCTACAATTGTCTTCTCCGGCTTCGCATAAATGCTCAGCGGGTTATCGCTCCATACAACAATATCGGCATCCTTGCCGGCCTTGATGCTGCCAACCCTGTCTGACACATGCAGCATGGTTGCCGGGTTAATGGTTACCATTTTCCATGCATCGTCTTCGCTCATACCACCATACTTTACACTTTTTGCCGCTTCCTGGTTAAGCCTGCGCGCCATTTCTGCATCATCAGAATTGATGGCAACGTTTAGTCCTACTCTCTGCATGATGCTGGCATTCTGCGGTATGGCGTCCTGCACTTCCATTTTGTATGCCCACCAGTCGCTGAACGTAGAGGCATTGGCACCATGCTGCTTCATTTTATCCGCTACTTTATAACCTTCCAGGATATGCGTGAATGTATTGAACCGGAAATTGAATCTTTCAGCCACGCGCATAGCAGCGGTAATTTCACTTTGTACGTAGGAATGACAGGTAATAAATCTTTTCTTGTTCATGATTTCTACCAGTGCATCCAGTTCAAGATCCCGGCGTACCGTCATAGGTACGGCGCCTTTCTTTTTGTTGTTGTCTTCTGCTGTCTTCATTGCGGCCTGGTAATCGCTGGCACGCTGAAATGCATCTGCCATCACTTCTTCCACGCCCATGCGGGTATCGGGAAAACGATTATTTCCCTGTGTGGCGGTAGTGCGTTTTACATTTTCTCCAAGGGCGAATTTGATAAATGGATCAGCATTTTTAAATTTTAATCCATCATCATCCACGCCCCAACGCAGTTTAATCAATTGTGTTTGTCCGCCAATGGTATTGGCCGAACCATGTAGTATATGCGAAGAAGTGACACCACCGCTTAACTGGCGGTAAATATTAATGTCTTCCGGGTTTAGGTTGTCTGCTATGCGTACTTCTGAGGTTACCGACTGACCGCCTTCATTGATAGAAGCTGCTGCAATATGTGAGTGCTCATCAATAATACCGGCGGTTACATATTTGCCCGTGCCATCAATTATCTTTGCGCCTGCATCGGGCAACCCCTTTCCTACCTGTGCTATCTTACCATTTTTTATCAATACATCCGTACCTTCCAACCGGCCTTCTTTTTCACCTGTCCACACCGTTGCATTTTTAATTAAGATATTTTCCGGTTTGGGCAATTCATCCCAGCCATAGCCATCAAAAGGATAGGTTACTTTACCAAGACGCAGTGGAATTTTTCTTTTTGCGCTGTCTGCTTTTTCATCTGCCAGTTTTATCAGGCTGGCTGTCCAGGATACTTTTCCTCCGGCAGAATCTTCACCATTGCCCTGCCATATTCCACCTGCATATACACCGCTTAAACGGGTAGCGGGCGCATTTCTTCCGGCTCCGCCAAAACCGCCACCGGGTCTTCCGCCCCCTGCGGGTGCAGTACGCGCAGAATCACCCCCACCAGGCATTCTTCTGACCGGTGTAGAAGAAAAACTGAGTTTGACCAGTTTGCCATCGAAACTGAATTTTCCGGCCATGGTATCTTTTCCAATCACGTTAGCGGAGGTGCTGCTTTTTACATCAAGCGTATAATTGCTGGCCGTGCCGCCTGCGCTGGTGATGGTTAAATTATAAGTGCCGGCAAACGCATTCCAGCCGGTTTCATTCACCCCATATTTTTCTCCCTGCACCCAATTTTGATACAGCACTGTTTTTTCATTGAAAATGGGTCCGGAGACAATGAGGAAGTTGGCGAGCTTACCCGCATCCAGGCTTCCTACTTTATCATAAACACCCAGTAGCGTAGCAGGTGTTTTGGTAAGCGCTTCTAATGCCTTGCTTTCAGAAAGTCCGTATTCGATGGCTTTGCGCAAATTGGTCATGAATTGTTTTGTGTCGCGCAAATCGGCTGCCGTTAAACAAAAATTGATATTGGCTTTTTCAAAAGCGCCCGGGTTGGTGGGTGCCAGTTCCCAATGTTTCATGTCGGCGAGTGATACAAACCGGGCATCATTGGGGTCTTCCACGTCCATCGGCTGCGGAAAATTAAGCGGCAAAATAAAACTGGCCTTGGTAGCAGCTATTTCATTGATGCGCTGGTATTCGTTTCCGCCTCCTTTGATAATATATTGTACACCAAATTCATCTCCTATCCTATCTGCGCGGATATCGGTCCACTTATCACTGCCATCAAAAATCTGCGGCAGGCTTTGAGTTTCATTAAATGCTTTTAAAGACAGGTTCACACCTTCTGTAGTGGGATTGCCTGCCTGGGCGCCGAGCAGGCTTTTATACCACTGCGCATCCAAATAAGTTTGACGCAATAAAGCAATGGAGCCCATTATTGAATTCGGATAAGATTGAGTTGAACTGCCCTTGTTCAGGGAATAGTGCGCAGCGGCTTTTTCTTTGATAATGACCAGGTTTTCTTTTTCTGTGGCCAGTGTAGCCAGTACACCGGTACCACGGGCAATACCATCTTTTTGATGGGTAAGTACGGTACCAAAACCGGCTTCGCGCAAAGGCTTGGCCTTCGCATCATCGGCAGTAAAAAGTTTACCTGCTTCCACATCACTGCGAATAGCCTGGTTCCAGCCAAAAGCGCCTTTCTGGTTGGAAGTGATCTGCGCGGGACCGCCAAAATTGAATCCGCCGCGTTCGCGCTGTGGCTCTGCAATGCCATAATCGCTATAAATATCTATAAAGGAAGGATAAATGTATTTCCCCTTGCAGTCTATCTGTACTGCATCTTTAGGAACAGGAATATTGTTGCCTACTGCTGTAATTTTCCCCTCTTTAATAACCAATACAGCATTGCTGAGGGTGGTCTGCCCGTCTTTAATAATTGTTGCATTGATGAAGGCATAGCTGCCGGTTTTGGGATTGGCCACGCCGTTGACGGGAAAAGTGGATTGCGCGGTAAGCTGTTGTAAAAACAATAAGGCCGGAAGAAGCAATCGCATATGCTTCCCCCTTCCAAAGACTGGTTTTCTCATGTTGTTCTGGTTTTTTGTAGTTGAACGTGAAGCACTGAAATTACTGAAATGAGGTAACTTCGGCGCAATAAATTGATTAACGGTTAAAATAAAAAACAGGGGGATAAACCTTTTACCAACCTCCTTAATTAGAGATCATTGAAACAAAAGTTCGGATTAAAACAATATTAAAATCGATTTGCATATAATGAACCTGTCGCCCTATATCGATCATACGATCCTTAAACCGACCGCTGTTATCGCAGATATTGAAAAGCTGTGCCTGGAAGCAGTAGAGCATGGCTTTGCCGCGGTGTGCGTGCCGCCCCCGTTTGTAAAAAGGGTAAACACAATCCTGGACCCAACCACCATACAAGTAGCCACCGTTACCGGGTTTCCATTTGGCTACTCGGCCACCGAAGCTAAAATTGCAGAGACGGTGTTGGCCATTGTAGATGGGGCCGATGAACTGGACATGGTGATTAACCTGATAGCCTTGCGTATGAACGACTGGAGTTTTCTTACCAAAGAAATTGCCCTGGCCACCGAAGTAGTGCACAAAAAGGGCAAGCTGATAAAAATTATTATTGAAAGCGGCATATTGACCAATAATGAAATTATACAATGCTGTAAGTTATTTGGTCCGCTGGGTATTGACTTCATGAAAACCTCCACAGGCTATGCAGAAAAAGGGGCAACCCTGGAAGCTGTGCAATTAATGCGTGAACATTTGCCCGACAATGTACAGATTAAAGCTTCCGGCGGAATCAAAACCTATGCATTTGCGGAACAACTGGTGAAAGCAGGTGCCACGCGTTTGGGTTGCAGCGCCAGCGTACAAATTGTTAAAGAACAACCGGAATAGGCTTATTTTTACCGGCTTTGCAAAAAGCCATTGGCTTTGGCAATGATTTTGTTTAACACAGCTATATAAGGATCAATTATGAAAAAAATGTTAATGGCAGCTGCGCTTTGCTGGTGTGCAATATCGGTCATGGCTCAAACTGATTCAACATCTTCCATCGTAATCCATAAAGATCCCCGGCTTGATGGGTTGATAAGAAAACAGGCCCAGATAAACGAGGTAACCACCCGCGATGCCCGCCGCAATATTGCCGGTTACCGGCTGCAGGTCATTAATACCAGCGACCGGAACGCTGCGATTTCCGCCAAAACAAAGGTTTACCAGCTCTACCCCGAATTAAAAGCCTATTTACTGTACCAGGCGCCTTATTTTCGTTTGCGGGTAGGTAATTTCAGAGACAAGGATGAGGCCGAAGAATACCGGAAATTATTGTCCAAAGAATTTCCCAACAGTGTTTTCCTGGTAAGGGATACCATCGAAGTTAAATTGTCTGATCCTAATTTGTAAGAAATAAGGCGGTATCAGAACGGCGGATATCGGGATTTATCTTGCAACACTTTTTTATTTTGAAATAATAAAGGGTGATCCATTGGGTGGGTCGCCCTTTTTCTTTGGGCGGCTCACCCTGAACAAATATGCTGACCCACCTGAACGCAGAGGTCGAGCCAGCTGGCTTATCGACCAGGCAATTTTTCAAATCCGCAATTGGCTATTTTTGCGCATGCTGCAAGACCAAATCAAAGACCTGGCAAAAAAATATGCCCCTGAGTTCATAGCGATACGTCATCATATTCATGCAAATCCTGAATTGAGTTACCAGGAATTCAAAACTTCAGCCTTTATACAGGAAAAGCTGCAGTCATTCGGTATTCCATTCCAATTGATGGCCACTACGGGCGTCATTGGATTGATCAAAGGAAAAAACCCCGGAAAAAAAATCATTGCACTGCGTGCCGATATGGATGCCCTGCCCATCCTGGAAGAGAACAAGGTGGACTATGTTTCTACCAACAAAGGCGTGATGCATGCCTGCGGTCACGATGTGCATACCACGGTTTTGCTGGGCGCCGCCAAGGTGCTGCACGAGCTGAAAGACAATTGGGAAGGCACCGTTAAACTGATTTTTCAACCTGGCGAAGAACGCAACCCCGGCGGTGCCAGTATTTTGATAAAAGAAGGTGTTTTGGAAAACCCGGCGCCACAGGCAATTTTTGGTTTGCATGTACACCCGGGCCTGGCCACCGGTAAACTCAGTTTCAAAGAAGGCAAGGTAATGGCCAGTGCCGATGAAATTTATATCACTATTAAAGGCAAAGGCGGCCATGCCGCTTCGCCACAGGTTGCAGCCGATATTATATTGATTGCATCGCATCTTGTTGTTGCCCTGCAGCAGGTCATCAGCCGTAACCGCGATCCTTTTGATCCTTCCGTATTGTCGATTACCTCTTTCCAGGGCGGACACACCACCAATGTTATACCCAGCGAAGTAAAACTGATGGGTACCTTCCGGGCCATGGACGAAGCCTGGCGGTTTAAAGCGCATGATATTATCCGTAAGTTATCTACCGAACTGGTGCATAGCATGGGTGGGGAAATTGATTTGCATATTGATGTTGGCTATCCCTCCGTGTATAACAATGAGCAATTAAACATCATTGCAAAAGATCTTGCCAGGCAATTCATGGGCAATGAACATGTAGAAACCACCGAACTGCGCATGGGTGCAGAAGACTTTGGTTATTATACACAGGTCATTCCTGGTTGTTTTTACCGGCTGGGCGTTATGAATGAAGGAATGGGTATTACTTCCGGTGTGCATACACCCACTTTTAATATTGATGAAAGCGCCATTGAAACAGGCATTGGTATGATGGCTTGGCTGGGTGCATCCGCGGCTTTATAATGCGTGTACAGCCGGGCTGATATCCGGAAGCAGGGGTGTTTGATAAATAAAGGGTGCATACCGTTTACCATTCAACGCAGTTCCGCCCGCATATAGCGTTATCTGTAATGGCAGGATAACAGCAGCGCCTGGCATTGATTCAATTTCGAATAAAAATACTCAGCAAAAGATCATGCAGATCCGTGTTAGACGCGGGCATAATAACTTCTTCGTTCACCTCTTTTTTTGGCTGACTGCGCCACTGGTGCGCTACATGCAAACAAAGAAGTAAAGTAATTACCATGCAGGAGATTGCCATCCGGGCGTAAGGAAATTTGATCATGGTAATTTATTTATGGATTAACCACCTTCATTTTTCGCAGGTTATCGCCTTTCAAGGTAAGAGAAGAGGTTTTATCTGCATCAACAGTAAGGCTTTCTATTAAAGCGTTTTTATCGTCGAACCCGGCATCCTGCAGGGTCACGCTCAATTGCCTTATCCTGGCATTGTCTGAAAGTTCCATATGCGATGCGTTTGCCTGTACTGCCACTACATTAAAATACTGGAGCACGGTATCGCCAGGATCACTGAACCGCATTCTACAAATAGCCGAACTGCTGAGCTGAAATTGATACGATTTTGCTTTTACACTATCGTTGGCTCCTTCCAGGTAAACATCAGAATTGTCTGCAGCAATATGGGTCTCTCCCGGCAAATAAAGATTTACCGACTGGTAACTGCGGAGGGTTTCATTTTCCGATCCTCTTTTAACCGTTGAATCGCCATGTATAACCAGCGAGTCGCCTTGAATGCTGTAATGCAGATGACCGTGCTCATCTTTTTCAATTTCCAGCTTTGCCGTGTCTGCCGGTTTTATGGTTAAATTATTTATTCCATAGGCCGTTACATACCTGATATTTTTTAACGCCTGCCGGATAAACCGGTCCTGCTCAACGGTTGCCATGGCCACATAATGGCCCGATTTGTATTTCGCATACAGCGCCATATTGATAGCCGCAAGAACCAGCAGCGGAGAAAGAAAAATGCCCAATAATATTTTATTACTTGTTTTCATACACCAGTAGATTATCAGTTGGAGAAATGCGTTTTCTTATACTTATCAAATTTTGGTTTCAGCTCATCCAGTTCCATACCCAGTAAATACATATTCCTGAAAATATGGGGGAGATCTTTTTCGCCGAATGCGTTTTTGCGATATTGCAGCGCATTTTTATAAGCGCCCGCAGCAACAAAATAACCAATGCCCCGCTGGTTGTAGATGATTTCCTGCTGCTGTAAAAAATCAAAGGTCCGCATCACGGTATTTGGATTTACTTCCAGCTGCATTGCCAGTTCACGCACAGAAGGAATGCGCTGATCCGTCTTCCATTCTTTCAATAATACCTGCTCACACACATAATCGGCAATCTGCAGGTATATAGCTTGTGATTCTTTGAATTGCATAATATAATTTTTAGCGCCCTTAAATTTCTTTTTCCTTCAGCCTGAAATATGTCGCCAGCCATAACAATGGGGCAAATGCAAATTTTAACAGGAAAAGCAATACATCACCTATCCAGGTGGGAAGGGTTACGAGCTTGTCTGTGGCAGGATCACTGTAAATAGAAATACCTTCTGTGACGCCGTTTATGGTAACGCCCTCTTTAACTGTATATACCTTGTAACTGGTTATACCCTGATAAAAACTTCCATGAGGCAATATTGGAAAGATTACTTTACCTATCAGGAAGGCAATAAACAGTCCGGTCAGCAATGCCGCAATGGTTGTTTTAATAAAGCTGAACCGGGCAAAATAAACCGAGCCCACAATAAAAACGGCCTGTATTACAAAATAAAGAAGCAGGAGGTATACAAGCATGTCCGGTTTCCGCGATTGTTCCGACTGGTAAAATACATTGGCTATTTTCCGGGGTTCAAATACATCTCCTGCAGCATGGTGCTTCAACCAGTGATTATAGGCCAGCGCATTGCCCGCTTTCAGCATTATGGCATCAACAATGTAAAATATAGACGTATAACATACAAAGAAAACAACGACAGCATAGAATAACGAACAAAAAAGTTTCTCAAGATGTGAGGCGGGCACCACGAGGTAATTAAGGCCCCTGGTTTTTGAACCCAGATCTGCAAACAACATGCTGCCGTACAAACAGCCAGCAATGAAAAGCCCGGAATAATATGTTGATAGCTGTACAGAAGGACCAATGCCCCAGTAACCATCGGAAATCAACATAACGGTGTACCACAACAGCAAAAGACCCGCTATTGCAATGAGTGCCAACGTATACTTTTTCCTGTTTTCTGACCAGTGTTTACCCACCAGCAACCACCAGCGGCGGGCATCAAATGTTTGTGTCATATAAATAATTTAATCTTTAAAAACAGCTGTTATAGCGGGGCCGTTCAGTACGATGGCTTTATACAATAATTCCAGATCAAGCTTACTTTCTTCGCCAGTTGTATTGGCGGTAATAATTGCCGAACCGCGCAAAGAGGATTCTCCATACAGGGCCTGCTTTATTTCTTCGCTGTCAAAAGCAATTTGAAAAGAAAGTTTGCGGCTGATAGTGTCAACAGTTTGGTCAAACAATATTTTCCCTTCATCAATAACCGTAATACGGTCAATCAGGTTTTCGAGGTCTTTTACCTGGTGGGTGCTGATAACAATGCATTTGTTCTCATCCATAACGCCGGCCATTACTTTTCTGAACTGGCTCTTGCTCATGATGTCGAGCCCGTTGGTAGGCTCGTCCATCAGCAGCATGGAGGCATTGCTGGCCAGCCCAAAACTGATCAACACCTTTTTTTTCTGGCCATAACTCATATTCTGCAGGCTGCTGGCGACGGGTATATCAAACTCGGCGATATATTTTTCAAATTGCGCTTTGTTGAACTTCGGGTAGAACGGCGCGTGGTACTGAACCAGGTGTTGCAGCGGCACATCGGGCAGATAGAATTCTTCCGGCACTATAAATATTTCCTGCAAAAAAGCAGGCTGCCTTTTGCCGGGCGTAAAACCCAGCACGTCTATGCTGCCCTTATCGGGAAACAACAGGCCGGCAATATTCCGCAGAAGGGTGGACTTACCCGTACCATTTTTGCCCAGTAGACCGTAAATATGGCCTGGCTGTAACTGTAGGCTCAGCCCCGTAAAAACCGGCTTTTTACGGTATGCGAAATGCAGGTTTTGAATATTTATCATATACAGTGATTTAGTGTACTATTGTAATAGTACGCTGTAAATGTAGGGAAGATTTCCAGATTTCAAAATTTATTTTTTGAAAACAGTCTTCCTGCAGCCATTGAACGAAAATCATCCAGCACCCGGCAGGGAGGCTCCTGCGCCTGGATGATCGGTGATGGTATACCAGATTGCCGTGTGTATTGCTTTATTTAGATCGCCCTAGTACCAGGCTATATCAATCGTTAATTCTTCAGGGCCTGCTCCAGGTCATTCAGAATATCGCCAATATTTTCGAGGCCAACGCTCATGCGGATAAGTCCGTCTGTAATGCCCGATTTGTACCTGTCTTCGCGCGACATGCCTGAATGCGACATAGAGGCCGGATGCGAAAGCAGGGTATCTGCTGTGCCCACCGAAACCGCACGAACGCACATTTTTAGTTTATTAATGAATTGCTTTGCGTTTTCAAATCCATTCTTCAGCTCGAAACTTAACACCGCGCCCGGTTTGCGCATTTGCCGCCGTGAAACCGCATAATCAGGATGGGTGGGTAATCCATTATAATGTACGCTTGCAACCGCCTGGTGAGCTGAAAGATATTCAGCCACCCGCTGCGCATTGCTGCAATGCAGATCCATTCTTATAGGAAGTGTTTTAATTCCCTGCAGTAACAGGTAAGCATCGAAAGGATTGCCGTTGCCACCCAGTAATTTATACGTTTCGTACACCACCTTGTTCATAAACGGAAGGTCTTTACCCAGTAATACACCTCCCATAGCAGTGCCATGACCATTAAGAAACTTGGTGGTAGAATGAAAAACAAAATCGGCACCATATTTAAATGGTTGTTGCAGGTAAGGTGTTGCAAATGTATTATCAACCGTAACTTTCAGATTGTATTTTTTTGCAATGGAACAAATTTGTTCAATACTGATGCATTGCATGGTTGGATTGGCCGGCGTTTCTACATGGATAAGTTTAATGGCCGGGTTTTTTCTTATTGCATCTTCTACCAGTTCCGGTTGGCGCAGGTCGGCAATTGCTGCAAGAATACCAAAGCGTTTTAAGAACCCGTACAAAAACTCATGCGTGCCGCCATACAAAGAATAATGAGACAGCACAGCATCGCCGGCAGACAGATTTGCAAGGAACATGGTAGCCATAGCACTCTGACCACTGGCATGCAACAATGCTTTCAAGACAAGCGGGCCGCCCGTTTCAGCAACCAGCCCGAATGCTTCAAGCGCGGCTATGGTCACGGCGGCGGCTTCGGTAGTAGGGTTTCCAAATCGGGAATAGATAAACCCGGGCTCGGTGCCGGAAAAACGGTTCATGCCCTGCTCTGCACTATCAAAAGTAAAAGCGGAACTGGCATAAATGGGCATCACATGCGCATGGCCGGTAGTCATGGATTGTGCTGCATGAATGACTACCGAATCCATGCTGTTGTACGCTTCATTTTCCATACAATAAATTATTTCGAAATGATACCGGGGCAGCTATCTGTAAGCTATACAATGCCTCTACCCCGGTTTATTTTTTCAGCAAGCTAACCAGCAATTGTTGTAATACCAGGGCCTGGTTGTGTTTTTCATCTTTAGCGCTGTACAACAAGGTGATGGTGGCTTGTTTTTTACAATACTCCAGCAATACCGGCAGTATATCTGAATCGCTCAATTCAGCCTTATATTTTTTCCCGAAGGCGGTCCATTTTGCAGGGTCATGATCAAACCATTTCCGCAGTGCGGAAGAAGGCGCTATTTCTTTCATCCATACATCCGCCGCAACAGTTTTCTTACTTATTCCTCTTGGCCATAAGCGATCCACCAAAACACGAAACCCGTCTGCTTTTACTGCCGGCTCATATACACGTTTAATAAATATACTGGTCATAATCCGGTAAGGCATTCAAATATTGTACTCAATCAGTTTTATTTACGCATTTTCTTCATTAGTTTTCTTCCCTGCACCATCAGGCGGCGGGTACGGCCCGGCGAATCGTACCGGTGGTCTTTTTGTTTTTGGTTACTATAAAATTCCAGAATGGATGCCGTGGTAATGATGCCAACCGCTTTCCTGCTTTTTTTATTGTCGAGTACCAACAGGGTATCCTGTCCATACTTACCCATCATTTCTGCGGCAAGGCCGGCATCATCTGTTTGATACACATACGGAAGATTTTCACTGCCTGCAATCATGGGTATTACCAGTTGCTCAACATTGGTGGTTTGCAGCACGTCTGGTTCATACGAGTCTGGTGTTTGTATTCCCCTGCGTTGAATCTTTTCCGTCATAATACTACCCTTCATCAAAAAGAAGGAAACAAAATACGCAGCCGCGCAGGCGCCCATCAGGGGCAACAATCCGTTTACCTGCCCGGTGGTTTCCAGGGCAAATATGACAGATGTAAGAAACGCCCTGGATGCACCCGCAAACATCGCCGCCATACCTATTAGTGCAGCCGTGGCAATATTTATTTCAAGCAATGGAAAAAAGTGCAGCGCCCATACACCCAGCAAAGCACCCAGTGCACCGCCAATGGTGAACAAAGGGGCCAGTGTGCCGCCCGATGTGCCGCTACCCAATGCAATTACCCAGGAAATATATTTAAGAAAGCAAAGCGACAACAACATTTTTAAAGGAAGCGAACCCGTTAACAGGTCCTGAATATTGCTGTATCCAACACCCATGGTAAACGGTGCAAAGTAGCCGGTAATCCCCACTGCAATGGCGCCAAGGGCAGGCCACCACATCCAGTGAACGGGAAGCTTTTCAAACAGGTCTTCCACTGCATAAACAGATTTAGACACCAATGAAGCAATTACTCCAATTAAAACGCCCAGTAACACATACACGCCCAATGCACCTGCCGTTGGTGTGGGTATATCAGCCATTGCGAACACCGGTTTGCTTTCAAACAATAATATATGCATACCAGCTCCCGTAATGCAGGCAAGGGCAACCGGTATAATGGAGCGGGGCGAAAATTCAAATAACAGCAATTCAATGGCCAGCATTACCGCTGCGAGCGGGCTTCCGAATATCGCCGCCATACCGGCACAGGCACCTGCTGTTAAAATTATTTTTCGCTCTGCAGGCGAAATATGCATGGCCTGCCCCGTCAGCGAACCAAATGCGCCACCCGTGGCAATAATCGGCCCCTCCGCACCAAAAGGACCGCCCGTACCAATTGAGATGGCGGCAGAAAGTGGCTTTAGGAAAGTAATGGCCGGCGGAATCTTACTGTCTTCCATAATAATCTTTTCCATTGCTTCCGGAATGCCATGCCCCCGGATAGCCTTTGATCCAAACCGCGCCATAAAACCAACCAATATGCTTCCGGCTACCGGTATAAATATGACTATCCAACCCAACTGGTTTCCGGCAGGCGATACGGATTGAAATGAAAACTTTCCATAAAAAGAAATATTGGTAATTAAAGCAATCAAAGCAACCAGCAGTTTAGCCAGTAAGCCAACCACGATAGCGTTGAACACCGCCTGTATACTCATATAAAACACCCTCTTATTAACGGGTGTTTTCCTGAATTCATCCTGGCTGTTGTACAGTTGATCAAATGCGGGTGAAACGGGTGTGCTTTTATCAATTCTCGACATAGTAGATACTCGGTTAAAAATGCAAAAATATTGCATAAACCATGTTTTATGTACATTTGTATCTAATATTTTATAATTAACATGGCATTGGCAGCATTTTTATAAATAGCCTGACTACATGAAAAATGAACAATGTGATTTAAGTACCTGCTTTTTATGCAGGCATTGTATTCCTGAATGGAAAGAAGTAATAGCCATAAAAAAAAATACCCTGCGTTTTAAAAAAGGCGAAAAGTTGTTTGCGGAGGGAGAAAAAGTAAAAGGTATTTACCTGCTGTATACGGGCGCTGCAAAAGTGCACAAGCAATGGGTAGACGGCAAAGAATTGATTATTCGTTTTACCGGGCCGGGAGATATACTGGGGCACCGTGGTTGGGCAGCAGGAGATGTATACCCTGTATCGGCTACGGCGCTGGAAGATTCAAAAGCATGTTTTGTATCCAACAGCTTCCTGGAATCAACCTTAAAAGCGGATCATGCTTTCACTTATACCCTGATGCAATTGTATGCCGGCGAACTGCAGAAAGCTGAATTGCGCATGCGAAACCTGGCATTAATGGAAGTAAAGGGAAGAATTGCAGAAACCCTGCTTGAATTACAGGCCAGCTATGGAACAACCAAAAATAAATATATCCGCGTACCGGTAACCCGGCAAGACATTGCGGCCTATGCCGGCACTACCTATGAAACAGTTTTTAAATTTCTAAAAGCACTTGTTCATACCAAAATAATACAGGTATCGGGCAAGAGCATCTGCATTAATAAACCGGCGAAATTACAAGAGCTGGTTAAAAATGCAAAATAGCCAGTAACGGTAATCAGCAACCGATATTGTTAACTTTAAAATATACGACTATGGAAAAGGATTTTCAAAAAACAATTTTTTACAGATCTTTTATGACTTGCGTTTTTGCCGGTCTTATCGGCACGGTACTTTGCATGTTTTACGACCTGGTATTTGTCCAGATGATGAAATTTCCGCTTTCTGCCATCATCAATGTATCTACCCTGATTTTTGCGGTGAATATTATTTTCCTGGTTGTTGGCATGCTCTATTACACAGCGGTTGCGCTTGTAAAACATGGAGAAGCTATGTACATTATCCTTTTTGTATTGGTAACGGCTCTCCTGATCTGGAAGATACAGGGGTTCCGGCGTACTAATAATCCCGCCATTAATATTCAGTTCAGGTGGCTGGCTTCGGGTATCATTGTTATCCTGGGCGTATTGGCGTCTGTGATTATCCCTTTCTTATACCGCAGTAAAAAATTTGACGAATATGTTTTGTAAGAAATTCAACTATGAAAACTGGCTGTAGTTTGCGATTGCCAACTACCATCCCTATCAAGGCCGGCCATCTTCGGGCCGGTTTTTTCTTTCGCGAAATGCTGAAAATAATCCCCCTTCCGTTTTATGAAGTGACAATTTATTGCTAACTTCCTTTTACTCCCAATACGTCAAATTAAACCGTTAGTCATGACTGCTTTTAACCGCCGATCATTTATTAGTAAAGCTGGTGTATTTTCTGCTACCACCCTGTTGGCTTCTCTTACTCAACCGGCCTGGAGCCGCCATCTTTATAAAGCTTTGGAAGGAGCAGCGGGGGTTCCTGCAGATCAATTGGCAAGCGATGAAGACTTTTGGTACTATATCCAGCAATCCTATACTGTTTCCCCATCACTTATCAACCTCAACAACGGCGGTGTATCGCCATCACCCAAAACAGTGCAGGATGCCATGAAGCGGTATTATGATTACTGCAACGAAACGCCGAGCTACTATATGTGGCGGATACTTGACCAGGGACGTGAACCACTGAGGAAGAACCTGGCAAAACTGGCAGGATCCAATGCAGAAGAGATTGCCATACAACGCAACGCATCGGAGGCGCTGGAGACAGTGATCTTTGGTTTAGACCTCAGGGCCGGCGATGAAGTGGTGCTGTCAAAACAAGATTATCCCAATACCATCAATGCATGGAAACAACGTGAACTGCGCGACGGTATTAAGTTGGTATGGATAAACCTGGATCTACCCAGCGAAGACAATGGCTATATGGCCACCCAATATATAAATGCATTTACCGCTAAAACCAAAATTGTACAGGTTACCCATATTATTAATTGGAACGGGCAAATATTGCCGGTAAGAAAAATTGCCGATGCCGCCCATAGCCGGAACATCGATGTACTGGTAGACGGCGCCCATAGCTTTGCCCAATTTGAATTCAGCATTCCTGAACTGGGCGCTGATTATTTTGGTACCAGCCTACACAAATGGCTGGGTGCCTGCATCGGTAGCGGCATGTTGTATGTAAAAAAAGAAAAAATTGCCGCTATCTACCCCCTGTTTTCTGCAGGCAATGCACGAAGTGAGGACATCCGCAAATTTGAAAACCTGGGTACCCGGCCATTTTTTATTGAACAGGCCATTGGTAAGGCCATCGAATTCCACGACATGATAGGAAGCAAAAGAAAAGAAGAACGGTTACTGTACCTGAAAAATTACTGGATGAGTCGTGTAAAAGAAATGCCTAAAGTAAGATTAAATACTTCAATGAAACCCGGCTTTGGTTGTGCTATTGGGTCTATTCTGGTGGAGGGCAAAAAACCTGGAGAACTTGAAAACTTCCTGCTCGACAAATATAAAATACATGCGGTGGGCATTGAATGGGAGAACATTCATGGCGTAAGAATAACACCGAATGTTTATACCAGCACCAAAAACCTGGATGTTTTGGTGGAAGGCATTACAGCTTTTACAAAATTGCCATTTTGATTATAGGACTACGGTGGTTTTTTGAAACTACGGTAGTCTGAACAAATCTCTACTTTACAAAAATATTTTTAGGTAGCAGCACATGTACGCCCACATTACCGTCTACTAATTGAGTAATGTTTACATCTGCGGCCACACTGCAAAGCATATAAGCATCAGCCTGCGATAATCTTTTTTCTTCCATAAGATAATGAATCATTTCACGAACAGCGATATGCGTGGCGGCATTCAAATCGCGATCACATCCCATGGCAATAATATGTGTAGCGGTCTCGGCCCTGGGCCAGTTAATTTTTTTTCCTTTGTGCACCAGGAACTGCAGGTTTCCTTTCAGCGATGTTTCAATAGCGGTAATATCCACTTCTCCGTTGCCCTGGGCGGCGTGTCCGTCGCCTATTTCAAACAACGCCCCTTTAACATGTACCGGTAAAAAAAGACTGGTGCCGGCTACCAGATCTTTGTTATCGAGATTGCCCCCATGTATCCAGGGTGGGGCGCTATTCCAGCGGCCGGCTTCCTTTGGTGGTGCCACGCCCATGCTGCCAAAAAAAGGATGCAGCGGAATTTCAATACCATCAGCAAAATGAGCGGTCATCTTTTCCCTGTCAAGCTGAATAATCTTCATCTTCCTGTCAAATATTTCATCTGATAAAAACCCGTTTTGCCCAATGGCATTGTACCCATACGCAATGGGCAGCTCAATAGAATTTATTTTTATTTCCAGTACATCACCGGGTTCAGCTTCTTCAATATAAATGGGGCCGGTCAATACATGGCCGCCAGGGCCCCTGTCTTTTACAGATTGCACATCGCGTAATTCCTTCTCTACCTGGTTGGCCGACAGACCGGCCGCTTCCAGGCGTTCGGGCGTAGACGTTAGTAGTGTATGTATTTTTACATGGTCACCAGAATGAATGTGCAGAACGGGCGGTGTTTCCGACCAATAATACCCCCAGGCCACGGTGGTTACCGAAGGACTCAAAACAAAAGGGTTGGAAGCCGTTCCGCTTTGTTGTGCACTTGATGAAAACGAGACACACAGCATAAAAACTGCCGGTAACGCAAAGCGTAATACAGGAAGCATGATTTTTTGATTTAGCATTATACAGTATTGTAATAATAACTATAAAAAATAAAATGCAGGGTTTTGGCCTTAGCCCGTTCACAAATCTTTCATCGGCACCCCGGCTATTTTACAACCCAACCCTTAATTATTTTCCTGTTGAAAACGAATAGGGATAAGCTGCTTGGCTGATCCCCTTATTTTTGTTGGGAGCCGCTCCCATCGAAGTGCTGAATTTTCCGCCTTTCTGAATATCGAAATGGCTTATCCAATTTTTATTATACGCTGCGCCATTCAGCGAAGCGGTTTGCACATATTTGTTTTGTGCACTGTTGCCTGACGCTTCCAGCACAAACAGCTTCCCGTTTTCCTGTTCTATCGTTATCTTCTTAAACAAAGGAGCCCCCAGTACATATTGATCGGTGGCCGGGCAAACCGGGTAAAAACCCATGGCAGAAAACAAATACCAGGAAGAAGTTTGTCCGTTATCTTCATCACCGCAATAACCGTCGGGCGTGGCTTTGTACAAACGGTTCATAGCCTCTCTTACCCAATACTGCGTTTTCCATGGCTCCCCTGCATAGTTGTATAAATAAATCATGTGTTGTATAGGCTGGTTACCATGTGCGTACTGACCCATATTGGCAATCTGCATCTCGCGTATTTCGTGTATCACGCCGCGATAATAACTATCATCAAATACAGGAGGCATGATAAATACAGAATCCAGCATGCTTACAAAATCCTTTCTGCCACCCATCAGGTCAATCAACCCCTGTATATCATGAAACACCGACCACGAATAATGCCAGCTATTGCCCTCAGTAAAAGCATCGCCCCATTTAAACGGGTTGAAAGGTGTTTGGAAGCTGCCGTCTTCATTTCTGCCCCGCATTAATTTATGCTCCTTGTCGAATAAATTTTTATAATTAAGGCAGGTTTTTGCATAGCGATCTATTTCCGCAGCAGGTCTGTGCAACGCTTTTCCCAATTGGTAAATGGTAAAATCATCATAGGCATACTCCAGTGTACGCGCGGCGTTTTCATTTATGTTTACATTGTATGGAACATACCCCAGTTTATTATAGTAAGCAACACCTTTCCGGCCGACGGCCGCCAGCGGACCTTCGTTGTCTGCCCCGTGCTTTAATGCTTCAAATAAAGTATTGATATCATAACCCCGCAAACCTTTTATATATGCATCTGCCACTACCGCGGCAGAATTATTACCCACCATTACATTGGCAAACCCGGGGCTGCTCCATTCAGGCAGAAAACCGCCTTCTTTATAATCATTGATTAACCCCTGCTGCATTTCTTTATTGATGGAAGGATATACCAGGTTTAAAAAAGGATATAAAGCCCTGAAAGTATCCCAGAACCCGGTACCTGCAAACATGTAACCCGGCAATCTTTCACCGGTGTATGGACTATAATGCATAATCTTTCCACCCGCATCTATCTCGTATAATTTATTGGGAAAAAACAAAGCCCTGTAGAGACAGGAATAAAAAGTGCGTAACTGGTCAACGGTGCCTCCTTCTGCCTTTAACCTGCCCAATGTTTTATTCCAGGCAGCTTTGCCTTTGCCTGTCAGCGCGTCGAAGCTGTTATTGCCTGTTTCCTTTAAATTCAATTCTGCCTGTTCGGGGCTAATAAAAGAAGAAGCAACACGGGCAATTATCTTTTCGCCGGGCTTCTTTACAGTAAAATTGACTATTGCGCCTGTGTGATCACCCGTGAATTCAGTTTTATCTCTTTCCGCCTGCTTATCATGCCAGGCATACGAGAAAGTAAATGGCCGATCAAAAACAATCACAAAATAGTTTTTGAAATTAGCAGGTGTCTTATGCGAATGCCGGGTAGAATACCCAATGATTTTATTTTCTCCAGGTATGATTTTTATATATGACCCTTTGTCGAAAGCATCAATCACTACAAATGCACTGTCGGTTTCGGGGAAACTAAACCGGAACATGGCAGCGCGTTCTGTAGGTGTTATTTCTGCAGTAACATTGTAATCTGCGAGGTATACACTATAATAATATGGTTTAACCAGTTCAGCCTTATGTGAAAACCAGCTGGCCCTGTCGTTTTCATCAAACTGGGCTTTACCGGTCAGCGGCATTAGCGAAAACTGGCCATAGTCATTCATCCAGGGCGATGGTTGGTGCGTTTGTTTAAACCCCCTTATTTTATCTGCTGCGTACGTATACTGCCAGCCATCTCCCATTTTGCCGGTTTGCGGCGTCCAGATGTTCATACCCCAGGGCATCCCAATCGCAGGATATGTATTGCCGCTAGACA
>Ga0070667_100001869_pt1 | contig 18709 bp, 20 predicted proteins | sample KBSS33metaG_FD_64659 | JGI IMG/M metagenome (GOLD analysis project Ga0070667, IMG submission 64659) | Switchgrass rhizosphere microbial communities from Kellogg Biological Station, Michigan, USA - KBS S3-3 metaG | ecosystem: Host-associated > Plants > Roots > Rhizosphere > Soil ... | reverse complement strand
AGCTTTACCTGAACATGACCATAATATTCCGATCGTTGCGATTGTTGGAAGACCGAATGTGGGTAAATCAAGCCTTTTTAACCGTTTAATCAAAAAAAGATTAGCTGTAACACACGAACAAGCCGGAACAACTCGTGACCGTATCTATTATCAAATTACAGTTGAAGAAATCCCAGCAATCATCGTAGATACAGGTGGTTTGGAATACGGGAAAAAAGAAAATATTGAAGCAGATATTCAAAGTCAGGCCAGAATTGCCTTACGAGAAGCTGATTTAATCATGTTTGTAGTTGATGTAAGCCAAGATTTAACTGCAAATGACTACGAAGCAGCAACACTTTTACGAAAATCAGGGAAAAACATTTTATTTGTTGCCAATAAATACGACCATGACGGTTATAAAGACAACCTTCCTGAGCTTTCCAAACTCGGTTTTGGAGAACCAGTAACAGTTTCCGCAATTCACAAACTTGGCATAGATGAACTTCGTCTGATATTAGCGGGGAAACTCACCAAAACGGGTTGGAAAAAACAGGAACAGCGAGCTCGAAACAAACAAAACGAAGTAAATATCTGTTTTTTGGGTATTCCAAATGCTGGCAAATCTTCATTGGTAAATGCCATTTTAGGTGAAGACAAATTAATCGTATCAAACGTTGCGGGAACAACCCGTGATTCAACCGATACTGAAATTGTTTACAAAGAACAAACGTACAATTTGATTGATACTGCAGGTTTACGTCGCCGTGGAAAAATTGAACCTGGCTTGGAAAAATTAAGTGCATTACGTTCATTGGAAGCAGTAGAACGCAGCGACATTATTTGTCTTATTTTGGATTACGAAAGAGGAATCCGTAAACAAGATTTACATATCTCAGCCTATGCTCAAGATGCAAAAAAAGGATTAATGTTGGTCATCAACAAAAGCGATTTGATGAAAGATACCGAAAATGACCGTAACCGTTTTATAAGAATTATCAGACACCGTTTCGATTTTCTCCCATGGGTTCCAGTATTATTTGTAAGCGCTTTAAAGAAAAAAAATCTCGATAAGATTTTGGAAGTATCTCAACAAATCTATGTTGAACGTTTCAAACAAATCAGCAACGAAGAACTGAGTGGTTTCATCAAAGAAGTGACGTACCGACATATTCCGCCAAAAGTTTCTTTGATCACCCCAAAGATTTATTCCATGGAACAAACAGGCATCAATCCGCCTGCTTTCACTTTCCTTGTGAATGAAGAAAGATCCATTCACTTTTCCTACCGTCGTTATTTGGAAAACGAAATCCGTAAAAAATACGATTTCACGGGAACATGTATTCGCATGATCTATAAAAACAAGTACGAGAAAAAGGTTCAGGGAAAAAAATAACTCTTAGAGTAATTCCTTCAACTTTATCTCAAACCTTTTCGCAATATCCTTTCTTCGGTCGATATTGTGAAATTTAAGCATGTGTTCAGTCACCACAATCGATGCTTCTGAAGGAAGTTTAGACAAATTGTGCTGATGCCTTTTCAGCTGAGCAGCCTTAAGTTTTGCTTCAATTTTATCTCCCCATTTCCCTTTCCACAGAACTTCTTTTAACGATGCCAAAAAACGCAAAACTCCGGTTCTCCAAAACTTATGAGTAATTGGCAATGTTCGTCCAAAATATTTTTGAACCCAGATATTTTCTTCCATAAATTTCTTGTAAACTTTAGGTCCATACACTGGTTTCATCGACATAATCCAATAAGGAAGATAAATATCATCTTCACCATCCTGAATCGATTCTAAATTCATTGCTGATTCATCAGTATAAAAACTCAAACAAAACCTTCCAGTAATTTTATTTCCATGTCTTCGAACCCCTAAAACTGTAAACAAAGCCACAGTCAAAAATCTCACAAAAAAGAGACGGCCTGGTCTTGCAACAATAAATAGATCAATGTCACTTTCCTTTGAAGCATTATTGATTGCCAAGGTATTACAAACACCAACCATCGTAATAAATGGCACAAATTGAATAAATGGCAAAAAGAAGCGTGTTTTCTTCCAATACTGTTTGGATACCTTTTCACGTTCTTCTCTGGTTATAATAATGTCAGCTCTCCCTTTCAAAAAATAATAGCCGTCCTGAGAATGAATCAAAGCAGTATGCTCATCCAAAAAATGCTGAAGTTGATGATCAGAAGGCTGTTCACCTAAAAAGTACTTTTGAATTTCATCAAAAGTCAGCGGGTAGTCAAACAAATCAAAATACGCCAGGGTGGCCAAACAACGTTCACGCAATGATGAAAGAGGAAACTTCATAAAGTGCACAATTATCAAAAAAAGCTTATACTACTGATCGTACTTTTCAAAGCTAAACGAACCAAAGATGTTTGAACCAAAAAAATCCAACAACCCAGCCGAAAAAGATCGCCAGCAATATTTGGAACATATTCTAAAAAATCTTCCTCATAGCCCAGGCGTTTATAAAATGAAAAATTCGGAAGGGCAGATTATTTATGTAGGCAAAGCAAAAAACCTTAAACATCGCGTTTCGAGCTATTTCCAAAATAAAAATGACAAAGGGGTTCGAACCTTAAAAATGGTCGAAAACATTGCTGATATTGAATACATCGAAGTTGGAAGTGAACTTGAAGCTTTGGTTTTAGAAACAAATCTTATTAAAGAACTTCGGCCCAAATACAACGTTTTGATGAAAGACGACAAAAACTATATCTACATCAAAATTACCGTTCAAGAACCGTATCCTCGTATTTATCTCGTCAGAAAAGTCCAAAAAGATAAAGCCCGCTACATCGGCCCAAAAACCGCAGCACACAAAGTTATTAAAACTTTAAAAGTTCTCAAGCGCGTTTTCCCTTTCAGAAACTGCTCCATGGCCATCGACTACGGCGTTTACGGTGAAAACAAAAAATCCATGCTCATGACTGAGGCCAATCTTCGCTATCACACCAAACATTGTCTTGGCCCATGTATCACATCAGTAAGCCCGGAAGAATATCAAAAAGTCATTCAAAAAGTGATTGAATTTCTTGAAGGAAAACATGAAGACATTATTGAAAATATCAAACAAGAAATGATGCAGGCCGCAGCAGATAAAAAATTTGAAATTGCAGCAGCAATCCGAGACAAATTAAAAGCAGTTGAAGATATTATCGAACCACAGCGCATCAACGACCCACACCAAAAAGATCTCGATATCATTAATTATGTTGAGCAGGAAGAAAATCTTTATTTCAATCTCTTTCAACTTCGTGGTGGGAAATTAATCGATCAAGAAAATTTCACACTCAAGGCTGTTGATGCCGAAAAAGGAGAAGATGCTGACGCCTTGGCGGGCTTTTTAGAACAGTACTACGAAAAGGCCACAGATTTACCAAAAGAAGTTTTAATCCCTCATGAAATTGATGAAAAGGAAACGCTCGAACAATGGCTTTCAACCCTCAAAGGACAAAAGGTGAGCATTATGATTCCTGAACGTGGCAAAAAAAATCATCTTCTGGATCTTTCTTTAGAAAATGCCAAAAGTTTTGCCCGTCAAAGCCAAATCAAATGGCAAGGCGCAGAAAGAGGAAGTCGCGACAAAGCTTTGGAAGACCTCCGAGATTTACTCAATCTCCCAAAACTTCCTTATCGTTTAGAATGTTACGACATTTCACATTTTGGTGGAACAGAAACAGTAAGTTCCATGACGGTATTTGAAAAAGGTTTTCCTAAAAAAGAGGATTATCGCAAATTCAAACTCCATCAACAAGAGTCCGGTGCCCCAAACGATTTTGCATCGATGGAAGAAACACTTACCCGTCGCCTGAAATATTTAAAACCTTCCAAAGGCGCAACAGAATTCAAAATTAAAAAACCAACCAAAAAAGAGTTGGAAAAAATTTACAACAAACTTAATCACAGTTCAGCATTCCCGCAACCAACACAGGAACCGCCTGATCACTTTTTTACAGTAGAAAAGGACGAAAAAAACATTGGCTTTATCTGGGTCTCTTATACTTCAGGAAAACGTTATGTAATCAAAAAATTTGAATTGGAAACGCAAGTTGATATCAGTTTCCTTGTCAAAAAAATTCTTGAAAAAGTAAAAGCTTCTCGCATTTATTATCATTCAACAAATGAAGAAGTTCCTCAATTTGAAGAAGCAGGTTTTCAACACATCCAAAAACTACCAGATGAATTTTTACCAAAAGAAAACTTCACCTACATTTGTTTTGATAAAACCAAATACGTTGACGACAAATCATTCAAAAAAATTCCTGACCTTATCATTATTGATGGTGGCAAAGGCCAGTTAAGTTCAGCTCAAAAGGCACTTCACAAATACGGACTTACCATTCCAATGGTCTCGCTTGCCAAAAGAGAAGAGGAGATTTATCTCCCAAACAATCCAAATCCAATCCAATTAGAAAAATCTGACCCCATCAGTTTGCTCATTCAACATATCAGAAATGAAGCTCACCGATTTGCCGTAAGTTATCATCAAAATCTAAGACTCAAAGCCACAACAAGTTCCATATTAGACACCATTCCAGGCATTGGCCCTGAGCTCAAAATTAAGCTTCTCCAAGCCTTTGGCTCTCCGGAAGGTGTAAAAAGCGCCACAATGCATGAAATAGCCCAGGTTGTAGGTCAAAAAAATGCCATTAAAATCAAAACAAAGCTGGGCTAAAAGCCATGCAAGACCTTCCAAAAATAAACGTTTTATGGTAAAATAATATATATTAATACAAAACTATGGCAGATCAAATTCAACCACAAATTCCAGGACAAAACCCAGTTCAAAATCTTATCGTTGAAGATTTAGCAGCACCACAACCAACTATGACTGCTAAAATCGTTCGTTTCGTTGGGCAATTGGACGAAAGTAACATTGATCTCAATTCTCAAATAATCTACAAAATCATTGCTGAACATCCAAAAGAACTTTTTCTATTGTTTGATTTCAGCAAACTTGAATACATGAATAGCAAATCCATCGGTTACCTCACAGATTGGTACGGCAAGATCACAGAAGGTGGCGGGAAAATAGCTATCAGCAGTCCTCCTCAAACCGTTCTCGAAATTTTACAAGCAGTTGGTATCACCGAACTTGTAAAATGCTATAATACATTCGAAGAAGCTCAAGCCCAACTTTTTCAAAAAGAACCAAATCCATTGGGAACCTAACCTTCCACCAATGAATCAAGACTCTCCAGAATTCCGCGAAACAGTAACTCAAATGATCGCGGATATTGAAGCTGAAATGAAAAAAATTAACTTGTGGCAGGACGAAGATCTTCCACCTGAAAAATTTGAATTCAGACAAGCATTCGCCATGGACACCATGACATTTGATCAATGGCTTCAATTCATATTCATTCCTAGAGTTCACGATATTTTAGATAACAATGGGAGTTTTCCCAAAAGCAGCAGTGTTGCTGCACAAGCTGTCCGGGAATTCGATGGTTACACACAAGCAAGCAATCTTCTCCATCTTTTGAGTGAGTTCGACGCGTTGTTTAATCATTAAGAAGAACTTTCGTAAAGACAAAACAAACATGACCACTTTTCACGGGTAGTCGAATTTGATATAAGATGAGTAATTAGTTCTTCTCTTTATGCTTCGCACACCTGAATTGACTGGTGAAGTGGAACCAGAGCTTGTAAAAAGCTCCGAATCCAAGGCTGTGCTTCCAAAAAGTTCTGAAAATATGATTCTCGCTCCTGGAAAGGATATCGAGATTATTGAAGATGAAGGAATGTTTAAAGGAGCGGTAGAAGAACGCATTCGTCAATGGTTTGAAACATCTGATGAAAGTAGTTATTTTGTTGGTTATGGCGGTTTGCCTGGAGTAGGGAAGACCACACTCATGGAAAGCCTCCGTAACATTTGTTCAAGACTGAATGTTAACCTTTTTGAAATCGGGGTTGATCAGTTCATTCAAACCGATCGCAACAGTCCAATGCGCGAACTTATTACAAAAGATCCAAAAATTTTTGAAAGATTATATTACTGCAAAGAGTCTGTTAAAAAAGCTTTAAACACTGCACATCAAATGAACGGACACGGAGCAAGAGTCCAATTTGAACGTATGTACGATCGCAAAGACGGCACAGTGAAACCTGGACAAATAGTTATTCCTCAAGGCAGAAAAGTTATTTTATTGGAAGGAGTTGGTTCTATTCCTATTATTGACGAGCTTCATCAAAAACAAAATGCGAGCGTCTTAAAAGTTCACGTTCATGACCAACCACAAGAAGCTATGCGAAGAGCTATTAATCGTGACCTTGCAAGTGGAAGCAGAAAAAGAGCAGATGCTGAAAGGCTTCGCACTGCTGAATACAATCATTTAGTTGAACCTGAAAACAAAGTGAATCCTAAAAAAGCCGATATTATTTATATGGTTCAGGCGGCTTAATTTTTAATGAGGCTTCGCAGTCGTTTTTCCGTGAAGTTCTGGAACGTAAGCACATTTACCAGTTTTAACGTATTCGCGGTGATATTTATCAATAATCTTAATCGCTGCCTTTTCGTCCTTCACTAAAAAGATAAAACGGAAATCGTCTTTATTCACAAGTTTCTCTTTCAACATATATTTTTTCATCCATTGAATGAGCGGCTTCCACATATTTCCAACCAAAATAATTGGTTTAAATTCAATATGATGAACCTGCAAAAGTTGCCAGCTGAAGAAAAGTTCCAGCATCGTTCCAATTCCACCTGGACTCACAACCAATACATTGGAAAGAGCCATAAAATGTTCCAAACGTGCAGAAAAAGTTGCAAAATCTTTTCGTAATTCCAAATACTGATTCACAGATTGTTCAAACGGCAATTGAATAGTCAAACCAATCAAATCAGCTCTACGCAATTGATCTCCATCGGAATGACCTGCACTTGCAGCCTCCATCAATCCAGGTCCGCCACCAGTAATCAAATCATAACCGTGCATCCCAATTTTCTTTGCCAAATTATAAACCTGTTTATAAACCTTCTTATTCATTTGAACTCTTGCTGAACCAAAAATAGCCACACCGAAATCACATTTTCTAAGTTCGCGTTTCAAATAAAGCAGCTTTGGCTTTAAAACCTTTTGGGCTTTAAATACAATTGTTTTTGGTGGAGTATTTTTCATGGTTTTTGTTATTTTTTTTGGCATTGGATTTAGAAAATCAGGCTATAAATTCATTAAAAATGTTATTAGAATATTATACCACAAATTAAAGTAAAATCATAGACCTAAGCCTTATCTTGATCTTCACGAACAATCATAATATTACTTGGCTTTTGAGGATCAAAAATCACCTCAAGCATATCTCCAGGTCTTGGTAAGCTGACCCTAGAAACTAAACTATCAATTTTAACATCAAAAACTTCACTACTTTTAGGTCGAACCCTTAAAGTTAGCTTCACCATTGGATAAATTTCATTAATAGTGACTCCCGTATCTTCTACTTTTAAAACTTCAGCTGGAGCATGTGTTCCCATTTGCATTAAACGTTTTTCTCTTTTTGAAGGTCCAGATTTACTTAAATACGCGATCGATATAAAAAGCAGTGGCAAAAAGGTACCCAAGAAAAAAAGCACACCAACTCCAATTGAACCTGGATCATCGGGATTAATCATCGCAATCATTGCAAAAGTAAGACCAAATGTGATGATCATCAATCCAGCAAATACGATTAAAAATTTCTTTACATAACCATCCATAAAAAAAATTTTAAAAAAGTTTAATTTGAGTAGTTTCGTTTGGATTCATAATCGTTCCTTCAATATCCGTTTTTACTTCCAACTGATAAATCATTTCTAAATTTTTCACAAAAGCACCAGCTTCACCAATCTGTCCCAAAATTCCGCCTTTGCTTTGCAACGCATCAGTAGCTTTATTAAAAAGATTTCCAGTAAAAGTTTCTTGAGGTTTCACCGACATTTGAAAATCTAAAACCTTTGCATCACCAGCTTTCATTTGATAATCAACATCATAACTTTTTTGACCAATAGTCATATATTCAACCGAATGACTGCCATTTCTATAAACATCCCGACGTTGTTTAAGTGTAAGCATAATCTTTTTAACATGACGTTCTCCATCCGAAGTAACCTTAATTTTACCTTGGATAACGGCATTTGCTTTTGGAATATTTCGTTCCATTTCAAAAGCCAAATGAACACCACCAACGTTAAACCATTTTTTAAAACTATCAACAAAGGACATATTCAAAAGAAAAAATATTTGCTCTAATTGTAGCAAAATAGCTCATTAAAAAACAAACTACACTGAATCATACAATTATTGAACGTAATTTTTTTGTAAATATTCAACAATGTCATCAGATTCATACATCATTTCTCCAACGTCAGTATCAACCAAAAAAGGAACCTGTTCTTTCCCACCAAGTTTATTGAGGATTTTACGGGAAGGAGAACCTGGAGGACTTACAATACTGGTATAAGAAATTTTATTATTACTCATGAATTGTCTAACTTTTACGCAATACGGACATTCTTCTCGATGAAAAAGCAAAATCATAAAAAGCGTTTATAAAATATTAAAAAAATTATAGCATACGGCTGCCTTATGATTAAAACCTCAGCACTGAGAATATTGACAAATTTCAAAATAAATGTATTATATCAGCTCAATAAATAACTAAATATTGTATGTCAGAAAAAGAACGAGATGAGCAACTTTTAGAAGAAGGTGGGGATGCCCCTATTTCAATTGACGAAGGAAGAGCACCAATTGTTCCTCATGCAAAAAAAAGAAACCCAGCACCGGAAAGTGAGCGTAAAGAAGCTTTGTCTTTTGTTATAAATCCAAATCAACCCAAACCTGCTACCAGCTTTGGCCCAAAGAATACAAGAGAAATGCCAGTTAAAATTAGTACAGGATATAAACCAGGTGAAAAACTGTACACCGAAAAAGGCACGCTTAAACTGACTGAAGAACAACAAAAAGAATTAGAAGCAAAAGCTTTAAGAAACAAACAAACCGTTCAAACAAGAATAGTGCCGAGAGAAAACCCTGAAAATAATCTGACTCCTGAAGAAATTCAAGCAAATGCGCGTGCTAAATTAATCAGAGGAATCGGGTTAGCAATTTTAACCACAACCTTTGTGACTGCTGCAGGAATTGCAGGAATTGTTGGCTACGATTCCTCAAAAAAACAAAATTCAGCCACTTCCACAGTACCAAGCGCAGATAAAGTAACACCGCCTATTCAGTCTCCAGAAACTTTAGACGCAGGAGTAGATGCCGAAGCTAAAACTGAGGTTTCAGATAATTCTGCAGCTCCAATAAATTCGACTCAAGTTCCGGAACCAAAACCTGAACCAGCTAAACCTATACAACATCCAAAGACTCAAACCACAGCTACGCCAAAAACAGATTCCACCTCAAATCCCAAAGGTCACAATACTGATGTTGTTGATCCATGGGCAGTTCCTACATCAACTTCAAAAACAAAGCCGAAAGGAAAATCTAAAGACTTTGGTTATTAATTGAATTCTGGTGGGCGAGGAGGGACTTGAACCCTCACATCATTGCTGATACACGATTTTGAGTCGTGCGCGTCTGCCAGTTCCGCCACTCGCCCAAGAGTCTGCACAGAGCGCGAATATAGTACTATTCCACTTTCAAGGCTGCAAGCTCATTATTAAAAATGTACCGCGATTCAGCAAAGGTGTGATAAAAACCGTGAATAGTCTCCATCGACATTTTGTTGATTTTATCTAAAATAAGATTTTTAGTTTTTTGGCGTAAACTTCTATATTTTGAGAGCAGTAAATCGAGACCAACCTTTTCTCCTTTATGCTCAAGTTCAATCATTTTTTGAAGCAATTTTTCAATGTATTGATTTTCACCAAGTTTCACCAAAGTAATCAAAGCGTACAAAGCGTTTTTATTACCATCCTTATCAAGGAGTTTTACTAACAAAGATTTTTCCCAATACAAATTCAAACGATCAATCAAAAACACTGCACACTCTTCTTCATTTGAAGTTTTACCATCCAAAATTTCACCGATTTTATCTAACAAAATCGTTCTAAAATCATCGTAGTTCCACAATCCCACGATTGCAGCACTTCTTAAATAAGGATCAGAACTATCAAGAAATGGCTTCAAATACTGAAAAACACTTCTATCATGAAAACTTGAAAGAGTTTCCAACGTATACATGACCACGTTTTTATCAGGATTTTTAAGGCTCAATTCTAAAAATTCAATAATGTCATCGATCTCAAAATATTTAAACGTTTCCATAATTTCCTGCTTTATATATCGAGGAGCGCTGCTTACAAAAATCTTTTTAAAAGCATTGAGTAATTGATGTTTTGTAAAAGGATATTTACGTAAAATTTTATGCTTCAGCAACATATGACGAATGGCTTGTAATGAGGCAAATTTAACTTTTTCATCAGGGTCATTCAAACACAAGATCAAATCTGCAACAGATTCAGGATTTCCAATAATACTCAACGCTAAAATCGTATCAATTTTTATTTCTTCAGGAAGTGAAGGTTTTGTTAAAAGCATTCGGAGAAAATTTTCACCTTTATTCATTTGAGCTCTTTCTGCTAACAAATCTATAGCCCTATGTTGAAGAAAAAGATTTTGCGAATAAATATTTTCCTGAATTTTACTCTGATAACTTTTGCGTAATTTTATCATTACAAAACAAGCAGTTGCTGCCAGTAAAGTAATCAAAGCCGTATTTACAATACTTTCCAGACCCAAACTATAAGCATATAAAAGCAAAAAACACGAAGCCACAAAAGAGGCTATAGCTACTCCAAATTGATTAAAAATAAAACTCACACCTTGAGTAAGATTTTCAGGAATTAAAGAACTACTTTGTGAAGCCGCGACTTGATAACAACTAAAAAACAAAACGGTGAACGTTAAATAAACAATTACAATTCCAATAACACTCCATTGAAACAAAAATCCGATTCCAATTGCAGTTAAAAGAGTTCCAGCAAAAAGAAACATCGTATTTAAAACCCCGAATCGAAACAAAATTCTTTTCACAAACACTGCTGAAACCATAAGTTCCAAAATATTTTCAGCAAAAATAATTCTTCCTAAAACCGTATTTAAATCTTGAGGTAAAATATTATGTTCCAAAATCGTATTTTGTTTGAATTCAATAAAGAACTGCAAACAAATAAAAAGAACTGTAGCTAAAGCCAAATATCTAAAAATTGGGGTTTTAAAAACATATTCAATACTTTGTTTAATTTCTTGTTTAAAATTTTTACGAACTGGCTTTTGATGTTCATCCTTAGGAATAAATGGAAGAGATTTGGAAAGAGCACTTATTAAAATCGCGACAAGAATAAGCAAACAAGCCGGAATATATCCAAAACCAACCTGGGCATCCAAAGCATTAAAATTAGCACTAAAATATGAACCTGTAATTAAACCCAATGCAGTTGCTACAGAAAGGAGTGGTAAAAAAGATTTTGCTCTGATCGGATTTACAAAATTAGAAGCGAACAAAATCAATCCCGAATCCAAAAAAGTGAAAAAGAGGGAAGTAATAAAATAAAAATAGATCGTCAAAAAGATTTGATTACCTTGAAAACTCGTTAAAAGTGCGAAGAATAAAGCAAAAATTAACAACAAAACTGCAAAAATTCTCTGTTGTCTAAATCTGGAGGAAATGCCCACAAAAAATAATGAAAACACTCCAAACAACACAGAACGCACAAGCAAAACCATTGGAAGTACATTCACTCCAACATTCGTAATAAAATTACTTAAAGATTCAACATACAAAGAAATCACCAAAAAATAGCAGACAAAACCGCAAATAAGCAGCAAAATTTCGTTTAAAGTTGATTTTTTGAGGTGGAATTTCATAAAAAAGCCAATTTATCTTTGTATTATACCAAAAAAACGCATTTCTAACAACAATGACCAAGCTAAAAACTGCAAGAATAAAAATCATATAAAACATGGTATAATTAACCAAAATAACTTTCACACAATGGAATTCTACAATTGTGGCCGATACATGTACGAAAATGGCGTAGAAACAATCGCAGCAATTCAAGCGATACTGTACATCGCAATGACTGTTCTCTTTATTGCCTGGCAAGACGAAACAATCTTACTTTGGGTAATTTTAGGAGGTCTTTTAGTAACAGCAGGACTTTTAGCAATAATTAAAAGTCCGGTTGCTCGAATCAAAATCGGCGAAAAAACCGGAAATATCTACTTTCAATACGCCAAAGACAAAAAAAACGAAAAAACACTTACATTTTCTAATTACCCGGTTTTCAAAATCAAAATATCTCTTCCACTTTATCATCGATTACAATTATCCAGCCTTGATGACAAAAAAAAGGCTCTATTACCAGTGTTTTTCAATAAAGAAAAATTTGAAAAACTTGTAGAAATTATCAGAAACGATAGAAATAATGGTCCTCAAAACAGAGGAAACAGCTCTGAAAATCATTCCAATTTTACGATTCAATCCTCGTCTCCAACCTTTTAAAGTTTTGAGCTCAATTCATGCTTCAAGGTTGAATAATCACTTTAGCGCATTGTTCAAACCAAAAAGAAATGCTAAACTGCGCGCATGAGTAATTTTTGCGATCAAACAGTTGTCGAATTTATAGCCGGAAAAGGTGGCGAAGGAATGGTTCATTTTCGACGAGAAAAGTACATTTCCCGTGGTGGTCCGGACGGTGGCGATGGTGGAAACGGCGGCGCAATTATTTTAATTGCCGACGAAAACATCAATACGCTTGTGGATTTTAATACCAAAAAATATTTTAAAGGCGAAGATGGCGAAAACGGCCATAAATCAAACATGTTTGGAAAAGAAGGTGCTGAACTTGTTTTAAAAATTCCTGCAGGAACCTTATTAAAAGATTTCAAAACAGGAGAAGTTATTGCTGATCTCAAAAAACACGGACAAAAATTTATGATTGCACGTGGTGGAAAAGGGGGACTTGGAAACACTCATTTTAAAAGTTCAACTCACAAAGCTCCTCAATTTGCTGAACACGGTGAACCAGGAGAGCACAAAATGGTTTTGATGGAACTTCAATTGGTTGCAGATGTTGGAATTATCGGATTCCCTTCAGCCGGAAAATCCACACTCATTTCACGGATCTCAAATGCCAAACCAAAAATCGCTGCATATCCATTCACAACATTAATCCCAAATTTAGGTGTTGTAGACATGCGCAGTTTTGATAAACGCCAAGACGGATCTTTTGTAGTTGCAGATATTCCAGGTTTGATTGAAGGAGCTCATGAAGGAAAAGGCTTGGGTCACGAATTTTTACGTCACGTTTCCCGAACAGAACTTTTGATTCACATGATCGATCCAACTCGCGAAACTCCGGTTGAAGATTACAAAATTATCAACCATGAACTCAAATCACATGACGAACGATTGGCTGGAAAAGACCAAATCACCGTCATCAATAAAATCGACGCAGTAGATGAAGACACCATCAAAGAATACGAAAAAGCTCTTGTAAAAGCGAACAAAGCTTTGAAAGGTAAAATCTTTAAAATTTCTGCAGTCACTGGTGCTGGACTCAAAGAACTTATATTTGAAGTATTCAAAAAGGTCAGCGAGATGCGCGCCAAACAAATGGAAATGCTTGAAAAATCCACAAGATCTTTGGCGCCGGACGCCGCGGACGGAGCCGCTTCCAACGAATCGGACGAAAAAGTTTTCCGTCCACATGTGGAAAATAAAAAATACACTGTAACGTTAGTACGAACAAAACTTGAAGTTGAAACGAATAAAACCCGCAAAATTTTTGATGTGAAAGGTTTCCGCATCGAACAAGTTGTGAAAATGACCGATTTAGAAAATCCGGAAGGTGAAGAACGTGTTTTCCATTTTATTAAAAAAATGGGCATCGAACGCGAACTCAAACGAATGGGCGGATCAGCTGGTGACAAAATCCGTATCGCAGGCAAAACTTTAAGAATGCGCTAACATGAAAATCATCGTCGGACTCGGAAATCCCGGCAAAGAGTATGAAGACACCCGTCACAATGCTGGATGGGCAGTTCTTGATGCTCTCCACAAAGAGTTTGCAGCAGATGAATTTAAAAAAGAAAAGAAATTTAATGCTGAAGTAAGTCTCGCAAGCTTTGAAGGAGAAAAAATCGTATTAGTAAAACCGCTCACCTTTATGAACAATTCCGGTGAAGCAGTTCAACCAATTTCAAATTTTTACAAAGTTCCACCACAGGACATTTTCTGTATTTATGATGATTTAGACACGCCATTCGGCTCTCTTCGCATTCGCGCTCAAGGTGGTCCGGGAACCCACAATGGCATGAAATCCATGGTTCAACATTTAGGCGAAGGTTTTCCAAGATTAAGAATCGGCATTGAAAGCAGGGGAACGACCTCACCCAAAGAACACGAAACCACTTCATTCGTATTGGGAAAATTCAATAAAGAAGAAACAGAAACATTTAAACAAACCGTCAAAAAAGCTGTTGAAGCCGTGAAAACTTGGATAACAGAAGACATCGAAGCTTCCATGAACAAATTCAACGGTTAATCAAAATATTTAAAATCACGTTTTCACTGAATCCTCTGAGACAAACAGTTGACTTTTTAGTTAAAATAACTAGAATCTACATCCCTGATAATTTATAAACTCACAAAATTATGACAAAGCCGGACGATAATTGGGCAGACCTCAATGAGAACAAAGATGGCCAAACTGATGAAAATGCAAGAATTGAACCCCCTTCCACCGTAAAAGTGAGTGTAAATATTTGTGCAAAAGAAACAGTCAGAAAGCCAGAAACAAAGCCACCAATGCCTATCGAAAATTCAATCCCAAAACATGGCATTAAAAATCTTGGCAAAACTGCTACAGATTTACCTGATTCAACGGAATCAACTGCATTAAGCTTAGATTTAGATGAATTAGAACAAGCCATCCTTGCAGCAAAAACTGGTACAACTGACACTGTCCAACCAATTGAGCCTGTTACTGCAACTCTTCGCAGAGACCTCAGCGAAGTTCTTGCCGCATTAAAAAGCGATCGCCCTGCAGAAGATATTGATCCAGAAGACAGCCGTGACCGTACAGAAGCCATTTATGAAGTAGCGGTGAGCGCAGCTCAGACCACTGAAGGAGAAAAAGAAGAAGCTGCCCCTACAACCAATCGTTCACCTCGAAGCCAGGAAGAAATCGACTCTTTAAGACACATGCACTTACCTCCAGCAGTAACCGTTCAAAAAGGTACGAATGAAGGAAAAGAATAGCTTGCTTTTTAAGCCAAAGTTCAGTAATTTATCAGAGCAAATTTTTATTATAACTCTATGTTCGCAGTTGTAGAAATCGGTGGCCGCCAATACAAGGTCACACAAAACGACAAAATCCAGGTTGAACTTTTAGATTCAGAAGCTGGAAAATCTATGAAATTTGACCGTGTACTTCTCGTTTCTTCAGACGATAAAGAGGCTAACATTGGTAAACCTTACATCGCAGGAGCAAGCGTTGAAGCTACAATCGTTAAACATTACAAAGGTGAAAAAATCCGTGTTTTCAAGTTCACTCCAAAAAAGCGTTACAAGAAAACTCAAGGTCACCGTCAAAACTATACAGAATTGGAAATTACAGCTATTAATGGCTAGTCATTAGCCTTAGTTTCCCTTTCCAAAGCGTCTAAAACTTGTTGCAAATCCGAAGGAAGAGTTGATTCAAACTCTTCCTTTTTTTTGCCCGGAACTTTGAAACTTAAATAACCTGCATGCAAAAACTGACGTTTAAGTCCGTAGTGCTGGTCAAATTGATGATTAATTTTTTCACGTCCATAGGTAATGTCTCCAACTAAAGGAAATCCAATTGCCGCAAAATGCACACGAATCTGATGAGTTCTGCCAGTAAGCAAATAAACCTTCACAAAAGTATATTTTCCTAAGTATTTAATAACTTCATATTTCGTCAAAGCATCACGAGAAGCTTTTCCTTCTATTACAGCCATTTTTTTACGATCTTGCATACTTCGTCCAATTGGAGCATCAATCGTTCCTTTTGCCGGCTCCAAATGACCACAAACCAAAGCAAAATAGATCTTCTCCACCTCTTTTTTAGAAAACTGATCAATCAACGTCTGTTGAGCCATATCATTTTTGGCCACAACCATCAGTCCGGAAGTATCTTTATCCAATCTATGAACAATTCCAGGACGCAAAGTTCCGTTAATTCCACCCAAAGAATCTTTACAATGATGTAAAATCGCATTTACTAAACTATCTTCCTGATGTGAACCATGAGTTCCGGGATGAACAACCAAACCAGCCTGTTTATTGATGACCAAAATATTTTTATCTTCATAAACAATATCCAAAGGAATATCTTTTGCCTTCAGATCCAATGTTTCCAGATCAGGAAAACTCACGTCCAATTTATCACCAACTTTCAATTTACCACTTGCCTTCACAATTTTTCCGTTCACTTTCACCAATCCCTGTGCCAAAAGTGTATGAAAATAATTTCTAGTGTGCTCAGGAAAAGCCTGAGGTAAGATCTTATCTACACGCAAACCAACATACTCTTCTGTCAAAACAAAACGTGAAGTTTTCATGAAAATTTAAAAATGAAAATGAATTTTTAATGAAATTTATTTTTGGCGTGATTTTCTTTTCATGAACCCAAGCCTTTGTAAAATCTGAGTAAGTTCATTCATTACAACAGCATTGTCCGACGTATCAACATCTTTTCTCATCAAAATCCTATCCGTCGCATAATCACCTTCCTCAGCACTATTGTCAATATACCCTAACTTTTCGAATTCAATACGTTTATTCATCGTAATTTCAATCGCCTTTACCATGTTTATTGGTTCTACGAATTTTGGAAAAGTAGTTTGAAATGAAAAATCTATACCAGCGTGTTCACCAGCAACAACAACAAATTTTGTGCCATCAGGAAACTCTGCAAACATTTGACGAATATTTCGCGCATCATCAAATTCAACATCAGCTCCAACCGAACGGAAAATTTCTTGAATATTACAGGCAACAGCAAAAGGTATATAAAGATTTTGCGATTGATAATTCAACTTGCCTTCCCAATATTTATCTTTTTCTGACATAGGTGCTAAAAAGTAGGCTGCACTATTACATAGCAACAAGCGAAAAGCAAGATTGAAAAGCCATCCAATATTTGTTAATCTGCACACGCTTTTAACCAAACTTATGCCAAAATCTCAACCTAAAGAATCTAAAGACACCAAAGGAACATTTGCTATTAAATCCAATCTCGCCCAAATGCTTAAGGGTGGAGTAATTATGGATGTCACAAATGCTGAACAAGCTCGTATTGCTGAAAAAGCCGGGGCAGTTGCAGTTATGGCACTTGAACGTGTCCCCGCAGACATTCGAGCTCAAGGAGGTGTTGCCCGCATGAGCGATCCAAAATTGATTAAAGAAATTCAAGCAGCGGTTTCAATTCCAGTGATGGCAAAAGTTCGTATTGGCCATTTTGTTGAAGCTCAAATCTTACAGGCACTCAAAGTAGATTTTATTGATGAAAGCGAAGTATTAACACCAGCCGACAACAAACATGTCATCAAAAGTGACTTTGTTACTCCGTTTGTATGTGGCGCAACTGGTCTTGGAGAAGCCCTTCGCAGAATTCAAGAGGGTGCAGCCATGATTCGTACAAAAGGAGAAGCTGGCACAGGAGACGTAATTGAAGCTGTTCGTCATATGCGCAAAATTTTAGGTGAAATAGCAGATCTCAAAAAAATGTCGGAAGTTCAATTAAAAAAATACGCTGTGGCAGAACGTTTAGATCTTGGATTATTAAAATCAGTTCGCGCAGCTGGAAAACTTCCAGTCGTAAATTTTGCAGCAGGCGGAATTGCTACTCCGGCAGATGCAGCATTACTAATGCAAATCGGAGCAGAAGGAGTTTTTGTTGGTTCAGGAATTTTCAAATCTAAAAATCCTGCAAAACGTGCACGAGCTGTTGTTCTTGCAACAATGAACTATAATGATCCAGCAAAAATCGCTGAAGCATCAGAAGATTTGGAAGAAGCAATGTTTGGAATTCAGGCTCATCAAGTAGAAACCCGTCTTCAAGAACGTGGAAAAAATCTTTAAATCCAACAAATTTAACTCTGCATGAAAAGTTCAGCAAAAATCATTGGCATTTTAGCGTTCCAAGGTGATGTTATTGAGCACTCCCAAATCATACGTAATCTTGGTCATTTGCCTGTTGAAGTAAGGAATACTCAGGATCTTTTAGCATGTCAGGCTTTAATTATTCCCGGTGGAGAAAGCACCACGATTGGCTTTTTCCTTGAACAAACCGGTCTCAATAAAGAAATCACAAGCCGCGCGGCTGCCGGAATGCCAATTCTTGGAACCTGCGCTGGAGCAATCGTCTTAGCCAAAAACATTATCAGCAATATCATCCCGCCGCATCTCGGTCTTTTAGATATAACCATCGAACGCAACGCGTACGGCCGGCAAATCGACAGTTTTTATACAGAAATAAACATTCCTTTATTAAACATTCAAGGTCTTCAATCAGCCTTTATTCGTGCTCCGATTATTCAAAAAGTTGGCCCGAAAACAGAAATTTTGGCAAAACATAATAATCAAATAATCTTGGTACGAGAAAAAAACATTTGGGCAGCTACATTTCATCCCGAACTACGTCAGGATAACAGGTTGCATAAAGCATTCATTTCGCTTTGTGAGTAGTCATTTTTAGGC
>Ga0070667_100001867_pt1 | contig 18714 bp, 17 predicted proteins | sample KBSS33metaG_FD_64659 | JGI IMG/M metagenome (GOLD analysis project Ga0070667, IMG submission 64659) | Switchgrass rhizosphere microbial communities from Kellogg Biological Station, Michigan, USA - KBS S3-3 metaG | ecosystem: Host-associated > Plants > Roots > Rhizosphere > Soil ... | reverse complement strand
CGCGAGCGCGTACACGGAGGCGATGTCGACCAGCCCCTTGATCTCGAGGTTCTCGCCGAGCTCGGCGAGAACCTCGAGATCAAGGGGCTGGTCGACATCGCCTCCGTGTACGCGCTCGCGGCGGCGGAGGTCTGCGGCGTAGATTCGTGAGCCGGCGGAGTCGATCCAGCAGAATCGAACGATGAGCCACTCCCGCGACGAGGCCAAGCTCGACCGCGTGCGGCGGTTGATGGAGGAGCAGGACCTCGATGCGCTCGTCGTCCGCTCCCCCGACGACGTCCTCTACCTCTCCGACTACTGGTGCATGAAGGGCTACGACGTCCTCGTCTTCCCGCGCGAGGGCGAGATGACGCTGTGCGTGATGGAGCCGCAGGTGGCCGAAGCCGAAGCGAGCTGGGCCGATGACCTGCGGCCGTTCCGCTTCTACGACGAGGCCGACCCGCGGCCGCCGCTGTTCCGCGGCACCGACGCGGCGCTCGACGTGCTGCGCGAGCGCGGGCTGACCGGTCGGGTCGGGCTCGAGATCTCGCTCGGCTCGGCGGCGGCGGACCGGATGGTCGGCGAGCCGACCGTCGCCGGCGCCCCCTACTTCGCCGCCTTCGAGGGCGTCGTCGCCGAGGCGCTCGACTGCGTGCCGCTGCTCGCCACCGCGCGGGCGATCAAGACGCCGCAGGAGATCGAGCGGATGCGGCTCGCCAACGAGCTGGCGGCGCTGGCGATGGCCGAGGTCCGCGCCAAGGCGCGCCCCGGTATGAAAGAGAGCGAGATCGGCGCGCTCTTCGAGGGCTTCGTCCACGCCACCGGCACCGGCTTCCGCGGCGAGGTCGGCCTCGCCCGCGCCTTCACCCTCGTCTGGTCGGGCCCGGGGATCCGCACCTTCACCCCGACCGCCGACCGCCCGGTCGTCGCCGACCAGCCGACCCTGCTCGAGATCTGGGTCTGCGCCGACGGCTACTGGACCGACCTGACCAAGAACTTCTGCCCCGGCGAGCTCACCCCCGAGTACGACCGACTGCTCGATCAGCTGCTGGTCGTCTTCAACGCCGCGATCGACCACTGCAAGCCCGGCGCCGAGATGGCGGCGCTCGACAAGCTGATCCGCGACGGCATCGCCGAGGCGGGATACGCCGGCCAGCCCTCGCACCCGGTCGCCCACGGCGTCGGCGCCCGCGCCCACGAGCCGCCCTGGCCCCACCAGGCGAGCGGCGGCATCATCGAGGAGGGCATGGTCCTGGCGATCGAGCCGGGTATCTACTGGCCCGAGGGCGGTGGCCTGCGCCTCGAGGACAACTTCCTGATCACCGCCAACGGCGCCGAGAAGCTCTGCACCGACCCCGACGACTTCAGAGAGGCATGAAATGGCGATCGACCGCGAGATGATCTGGACCGGCGAGCTGAACGAGCGGGCGATCGCGCCGACCGCCGAGCAGCCGGCCAAGGTCGGCATCTACGACACCACCCTGCGTGACGGCGAGCAGAGCGTCGGTGTCGTCCTCGACGCGGAGGCAAAGCTGGAGATCGCCCGGGCGCTCGACCGGATGGGCGTCGACCGGATCGAGGCCGGCTTCCCGCGGGTCTCAGCCGAAGACGCGCGGGCGATCGAGCTGATCGCCGCCGACGGCCTGGAGGCCGAGATCTGGGGCTTCGCCCGCGCCGTCCCCGCCGACGTCGAGGCGCTGCTCGAGCTCGGCTGCAAGGCGGCGGTGATCGAGTCGCCGGTCTCCGACCTGAAGCTCGAGGCTTATGGCATCTCTCGCGAGAAGCTGCTCGAAAGAGTCACGAACGCGGTCTCGGCAGCGGTCGCCAACGGCGTCAAGATCGCCTTCTTCGGCGTCGACGGCACCCGCGGCGAGTTCGACTTCATGGCCGAGGTCTACCGCGCCGCGGTCGCCGCCGGCGCCAGCGAGATCGTCGTCGTTGACACCCTCGGCATCGCCACCCCCGAGGCGGCGGCGATGTTCGTCGGTGCCGCCCGCAAGTGGGTCGGACCCGAGGTGCCGATCCACTGGCACGGCCACAACGACTTCGGGATCGGCACCGCGATCTCGATCGCCGCCGTCCGCGCCGGCGCCAGCTGGGTGCAGGGTACGGTCAACGGGATGGGCGAGCGCGCCGGCAACGCCAACATCGCCGAGGTGGCACTGGCGCTCGAGACCTTCTACGGGGTCGAGACCAACATCCGCTTCGACCAGGTGCGCGAGGCCTCGGCCACGGTCCGCCGCCTCGCCGGCCACGAGCTCGAGCCCTGGAAGGCGATCGTCGGCGAGAACCTCTTCACCCGCGAGAGCGGCGCCGTCGCCAGCCAGTTCCACGAACCGGAGTCGATCGAGCCCTACTCCTCCGAGCTGGTCGGCGCCGAGCGCGGCATCGTGCTCGGCAAGAAGAGCGGCCTCGACAGCATCCGCATCCGCGCCGAAGAGCTCGGGGTCGAGGTCGCGGAGGACGACCGGGCGGCGATCCTCGCCGCGGTCAAGGAGCTCTCGGAGCGCGATCACGCGCTCGTCTCCGACGACGATTTCCTCGAGCTCGTCCGTGGCAAGTCTGGCGAGGCGGCGTGAGCAATCCGTTCGAGCGCGTCTGCGTCGTCGGCGCCGGGACGATCGGCAGCCTGATCGCTGGCCACCTCGCCGGCCAGGCCGAGGTCTCGGTCCTGACCCGCCGCGACGAGCACGCCGCGGCGCTGAATGAGAACGGCCTCCGCATCCTCGGCAAGTCCGACCTGCTGGCGACCGTCACGGCCAGCGCCGACCCGAGCCAGCTCCCCGACTTCGACCTGGCGATCGTCGCGACCAAGACGACCGGGGTCGAGGCGGGGATCGCCGGCCTCGCCGGCCGCTGCCCCGAGGCGGTGGTGATGACGATCCAGAACGGGCTTGGCTCCGAGGAGGTCGTCCGCCGCCACGGCGAGTGGCGCATCATCTCCGGCGTCACCTTCATCAGTGGCATCCGCCACTCCGACGCGGTGATCGAGTACGAGCTCGACACCGAGACCTGGATGGGCCCCTACGCCGGCACCGAGACCCCGTTCGAGCTGGCGCAGGGAGCGGGCGAGCTGTTCGTCGCCTCCGGCCTCAACGCCGAGGTCCTGCCCGACCTGCTGCCGGCGCAGTGGTCGAAGCTGATCTTCAACGCCGCGGTCAACGGCGCCGCGGCGCTGACCGAGCTGCCGCACGTCGCCCTCTTCGCCAAGCGCGACGTCCCGACCGACCTCGGGCACCTGGTCTACGACCTGATCGCCGAGGGCAAGGCGGTCGCCGCCGCGGCCGGGGTCGAGCTGCACGACGATCCCTGGGAGATGAACCGCCTCGCGGTCACCCGCGGCGAGAGTGACGAGGGCGACTACGCCCACCCGCCCTCGATGCTCGAGGATGTCCTCGCCCACCGCGCCACCGAGGTCGACGCGATCACCGGGGCGCTGGTCCGCGAAGCCGAGCGGGTAGGGGTGCCGGTGCCGCTCAATACCGCCGTCTACCGACTGATCAAAGCCAAGGAGGAATCTTGGACGCTTCCAGCTCGCAGAATTCAGGCGCCGCCGAGCCGATGAGGATCTGCGTGATCGGCTGCGGCGCGGTCGGCAGCCTGTTCGCCGCCCACCTCGGCCAGCTCGACGATGTCGAGACCTGGGCCTACGACGTCTCGCCCGAGCATGTCGACGCGATCAACCGCAACGGCTTGCGCCTGACCGGGACGGGGGAGGTAACCGGCAGGGTGCGGGCGACCACCGACGCCGACGAGTTGCCGCCCTGCCGCTTCGGGATCATCGCCACCAAAGCTCTCCACACCAAGCACGCGATCGCCGCCGTCGGCCACGCCTTCGTCGACGGCAGCGTCTGCAGCGTCCAGAACGGGGTCGGCAACGAGGAGCTGATTGCCGAGAGCGTCGAGCGGGTGATCCTCGGCACCACCTTCCCCGCCGGCCGCATCATCGAGCCCGGCCTGGTTGCCTGGGACACGGCTGGCGAGACGACGATCGGCCCCTTCGAGCCCTCGCCGCCTCCGTGGTCGGAGGTCGAGCTGCTAGCCGAGACGGTCTCGCGCTCGGGGATGCCGACCCGGGCACTCGAAGACGCCCGCGGCGCCCAGTGGACGAAGGTGATCTTCAACGCTGCCAGCAACCCGCTCGGGGCGATCACCGGCCTCACCCACGGCCGCCTCTGCGACGACCCTGAGCTGCGCAAGCTGGTGACGAAACTGGTCGACGAGGGCAAGGCGGTCGCCGCGGCGCTCGGCGTTACCCTCGACAGCGACCCCGACGCCCTGATCGACCACGCCCAGCGGGTCGCCTACGACCACAAAGCGAGCATGCTGCAGGACCTCGAGAAGCAGCGCCCGACCGAGATCGACTTCCTCAACGGCGGGATCGCCAAATTCGGCGCCGAGGAGGGCATCCTAACCCCCCTTAACGAGACCATCGCCGCCCTGATCAAAGGCGTCGAACAGTCCTGGGCGCAGGACGTCTCGGCCCACTAGTCCCTGCTGGGGCCGCATTCCGAAACCTCACCGCAGGGCGCCCGCGCCGCTGCGCACCCGAGTAGGTAAAACCGCATCACAGCGCGGATTCCGAGCTGTAGGCGGCCTTGCGCGCCGCCATCTCCTCGGTATGAGTTGATCCATATTCCTACGCAATCGCCAAGTTTTTACTTGCGATCTGATCAAGTAGCGAATAAGGTCGGAACACGGTGGGCGATCAGACGCCACTTCCATAACTCACGAGGAGGAGTGACCAAGATGGACGAGACGCCCCGACCCGAGCTGTTCTCGAGCGGCGACTGGACGCGTCGACGGTTGCTGAAAAGCGCCGCCGGCGTCGGCGCCCTGGCCCTGACCCCGGCTTTCCTCGCCGCTTGCGGCGGCAGCGACAGCACCACCACCGCCACCAGCGGCGGCGGTGGTGGAGGAGGCGGCGGCGGAACCGTCGGCGGCACCCTCAACTACCTCGGCTGGCAGGCCGAGGACTACCAGGAACTGCTGGCGCCCTGGAAGAAGAAATACGGGGTCACGATCCACTCCAGCTTCATCGGCAACATGAGCGACATCGCCGCCAAATACGCGGCCGGCGGTGGCGGCGAATACGACATCATCTGCATGTCCTCGAACGGCACCTCGCGCCTGCTCGGGAGCGGCGTCCCCTTCATGCCGCTCGACCTCGGCAAGCTCCCGAACTTCGACGGGCTGATCGACTTCTTCAAACGAGACCCGCTCAACACGTTCAAAAATGAAGCGGGCGATGTTGTCGCGGTCCCGGTCACCTGGGGCGCGGTCGGGATCAACTACGACAAAACGAAAACGTCGGCGCCGAAAAAATGGACCGATCTGCTGAAGCCCGAATTCAAGGACCAGATCACGATCATCGACGATCCCAGCACCGTGATCGGCACCAGCGGCGCGATCCTCGGCTTCACGCCGAACGAAATGACCAAAGACGAGCTGGAAGAGACGCAGGAATGGTTGGCGCAGTTCGTTGCTCAGGCGAAATCGTTCTCGCCGTCGTTCGGAGACATGGCCACGCAGCTGGCACAGGGTGAAGTGCTGGCGGGGATGTTCGGCCTCACCTCCGACAACGCCTTCGCGGCGGAAGCGGGGAACCCGAACATCGTCACCGCGCTCGAATTCCCGGAAGGATCAGCCTCCTTCACCGAATGTTATTGCATCCCCGAAGACGGCTCGAACCCCGACACGGCGTACTCGATGATCAACGAACTCTTGACGCCCGAGAACAACGCCGAAGCCGCCAACCTAGTCGTCCTCGGTCCGGCGGTCGAAAAGGCACTGCCGCTCGTCAACAGCACGGTCAAGCCGCTGTTCCCGAAGACGACGGCGAAGATCGAACAGTTCCTCGAAGCGGCGCCGATGGTCCAGGACGCGCCGGCCCAGTCGGACGAATTCGTCACCTTCGGCGAAGTCACCCAGGCCTGGACCGAAGTGAAAGGCGCCTGAGGCAGCGGCGAGAGGGCGACCGCTTCTTGACTCCCCCCGACCGGCTCTCCCGCCGTCCCGGGCCCCGGCGCACCTCCTCGCGCCGGGGCCCCGACGAGGACGGTGGCGCGCTTGGCGTCGCCGGCATCTCCCAGCACTTCGGCAAGACCGTCGCCCTGAAGCGGATCGACTTCGAGGTCGCCGCCGGCGAGTTCCTCGGGCTGCTCGGCCCTTCCGGCTGCGGCAAGTCGACGCTGTTGCGGATCCTCGCTGGCTTCGACCGGCCGACCACCGGCACCGTCACCCTCGACGGCGCCGACGTCACCTCGACCCCGGCCGAGAAGCGACCGGTCAACATGGTCTTCCAGCGGGCGACCCTGTTCCCGCACCTCGACGTCTTCGAGAACGTCGCCTTCGGGCTGCGGATCTCTCGGGTCAGCAAGCCCGAGCTGAGCGAGCGGGTGGGGGAAGCGCTGGAGATGGTCCGCCTCGGCCACCTCGCCCGCCGCAAGGCCTACGAGCTCTCGGGCGGACAGATGCAGCGGGTCGCGCTGGCCCGCGCCCTCGTCAACCGGCCGCGGGTGCTGCTGCTCGACGAGCCGCTCTCCGCCCTCGACCTGAAGATCCGGCTCGAGATGGAGGCCGAGCTGCGGCGGCTGCACGCTGAGACCGGCGCCACCTTCGTCTACGTCACCCACGACCAGGGCGAGGCGATGAGCATGTCCGACCGGGTCGCCGTCTTCGCCGACGGCGAGATCGCCCAGCTGGGGACGCCGAACGAGGTCTACGCCGCCCCCGACTCCTCCTACGTCGCCCGCTTCGTCGGCGACGCCAACGTGATCCCGGTCGAGGTGCGCTCGGTGGTCGGCGCCGCCGCCCGGGTCGCGCTCGCTGGGGAAGAGCTCGAGGTGCCGGCCGGCGCCACGGTCGCCGCCGGCCCCGCGCAGCTCGTCCTCCGGGCCGAGAGCATCGACCTAACCAGCCCCAACGGCGGCTTGCGCGGCCGTGTCCTCGACCGCGCCTTCCGCGGCGTCCGCTGCAGCTACCTGCTCGACGTCGAGGGGATCGAGCGGCCGCTGCGCGCCGAGGTGCCGAGCTCGCCGAGCGGCGGCGAACCCGAGGTCGGGGCCGAGGTCGGGCTCGGCTGGGCGCCGAGCGCCGCCCGCCTGATCCCGGCGGAGGCGAACGATGAGTAGCAGCGCCTCGGCCCCGATCGAGCCCCCCTCGGTCGACCCGATGTACCCGGGGGCGCCGCCGGACCTGCCGCCGGCCGAAGCGCGCTCGGCCGCCGGCCCGAAGAACCGGCGCACGCTTGCCATCGCCGCCCCGGCCGCCGGCTACCTGATCCTCTTCCTCGTCGTCCCGGTCGTCACCCTGCTCGCCTACAGCGTTCTCACCGCCGGCTTCTTCACCGTCAGCGGCCCGCTCACCCTCGACAACTACAAGCAGGCGCTGGAAAGCGACCTCACCTGGCAACTCGGCCGTAACTCGCTGATCGTCGGCGGCCTCACCGCGGCGATCTCGGTGCTGATCGCGGTCCCCGTCGCCTACTGGCTGCGCTACCACGCCGGCCGCTGGCAGCTGGCGGTGATGTTCCTGGTCGCCGTCTCGATGTTCGCCAGCTACCTGGTCCGGATCTACGCCTGGCGGACGATCCTCGGCACCAACGGCGTCCTCAACACGGCGCTGATCGACCTCGGCCTGATCGACCACCCCTCGAGCCTCTTCATCTTCAACCAGGCGGCGATCGTGATCGCCCTGGTCCACATCTCTGTCCCCTACGTGGTGCTGGTGATGTTCGCCGCTTTCCGGCCGATCGAGCCGCGCTACCTGGAGGCCGCCCGCGACCTCGGCGGCGGCACCGTGCAGCGCTGGCGGCGGGTGGTCCTGCCGCTGATCGCCGGCCCGGCGATCTCCTCGTTCATCTTCATCTTCGTCCTCGCCTCCGCCGACTACGTCACGCCGCAGTTCCTCGGCGGCCCCGGCGACGCGATGCTCGGCGTCAACATCGCCGCCGAGTTCACCGCCTCCGGCAACTGGGCGATGGGGGCGGCGCTGTCGGGGATCATGCTCGCCGCGTACGCGCTCTGCTTCGCGGTGGCGGCGATCGGGCTGCGGCTCGCCGGCCTCAGCAAGATCAGGTGGACGACGTGAGCGCCCGCGCCGGCCGGACCGGCTTGGCTGGTGGCCTCTTCACCGCCCTTGTCCTCGTCTTCCTGCTCGTCCCACTGGGCATCGTCGCCCTCTTCTCGCTGCACTCGAGCCCTTCGCTGACCTTCCCCTTCGAGGGCTTCTCGACCCGCTGGTACTCGGAAGTGTTCGGCAACGAAGCCTTCCGCGAAGCGCTCTTCAACTCGCTCGAGCTGGCGCTTGCGACCGCCGCCTTCACCTTCGTCTTCGGCACCGCCGCCGCCTACGGGGTGACCCGCTCGGGCTCGCGGCTGGCCGGCGCCGGGGTGGCGATCTTCCTCCTGCCGATCACCCTGCCGCTGCTCTTCGTCGGCATCGCCCTGCTGATCGCCCTGCGCCGGGTCGACATCGAACTGTCGCTGCTGACGATCCTGATCGGCCACACCATCATCGCCTTCCCGTTCTTCTTCATGATCGCCCGCGTCGCGCTCGAACGGCTCGACCCGATGCTCGAGGAGGCGGCGGCCGACCTCGGCGCCTCGCCCTGGACTGCGTTCCGCAAAGTCACCCTGCCGCAGGTCTTCCCGGTCCTGCTCGGCGCCGCGGCGCTCGCCTTCATGGTCTCGCTCGACGAGTTCGTCGTCACCTTCTTCGTCTCGGGCAACGAGACGACCCTGCCGCTGTTCATCTTCTCGCGGCTGCGGACGACGCTGAACCCGAGCATTAACGTCGTCTCGACCTTGCTGATGACGATCACCCTGGTGCTCTTCGTCTTCGCCTTCGTGATGGGGATCCGCGCCGAGCGCCGCCGCGCGCGGCGGGCGGCCTCGCTCCTGGACGCGGTGCAATGAGCAGCGCGACGCTGAGTTTCCGGGGAATCGGCCACTCCTACGTCGAGGGCGAACCAGTCCTTCGGGAGATCGACCTCGAGGTCGCCGATGGCGAGTTCGTCACCCTGCTCGGGGCTAGCGGTTGCGGCAAGACGACCCTGCTGCGGATCGCCGCCGGCTTCCTGGCGCCGAGTGAGGGGGCGGTCTTCCTCCACGGCGAGGACGTCACCGCAGTGCCGCCGCACCGCCGCGCGGTCAACCTCGTCTTCCAGCGGGCCGCCCTCTTTCCGCACCTCGACGTCTACGACAACCTCGCCTTCGGGTTGAAGCTGGCAAAGGTGCCGAAGGGGGAGATCGCGGGACGGGTGCGCGAGGCGCTCGAGCTGGTCCGCCTGGAGGGCTACGCGCACCGCCGCAGCGGCGAGCTCTCCGGCGGCCAGGCGCAGCGGGTGGCGCTGGCGCGGGCGCTGATCAACCGGCCCGAGGTGCTGCTTATGGACGAGCCTCTTTCGGCGCTCGACCTGCGGGTGCGGCTGGAAATGGAGGCCGAGCTGCGGCGCCTGCACCGCGAGACCGCGACCACCTTCGTCTACGTCACCCACGACCAGCACGAGGCCCTGGCGCTGTCGGACCGGATCGCCGTCTTCGACCGCGGCGAGATCGCCCAGCTGGGAACGCCAGCCGAGATCTACCACCAGCCCGCCTCGGCGCTGACCGCCCGCTTCGTCGGCGACGCCAACGTGCTGCCTGGCGAAGACGGCCTGACGGTGCTGCGCCAGGAGGACGTGGTCCTGCGCGCCAGCTCGGACGCCGGCGAGGTGCCGGCCGGGGCGCTGCGCGGCACCGTCCGCGACGTCGGCTTCCGCGGCGCCGGCTACTCCTACGTGGTCCAGTGCCCGCAGCTGCCCGAGCCGGTCAAGGCCGAGGTGCCGAGCGACGCCGGCCCGCCGCTGGGGATCGGGGCGGCGGTGACGGTGAGCTGGGATCCGGCCCTGACCAGGACGCTTCCAGGGGAGGATGAGGCTTAGTGGGGTTCGTGGCCGGCGACAGTCAGCTCATCCCACCCCAAGGCGGGTACGGCACGCGGCTTGACGCGGGGTCCCGATTCCGGGTGGTGGACGTCGAGGGAACGCAGGTCGCCGATCTCTGGGCCATATGTACCGATGGCGAAAGGGAGTGGTTGAGCACGGGCCACACGATGGCGAACGTGGGACGGCTGTTTCCCCGGGTAGGCGAGGAGTTCTTCACCAACCACTGCCGAGCGGTGCTGCGGCTCGAGGCCGACGACTCACCGGGAGTCCATGACATGCTCTACCCGCCCTGCAATTCCCGGCTCTTCGTTAACCACGGCATGGGCGAGGATCACCCGAGCTGCACGACGAACTTCCTTCGTGTCAGTGCAGAACTGGGGATCGATGTCCCCGTCGTACCCGCGTCGGTCAACGTTTTCCAGAACTCACCACCAGACCCGCGCGGTGCGATTCCGATCGTGGACGCGGTCTCCCAGCCGGGAGATGGAGTCACCTTCGTGGCGCTGAGAGACGTGGCGGTCGTCGTCACTGCTTGCTCGGTCGATTTCCCGCCTGGTAACGGAGAGCGCTGTACACCGATCATGGTGGAATTCGAACGGCGCTCCTCGGGTGGTCGGCGAGAGGGCGATGGATGAGGGAGCACCAGAGTCTCGAGGGCCTGCGGGAGCTCGCCGATCGGGACGTCTGGGATGTCGCCGATCGCAGAATCAAGAGGTTTCTGGACAGGGCCTTGCCCGAAGGCTACCCGCCGTTTTCGTTTCGGGAATCCCTCGCCGCCCCCGGGTGCTTTTACTCACCACACGCTCGGGACCTGAGTGAGGTCGACATCGCATTCATCGGGGTCCCGATGGACCAGGGGGCGGTTATACGGACCGGGGCCCGGCACGGGCCGGAGACCGTGCGGCGCGCCTCCCGCACCGTCGGACCCGTGCACGAGCGAACCGGCACGATTCCCTTCGAGCTGTGCCGGATCGGTGACCGGGGCGAAGTCGAGTTCACCGGCTACGCCTTGCAGCGGCGGGTCGAGGACATTCGGCTCTTCTACCAAGAGGTTCGCGACGCCGGCGTCACTCCGTTCGGACTCGGCGGTGAGCACACGATGACCGCGCCGATTCTCGCTGCTCTGGGCGCAAGCCGACCTTTGGCACTGGTACAGATCGACGCCCACGCGGACTCGACCGGGCAGTTCGGCGGGGAGCGGATAAACGATGGCTCGCTAGTGCGCTTCGCTGCCGCGGACGGCTTCATCGATCCGACTCACACGGTGCAGGTCGGGATGCGGAACGGGAGTTTCATACTCTGGGATTTCTCGCACCAGAGCGGGATGACCTACCTCACTGCTGACGACGTTTACGAGGCCGGGGTCGATGACATCGTCCGGGTGATTCATGAGGTCGTGGGCGATATGTCCGTCTACCTGAGCCTCGACCTGGACGCGATCGATCCGGCATTCATGCCGGCGGTTGGAAGTCCGGAGCCATTCGGTCTCACTAGTCGCCAGGTGCGAGACCTGATCAGAGGCCTCCGCGGTCTCGACCTCGTCGGCGCCGATATGGTGGAGCTGTGTCCCGGATTCGATAGCAACGGCGTCGGTGAGAACCTCGCCGCCGGGCTCGCATTCGAGATCCTCTGCCTTCTTGCCGAGTCGCACTCCAGTCGGGTTGGCGAGACGCGCCCGACGGTCTGGGCCTAGCTCCGCGGTGGCGATCGTCCTCGACGCCGCCGCGGTTTCGAGCCCGTTTCGGCCTCCCCTATGATCGAGCTGCGATGACCACGACTCGCCGCATCGCCGCGACCGCCAGCGAGTGGCTGCGCGAAGGGCGGCGCGTCGTCGCCGCGCTGCTGGTCGGGATCGAGGGCTCGGCGCCGCTGGAACCGGGGGCGCTGATGCTGATCGCCGAGGACGGCGCGATCGAAGGCTCGATCACCGGCGGCTGCGTCGAGGCCGCGGTGGTCGGCGAGGCGAAGGCGATCTTCGCCGGCGAGGCCGCGCGCACCGTCACCTACGGGATCTCCGACGAGCTCGCCGGCTCGGTCGGGTTGACCTGCGGTGGCACCGTCCACGTCTTCGTCCAGGAGCTCTCGGGCGAGGAGGCCCGGGTCGAGGCCGAGGCCCGCGACGCGGTCGCGGCCGGGCGGCCGGTGGCGATCGCCACCCTGCTCGACGGCCCGCGGGCTGGCCAGAAGCTGGCGGTCGTCGAGGGCGAGGTCGATGGCGGCTTCGGTGGCCCCGAGCTGCTCGACCGCTCGGTCGCGCGCGACGCCGAGGGGATGCTCGCCCAAGGCCGCAGCGGCATCCGCCGCTACGGCGCCGACGGTGCCGTCCTTGGCGCCGATCTCGCCGTCCACGTCCACGCTTTCGCGCCGCCGCCGAAGATGCTGATCTTCGGCGCGATCGACTTCTCGGCGGCGCTCGCCCGGGTCGCCTCCGAGCTCGGCTACGAGGTGACGATCGCCGACCCGCGGGCGCCCTTTCTCGAGACGCCGCGCTTTCAGCGCGCCGCCAAGACCCTGCTGGTCTGGCCCGAAGAGGCCTTCGAGCAGATCGAGCTCGGCCCCCGCGACGCGATCCTGATCTTCACCCACGACCCCAAGTTCGACCAGCCGGCGCTGATCGGCGCCCTCGGCACCGAGGCCGGCTACGTCGGCGCCCTCGGCTCGCGCAAAACGACCGCCGATCGCGAGCGGCGGCTGCGCGAGAGCGGGGTGGAGGACTCAGAGCTGGCGCGGATCCACGCCCCCTGCGGCCTCGACATCGGCGCCGCCACGCCGGAGGAGGTGGCGGTCTCGGTCCTCGCCGAGATCATCGCCGTCCGCTCTGGCCGCGCCGGCGAGCCGCTGCGCCAGGGCAGCGCGGCGATCCACCCGCGCGAGTCGCACGCGCGGGCTTAGGGTCAGACTAGGATCTCGCCGAGCTGGTCGAGCGCCCGCTGGCGGTGGGCGTCGAGCTCGGCGACGAGGCGGTCGGAGTCGCCGTCGCGCAGCGCGGCCACGATCCGCTCGTGCGCCCGCACCGCCTCGGTCCGCTCGCGCGGCGAGTTGTAGTAGAGCGCCCGGTACGTTTCGGTCGAGTCCCAGAGCAGCTTGATCACCCTCAGCGTGTGGGCCTGGCCGGGGGCATCGAGCAGGGCGAAGTGGAAGCGGCGATTGGCGGCAAGCTCGGCGGTGACATCGCCAGCCGCGGCCGCCTCGACGACTTCGCGCGCCGCCAGCTCGATCCGCTGCAGTGCGTCCTCGTCGAGCAGCGGCGCCGCCCGCCGCGCCGCCCGGCCCTCGAGCAGCGCCCGCAGCTCGTAGATCTCGCGCAGGTCCTCGAGCCGCAGCTCGGTGACGAAGTAGCCGCGCCGCGGTCTGTAGGTGAGCTGTCCCTCCTGCTCGAGCGCCGCCAGCGCCTCGCGGACCGGGGCGAGGCTGACGCCGAGCCGTTCGGCGATCTCCTCCTGGCCGACCCGTTGGCCGGGGCGGAGGTCGCCGGCGACGATCGAGCGCCGCAGCTCCTCGAGCGCGTGCTGGGCGGCGGTGCCGGGCGGGCTGGCGGTGCGGGTGGCCATCCGGGCGCTCGCGCTCAGCGGAAGGCGTTGATCCCGGTCAGCGTTTCGCCGACCACCAGCGCGTGGATGTCGGCGGTGCCCTCGTAGGTGACCACCGACTCGAGGTTGTTCATGTGGCGGATCACCGGATACTCGAGGGTGACGCCGTTGGCGCCGAGCACCTGGCGGGCGGTGCGGGCGACGTCGAGCGCCGCGTTGACGTTGCCGAGCTTGCCCATCGAGACGTGCTCGGGGCGCAGCGTCCCCTCGTCCTTCATCCGGCCGAGGTGCAGCGCCAGCAGCGTCGCCCGGTTCACCTCGAGCGCCATGAAGGCGAGTTTCTGCTGCTGGATCTGGAAGGAGGCGATCGGCTTGCCGAACTGGGTCCGCTCTTTCGAGTACTCGAGCGCCGCTTCGAAGCAGGCACGGGCGGCGCCGGCGGCGCCCCAGACGATCCCGTAGCGGGCCTCGTTCAGGCAGGAGAGGGGACCGCGCAGGCTGTTCGTCTCGGGCAGACGGGCCGAGTCGGGGAGGCGGACGTCGTCGAGCAGCAGCTCGGAGGTGATCGAGGCTCGCAGGCTGAGCTTCTTGTGGATCTCCTGCGTGGTGAAGCCGGGGGTGTCCTTGGGGACGACGAAGCCGCGGACGCCGTCGTCGGTCTGTGCCCAGACGACGGCAACGTCGGCGATCGAGCCGTTGGTGATCCACATCTTCTGGCCGTGCAGGACCCAGTCGTCGCCGTCGCGGCGGGCCCGGGTCCGCATCGAGCCGGGGTCCGAGCCGGCGTCGGGCTCGGTCAGGCCGAAGCAGCCGATCGCCGTGCCTTCGGCCATGCGCGGCAACCACTCCTGTTTCTGCTCCTCCGAGCCCCATTTCCAGATCGCGAACATCGCCAGCGAGCCCTGGACGGAGACCAGGCTGCGGACGCCGGAGTCGCCCGCCTCGAGCTCCAGGCAGGCGAGGCCGTATGCGGTGGCGCTGGCCCCGGCGCAGCCGTAGCCGGTGAGGTGCATGCCGAGCACGTTGAGGGCCCCCAGTTCGGTCGCCAGCTCGCGCGGTATCGTCGCTTCCTCGAACCAGTCGCCGACGTTCGGCGTCACCTTGTCGCGAACGAAGGCGCGCACCGAGTCACGGATGTCGCGCTCCTCGTCGGAGAGCAGGCGGTCGATCGCGAGGTAGTCCTCGGGGCGGGTCTTGGTCGCGGAGGCGGTGGCGCTGGTCATCTGGCGGAGTTCCTTTCGATTTTCGAAAATCTGTCAGGATTGAACCAGATGGCGGCGGATCAGGCCAGTCCGGAGGGACATTCGGCGGGGGCGGGCGCCCTCGGCGCGCTCCGCATCCTCGACTTCTCGCGCGTCCTTGCCGGGCCGCTGGCGACGATGGTCCTCGCCGACCTAGGCGCCGAGGTGACCAAGGTCGAGCGGCCGGGTGGGGGAGACGAGACCCGCTCCTGGGGTCCGCCCTACGACGAGCGGGGAGAAGCGACCTACTTCCAGTCGGTCAACCGCAACAAGGGCAGCATCGTCCTCGACCTCGCCGCCGAAGATGGCCGCGCCGAGGCCCAGCGCCTCGCCCGCGAGGCCGACGTCGTCGTCGAGAACTTCCGGCCCGACGTGATGGCGAAGCTCGGTCTCGGTTACCAGGAGCTGGCCGCCGCCAACCCGGGCCTCGTCTACTGCTCGATCACCGGCTTCGGCTCGGGCGAGGCCGGCGCCGCCCTGCCCGGCTACGACCTCCTGGTCCAGGCCCTCGGCGGCCTGATGAGCGTCACCGGCGAGCCCGACGGGCCGCCGCTCAAGGTCGGCGTCGCTCTCGTCGATGTCGTCGCCGGCCTCTTCTCCGCGGTCGGCATCCTCGCCGCCCTGCGCCACCGCGATCAAAGCGGTCGCGGTCAGCGGGTCGAGGTCGACCTCCTCTCGGCCCTGCTCGCCGCCCTCGTCAACCAGGCCTCCGGCTACACGGTCGCCGGCGCCGTCCCCGGCCGTCTCGGCAACGCCCATCCCAGCATCTCCCCCTACGAGCTCTACGCCACCGGCGAAGGAGACCTCGTCCTCGCGGTCGGCAACGACCGCCAGTTCTGCGAGCTCTGTGCCGAGCTCAACCGCCCCGAGCTGACCGAAGACGCACGCTTCGCCACCAATCCCGCACGGGTAGAGCACCGAACCGCGCTCCGCACCGAGCTCGAGTCAGCCCTAACCGCCCGCCCCGCCGCCGAGTGGGCCGCCGCCCTCACCGCCCGCCGCGTCCCCGCCGGCGTCGTTCACGACCTCGCCGGCGCCTTCGCTTTTGCCGACCAGATCGGCCTCGACCCCATCGTCGAGGTCCCCCGCCCCGACGGCGGCCCGCCGGTCCCCCTCACCCGCAACCCAATCCGCCTCTCCGCGACCCCGCCCACCTACCGCTCCGCTCCGCCGCCGCTGCCCGAGTAGAGCCCGGCCGGGCACCGCGCCTCCGTACGCTCGGAGGCAGTGGAATCAGGGCAGAGGAGCAGCCATCCGATCGCGGTCACCGTCGTGCTGGCGCTGGCGGCGGTGATCGGCGCCTTCGCGATCGCCGCGATCTGGGCGAACCAGCAGCTACTCGATACCCGCAGCTGGGTCGTGGTCAGCGGCCGCATGCTCGACAACCCCGAAGTCCGCCACCAGGTCGCCGCCTTCCTCGCCGAAGAACTGATCGACGAAACCGAAGGGCGGCTGAACGCCGCTGGCGAGGACGAAGTCGCGGCCGAAGTCGTGCCGCAGCTGCGCCGCCGCGGGCCGGCGCTGGCCGAGCGGGTGATCGCCTCGCCACCGTTCCGGGCCGTCTGGCTGCGGGCCAACCGCACCGCTCACCGGACGCTGCTGCGCGTCCTCGATGAAGAAGGGCCTAGCGACGGCGCCGTGGTGGTCAACCTGACCCCGGCACTGCGCGAACTCGCCGACTCGCTGAGCGCCACCGAGCTGGCTGAATCGCTTGGCATTGGCGACCTCGGTTCGCTGGTCGCGCCAGGAGCGGCGCGGATCGAAGTGCTGGAAGCCGACGAGCTCGACCAGGCCCAGGACGCGGTGCGCGCGATCCGCTCGCTGCCGGTCCCGGCGACGATCGCCACCGTCGCCCTGCTCGCACTCGCCCTCCTGCTCGGCCGGGCCGCACCTGCTCGTACCTTCTTCGGCGTTGGTCTCAGCCTTGCGGCGGCCGGCGGCCTCGCCCTGCTCGCCCGCCTCCTCGCCGGTCACGAAGTGGTCGACACCCTGCTCGCCGGCCACGCCGACCGCGAAGCGGCCGAGGCCGCCTGGCGGATCGCCACCTCAACCGTCGTCGATCTCGCAGTCGGCGCGATCTGCCTCGGCGGCCTGATCGCGCTGTTCGCTGTCCTGGCCGGGCGCAGCGCCCCGGCGGTCGGGCTGCGGCGCGGTCTCGCACCGCTGGTGCGCCAGCCGCTCGCGGCCTTCTTCACCTTGGCGATCGCCGTGCTCGCCTTCCTCCTGTTCCTGGCCTGGGCGCCGATCGCGGCGCTCGAAGAGCCGCTCGGCGTCCTCCTCTTCGCGGCCGCCTACGGCGTCGGTGCCGTGGCGCTAGCCCGGACAGCCATACTGGAAGAGCAGCGTGGTGGGTCGCCCTCCGGCTGGGCCTAGCGTCGATCCGCGAACGAGCGCAGCGTCTCGCGCAGCAGGCCGAGGTCGCCGACTGGGCTGGGGAAGAGGTTGGTCGTGTTGGTGAGGACCCAGCCGTCGAACGGAGCACCTTCGACGTAGTAGGAGGCCGAGGTGTAGCCGAAGACGTCGCCGAGCTTGTACCAGACGCACAGCCGCGGAGCGCCTGGCCAGAGGACGCCGGCGGCGATGTCCTGCCGCTGCACGCCAAGCCCGTAGAAGTTGGTCACGCCCGGCGGGTTCGGCGGCGCCGCTACCGGGGCTCGCAACTGGCGCATCGCTGCCGGGCCGAGCAGGCGGCCGGAGAAGAGCAAGCGCCAGAAGCGGGCCAGGTCCCCACTCGTCGAGCTGGCGCCGCCAGCGGGGCCGCCGATCGCGAGCAGCCGGTAGGCGGAGCCGGTCTCCTGCAGGGGCCAGCTCGTGGTGGCGCCGTAGCGCTGGCGCTGGCCCGGGTTGGCGGCGACGATCGTCGTCGTCGGCCCTCGCTCGGCCCCCGGGGCGCGGGCCCAGAGCAACGCGGCTGGCGCCCGCGCCAGGAGGACCTCAGGCGCCGGAGCGAGGGCGGCGAGGATCGGCGGCAGCTCGGTGCTCGCTGGATAGGCCGGCTGGTAGCCGCGGACCTGCCGGTGGGCGGGAGCGCCGTAGGAAGTGCCCCGCAGGCCGGCCTGCCGCCAGATCGCCTCCAGCTGCGCCGCGAACGGCCGCCCGCTGACGGCTTCGGCGACCATCGCGGCGAGCACGAAGTTGGTGTTCGAGTAGAGGGTGTGGTGACCGGCGCCGGGCACGAAGGCAGCCGGCAGCTCGAGTCCGTAAGCGGCGAGGCGGGCAAGCGTGAAGTCCCGCCGCGGATTGGCGCGGAATGCAGCGCCGTAGGAGGGACTTTCGTCGTAGTCGGCCAGGCCACTGGTCATCGACAGCAGTTGGCGGACGGTCACCGCCCGCAGCCGCCCGGCGAAGCGGCTGACGAGTCTGGCCAGGCGGCCGCCGTCGCGCTGGTGGCCGGCGGCGAGCTGCGGGAGCGGCGCATCGAGCGAGAGCCGTCCCGCCTGCACCAGGCGCAGCAGGGCGACGGCGGTCATCGGCTTCGTCCCCGAGCCGACCGGCTGCGGGAGACCGGCGCGCATCGGCGCTTCGCTCGCAACGTCACGGACGCCGCTGACGACCGTCAGGGTCGGCGCGCCGGGGCGACTCAGCGTCAGCGCCGTGCCGGGGACGACGAAGGCCTGCTGGGCTCCGAGCAGGTTGGCGCCGACGAAGGCGTCTGCGGTGAGACCGTCGGCGACCGCCTGCAGCCGCTCGCGGTCCGAGGCGGCGCCGGCCGCCGCCGGCGCCCCCAGAGCGATCGCAACCGACAGCACCGCTACCGCCCAGCAGACGACCCTGCGCATTGCGTGATCGTAGGACGCGGCGGGAGCGACTAGGTTGCGTGATCGTGCGCGCTTCCCGCCCGGTCTCGTTTTGGCTGCTCGCCGTGGTGCTGTTCGCGCTGCTCTTTGCCGCCGGGGCGCCGTCGCCGCTCTACGTCGTCTACGAGTCGCGCTGGGACTTCTCGGCGATCGTCCTCACCGCGGTCTTCGCCGTCTACGCGCTGGCGCTGCTGGTCGCGCTGCTCGTCACCGGCCGCCTCTCCGACTACCTCGGGCGG
>Ga0070667_100001864_pt1 | contig 18740 bp, 14 predicted proteins | sample KBSS33metaG_FD_64659 | JGI IMG/M metagenome (GOLD analysis project Ga0070667, IMG submission 64659) | Switchgrass rhizosphere microbial communities from Kellogg Biological Station, Michigan, USA - KBS S3-3 metaG | ecosystem: Host-associated > Plants > Roots > Rhizosphere > Soil ... | reverse complement strand
CGAGACGGTATGCCCGAGTGGCGTTTGGCGGGATTGCCGGTCGAACTGCAGGCGCGAGGTTGACACCTGACAGGTGCTATTGAAAAGCCCCGACGAATCCTTCTCATCCGCCTCATTCCGAAGCGAAGCGAGGAATCCGTTTTTGGCAATCCACTGATTTCCTTAGGAAGCAGATTTCTCGCTACGCTCGACATGCGGCTGAAATGAGAGCGCGATTTTCAATAGCGTGCTAACGGTTAGCGAAGCCATCGAGTCCCCTATCGGGTTGGGTCACCCGCGACCTCGATGTGCATCATCAGCCCGCCGCCGCCGTGATGCTCGGTGTTGTTGTTGGTGGTGTGATGCGAGATGTGGCAGTGAATCATCCACTTGCCGGCCTTGTGCGCCGTCCAGATCACGTCGTAGCGCTGGCCGGGTCCGACATTGATCGTGTCGGCCTTGAAGCGCGCGGCCGGCGCCAGCGTTTCGCCATCGCGCGCCACGACTTCAAACGGTCCGCCATGAATGTGCATCGGGTGAATGAAGCCGGTGCTGGAGCCGATGAAGCGCACTTTCAGCGTCTCGCCGACCTTCATCCTGATCGTGTCGGTCGCCGGATACGCGCGGCCGTTGATGGTGAAATAGTTGGGCATCGCGCCTTCCATCGGCATCGCGGGATACGTCAGCCCTTCCCGCAACAGCCACTCCTGCAGCATCAGCGTGTATTCGTGGTCCGCCCGCACTTCGTCACCGGGCTGCGCCGGGTCGATGATCATCGCGCCGTACAGGCCCAGCGCCTGCTGGCGGTCGACGTGATCGTGCGAATGATAGAAGTACGTGCCCGATTGCAGGGCGGTGAATTCGTAGCGATATAGCTGCCCGTTGGCGACGGGCTGTTGCGTGACCTCCGCGGCACCATCCATGACGTTCGGGAGGATCAGCCCGTGCCAGTGCACGGTCGTGGTGCTCGGAAGATGGTTGACGACATTGATGCGGACCCGATCCCCTTGGCGAAAATGCAAACGCGGACCGGGCACTTGTCCGTTGAACGCGAACGCATCGACGTGGACGTCGGGAAGAATTTGCCAGCGAATGATCGAGGTCTCGAGATCGAAGACCTTGACGCCTCCTTCGATGCGCGGCATCAATTCCTGATCACCGCGGCGGTCGAGGCCATATTCGGCGGTGACGTAACGCGGGTGTACCGCCGACATGTCGCGCATCGCGGCGCCGGAGGTATCGCGGGTCATGATCATGCCCGGAGGCATGATGGTCCCTCCCACGTCACGCGCGCCCAGCCGCAGGTTGACGAAGTTGGCCGGCGTCACCATCCCGATCAACAATGCGATGACCGAGATGCCGGCCATCGCGGCAAGTTGCGGCGTCGTCACTTCGCTCGCCATCGGATGACCGTGACGACCGGCGTCTTTGGCGCCACCATGGCCCATGTGGCGCGTCATCGCGTGCTTCGCGCCGTGCGCCGACCCGCCCGCGTCGCGCTCGGTCATGAGGCCATGCTTCAGTTTCATGGCGACCAGCCAGACGTTGACCGGATAGGCAAGTGTTGCGCCCGCGATCACGCCGAGCGACATGACGCCCCAGAACACGAGCTCGGTCGGCTCCATCGCGCGCATGTCGCGGCCCATCATCAGGAAGCACATCACCGGCGCCATGGCCGCCATCATCAGGTTCATGCTGATGAACTCGGGCAGGAAGCTCCTGCGCACGTTTTGCCAGTACGTTCCGCCCATCATGTCCTTCATGAACAGCGCCTGAAAGATGAACAGGCCGAATGCGAATCCCGTCGCGTATTCGACGATGAGATCGATCCACATCGGCAGGCCGAGGCTGGCCGTGATCACCGCCGCGACAATGATGCCCGTCGCGTCTCCCGCCACGCAGTGGATCGTCGACCCCACGCCTTGCCGCCACAACGGCTTGATGAAATTCTCGTGCTCGCCGGGGCGCGGCTCCTTGTCCGCCATCACGTAAAGCAGAAGGCCGAGGGGCCCCATGTAGAGCGTGACGAGAATGAACCCCCACTTCATCACGACCGGTTCCGGATTGTTGCGATACTGATCGACGCCGACGTAGACGGTCGACGCTGCGGCGAGACAGAACCAGACCACGAGGAAATAATCGATCGGCTGAATCAGCATGCGATCCTCCGCTCAAGGCCGTGCCGCGGTGGCACGACGTCGATGGCCCAAATTGGAACATCTCGCCGACGTGTGCTGAACTACCCGGGCGCGAGGTCCTCGACTCGCTCCGACTCCTCGTTGACGGACCCGGCACGGCGTCGTACCCTCCACTCCCGGGTTTGCCAACGATCGCGAGCAGCCATTTGAAAGTTTCTGCCCATTTCGCCTTCTGGGGCGGCATCGTGTTTGCGGTCGCGTGCGGCGCGTACGGCGTCTATGGATTGGCGATGCTCGACGCAAGCATGACCGACGTCGAGCGCGCCGACGGCCGCGGCTTTGCCATCTTCTTCCTGTTCATGGGCGCGATCGGCGCGACCATGGCGCTCATCTCGTGGCTGATGCTGCGCGGAAAGATACGCCTGCCCGAGGAGTGACGGGTTCCGGTCATTGACGCCTGCCTGGCCGTGCATTGGTCATGGCAGCAGCAGCACCGGAATCGTGACGATCGCCAGCACCTTTTGCGCGACCGATCCCATGAAAAGGCCCGCGATGGGCGAGTGGCCATGACGACCCATCGCCACCAGATCCGCGTTCCATTCGCCCGCATGCCTGACGATTTCGTGCGCCGGTTCGCCGATCTTCGCCACCTGCTCATGCGGGATGCCGCTTTCGGCGAGGATAGCGCTGGCCGGCGCGAGCGCCGCATGGCTCTCCTCGGCGTAATAGCGGCTCGCAGCCTCCTTGCCCACCCACGCGACCGCACGCGCATAGGGCAAATGCGGATGCACGTTGATCAGCGCAATCTGCGGAGTTTCGGCGAACCACTTAAAGCGGGACATGAGGCTGCGCAGCGCGGCGAGCGAATGCGCCGAGCCGTCGGTCGGGAACAGTATCTTCATGATGGTGGACCTCGCAACGGCAGTTCGACGGTGATCTGCTCCGGGTCTTCCGGGTCGTCGTGAATCGTAAAACCGAGTTGCCGGGAAAATTGCACCATCGTCTGGTTGGCGCGCAACACGGTGCCGACGAGACGCTGCAAACCCTTCTTTTTCGCGCTGGCGACGAGCGCCCTCATGAGCTGCGTGGCAATACCGCGGCCGTGCCACGCATCGGCGACGACCACGGCGAATTCCGCGCTCTCGTGATCCACGTTTGCGATGTAGCGCGCGATGCCGACAATCGCCACACCGCCCGGACCTTCCGCATCGGGCGCCAGCGCCACCAGCGCAAGCTCGCGATCGTAGTCGACTTGCGTGAAGCGCGCGAGCATGGCCGGCGACAGCTCGTGCAGCCGGTAGAAAAAGCGATAGTAACGTGTCTGTTCCGAGAGCGAAGCGACGAAGCGGCGCTCGAGCTCGGCGTCTTCCGGTCGGATGGGACGCACCGCGAGCACGGTCCCGTCGGCAAGCACCATCTGCGATTCGAGCTCGACCGGATACGGATGAATCGCCATATGCTCGTAGCCTGGCGCAGGCTTCCGTTTGGGATCCACGACGATGCGCGCGGAAGGAATTTCCAGGCGGTTGCGCGTTACGGCAACCGGATCGAGGATCAATGCCCGTACCCAGGGCAGCGCGCACGCGAGTGCCGACATCCGCAACAATAGTTGCACCAGCGCATCGCCCGACGCATTGATGCCCGCGGCAGCGAGCAGGTCGGATGCCAAACGATGGTTCAGCGGTGGCAGCATCACGGCGCGCGGATGCGGCGCCGTCGACCCGGGCGCGCTCGGCCCCGCCGCGATGACTGGCCCGAACACCGGATCGGTGGCAAGCGTCATGGCATACGCGCCGATCACGCCGGGCGGCGTGGCCCGCTGCACGATGACGCGGCGGGCAGCGGCTCGTTCGGGATCCCGCGTTGCCGCCTCCTCCATCTCGCGCCAGGCGCGCGCCAGCGCACGCCCGCTGGTGATGACGGCGCCGTCCGCGGATGCGACGTCTTGATCGTAGGTCAACGTGACGGGATAGCGGAGCCGGCGCACCGCGGCCTGCGCTTCGGCGAGCGTGGCAACGATGACGATCGGACCGGTCACGATGCCGAATGCAGCGAGCAGCTCCTGCGTATCGGGACTCGGCAGCATGCCACTCCCGTGCGCCGCGACGCGCTCACGAATGCGCTCCGCCGTGGCGAGGTCGGGCGGCTTGGGATCTGGTTGCGACGGCGGCACTTCGAGCAGCCATTCCTGGTTACGCCGATAGCTGGCGAGAAACGAAAACGCATCGACGGCGAGCTCCGGGGTGAAGAAGTTCGCGACGCCACCCGCTTCCAATGCATGATGAACGTCGGGTCGCGTCACCGCACCAAGCCACGCGCCGAGCACGGGCTTGTCGGAGCCGCGGGCAGCGGCTGCCACGGCCTGCGCCGCCTCCACCGCGCCAATGATTGGGCGCGGCACGTGCAACGCAAGGATCGCGTCCGCCTCAGGATCGGATAACAGCGCCGCCACCGCGCCGGCAAGACGATCGGGCGGCGCATCGCCGCGCACGTCGACGGGATTCTCGCGGGCGATCTCCGGCGGCAACAACGCGTCGAGCGCCTTGACGGTGGCCGGGCCCAGTTGCGCGAGCGCTACGCCTGCGCCGGCCGCATAGTCGGCGGCAAGAATGCCGGGACCTCGGCCATTGGACACGATGGCGAGGCGATCGCCGCGTGGAATCTTGCCCATCGCAAGAATGCGCGCCGCCGCGAAGAGCTGCGCATAAGTCCGCACGCGCACCGTGCCCGCACGCATCAGCGCCGCGTCGAATACCGTGTCGGGCGCGATCACGGGTTCCATCGCCGCGGATGACGCGGCCAGGCGCTCAAGCGATCGTCCCGCCTTGAGAACGACCACGGGCTTGGTGCGCGCCGCGGCACGCAGCGCCGAGACGAACGCCCGCGCATCGCCAACGCTTTCGACGTAGAGCAGGATGCCGTCGGTCGCCGAATCGTGGACCAGCGCGTCGAGCAATTCGCCAAAACCGACATCGATGCCGCCTCCCAACGATGTCACCGTCGAGAAGCCGATCTGCATCGGTCCGGCGAAGTCGAGCATCGCCGTGCACACGGCACCCGATTGCGCGATCAGCGCCAATCGCCCGGGCAGCGCCATCGGCGCGCAGAAGGTCGCGTTGAGCCCGATATCGGTTCGAATGACGCCGAACGCGCCCGGGCCGAGCAGCCGGATGCCGCGTTTCCTGGCGATCGCGAGAACCTTGCGCCGCCAGGCGCGCCCCACGGCGGGATCGGCGGTGTCCGGAAACGACATCAGCGCCGCGGCACGGATGTGCGCTTTCGCATCGTCGAGGACGTCGGGGACGGCGCTCGCGGGTATCGCGATGATCGCGAGATCGATCGGTTTGCCGATCGCCGCGATCGACGCGTATACGCGCCGGTCGAACATTCGCCTGTGATGCGGATTGACCGCGTAGATCGTGCCGGTGTACGCCGCCGCCAGCAGATTCTCGAATACCGTACGACCGAGCGACCCCGCTTGATCGGATGCGCCGACGAGGGCGACGGTTTGCGGCTTCAGCAACGGGGCGAGATAGTGCTCCAAATGTGAATCCGGCGGGACGTCGAGCGTCGAGTCTACTGGAGGCGGCACAGCGCCGGAAGTTGACGAAGTCGCCGTTCAGGATCCCGGAAAGCGAGGATGACGCTCCGTTATAATCGCCGCGAGCACCCCCGGGGCACACGTTGAATCAGGGCCTGTAGCTCAGACGGTTAGAGCAGGGGACTCATAATCCCTTGGTCGCTGGTTCGAATCCAGCCGGGCCCACTCGTTCCGGGGCATTGTCGGCTCCAATGTCCCCATCGAAACTTGCGGCGGACGCCCGACTCCAACGACACCGTCGCCGCTTCGAACCGAGCCTCCCGATGCCCAAGTCCCTGCTGACCCTGGCTGCGCTTTGCGCTGTCTTTCTGTCGCCGCCACTCGCGCAATTGCACGCGCAAACGGTGCTCGCCCATCCGGACGCGCGCGTAATTGTCAAGTACAAAGCCGACTCGTTGCTGCTGCGCAAGCGCGCGGATTCAGCCGCAACGGAACGGTCGGACCGGGCCGAGGCGATGGGCATGCGAGTCGGCTTGTCGCTGCGCGCGGGCGAAAGTGTGGCGGAGCGCACCGAAGTCCTGCTGGCGACCGGCATCGGCGCGGAGGAGTTGGCGGCCCGGATCAAGGCCCAAAGCGACGTCGAATACGCGGTACCGGACCAGCGGCGGCGCCGGACCACGGTGCCGAACGACCCTCTCTATCTCACGGGGCCTCCGTTGACGCCGGCGCTGGTCCCGACCTCAGGCGGCCCCGTAGCCGGCCAGTGGTACCTGCGCGCGCCGGCAGGCGACGTCCAGGCGGGCGCGAATGTGGAAGCCGCGTGGAACCTCTCGATCGGCAGCCCGAACGTCGTGGTGGCCGTGCTCGATACAGGTGTGCGCTTCGACCACCCCGACCTGCAACGCGCGGCCGCCGGCGGCAACGTGCTGCCGGGCTACGACATGATCAGCGATGTGGACGCCGCCAACGACGGCGATGGCCGCGACGCCGATGCGTCCGATCCCGGTGACTGGGTCACGCTCGCGGAAATCCAGAATGCGAAGGGACCATTCTTCGAATGCGCCGAGGCGGCGGAAAACAGCTCATGGCATGGCACGCAGACCAGCGGCCTGATCGGCGCGCTGACCAACAACGGCGTCGGCATGGCCAGCGTGGGGCGCAATGTGCGCATCTTGCCGGTGCGCGTGCTGGGCAAGTGCGGCGGCTTCGACTCGGACATCATCGCCGGCATGCGTTGGGCGGCGGGGCTTGCCGTGCCGGGTGTGCCGGCCAATCCGAATCCCGCGAAGGTGCTCAATCTCAGCCTGGGCGGCGAAGGCGCGTGCACACAACCCTATCTCGATGCCGTCGCCGAGATCAATGCCGTCGGCGCGGTCATCGTGGCGGCGGCGGGCAACGACCTCGGGCACGCGGTGGGAACGCCGGCGAATTGCGTTGGCGTGATTGGCGTAGCCGGACTGCGGCACGTCGGCAACAAGGTCGGCTTTTCCTCGCTCGGTCCGGAAGTCAGCCTCAGCGCACCGGGCGGCAACTGCGTCGATGTGGGACCCGGCGCCGCGTGCCGGTACCCGATACTTACGACGTCGAACGCCGGTCTCACCGTGCCTGTCGCGGAGGCGGCCGGCGGCGCGATCTACACCGACAGCTTCAATGCATCGCTGGGCACGAGCTTCTCGGCGCCGCTGGTGGCGGGCACCGCGGCGTTGATGCTATCCGCGCAGCCGGCATTGAATCCCGGGCAGGTCGCGGTGCTGCTGAAAGCCACCGCGCGGCCGTTCCCTACCACGGGTGGCGACAACGGCGACGGTTCGGTAGTGCCAGTGTGCGTTGCGCCGCAGCCGATCGGCGCGACCCAGATCGATCAGGCGCAGTGCTACTGCACGACGACCACCTGCGGAGCCGGGATGCTCGATGCCGGCGCGGCCGTCCGCGCGGCGCTGGATTTGAATGCGGTGACGATCGTCGAGTTCTACAACGCGTCGCTCGATCACTATTTCATCACCTGGGTACCCGCGGAAATCGCCATCCTCGATGCCGGGGTCACGATCAAAGGCTGGACGCGCACCGGCAAGACGTTCACAACCTACACGTCGGCACGAACCGGCACGTCGCCGGTGTGCCGTTTTTACATTCCTCCGGCGTTGGGCGATTCGCACTTCTTCGGCCGTGGCTTACAGGAGTGCAACGACACCGCCGTCAAGAATCCGACGTTCGTCGCCGAGGACCCCAGCTTCATGCAAATGTTTCTGCCGACGGCCGGAGCCTGCCCCGCCGGCACGGTCCCCGTGTATCGCGTGTTCAGCAACCGGCCGGATGCGAATCATCGCTACATGACGGACAGGGCGGTACGCGATCAGATGGTGATGAAGGGCTGGCTCGCCGAAGGCGATGGCCCAGATCTCGTGGTAATGTGCGCGCCGCAATAGCGGCGCATTCGCTTCGCGCATTTCGACGTAGCGCACGGACACCGTCCGCTACGACCGAGCCATCGGACCCGCTCGGGGTCCAATGCGGGCTCGATCAATGGCCGACCTCCTCCATCGGACCAAAGGCCTTGTTTCCGCCGAAACAAATTGTTACATTCGGCTGGGCAGGGGGGCCTACTGCTTCGTTGACGCCGGCCGGGCACCTCCAGCGTGCCGGCCGGTTTTGTTGCAAATCCCAATAAATAAGACCAAAGACATCGGCGCTGTACCTTAGGGGAGGCAAGTGTGTTCGAAGCAGCAGCAACCGCTTCTGTGCAGGAGCCGGCAGAGCGCGTGCGCCCGTACCCGGGATTTCCACACGGTCCAACGCCCGCCGTCCTGATCGTCGCGGGCACGCGTCCGGAATGCATCAAGCTGGCGCCGATCGTGCGCGAACTCGCGCATCGACGCGTGCTGACGGCCACAATCGCCAACAGCGGCCAGCATGTGGACGCGGTTCGCCGCACCTTCGCCGAATTCGGGATCAGGTGCGACATCGAATTGCCGGCGCTTCCCCCGTCGCCCAACCTCGGCGCGGCGAGCCGTCACCTGACGAAGCAATTGGCCGGGGTCATCGCGCTCCTCCGCCCGTCGCTGGTGCTGGTCCAGGGTGACACGCTGACCGCGTATGCGGGCGCGCGCGCGGGCGCGGCAGCAGGATGCGCGGTCGTGCACGTCGAAGCCGGTCTGCGCGCGCCGTCGGTCTCCGATCCGTTTCCCGAAGAGTGGTTCCGCCGGCGCATCGCCCGTCACGCGTGGTACCACTTCGCTCCCTGCCTCTCCGCGCACATGAATCTGCTGGCCGAAGGCACGCCTCCCGAGCGGATTCATCGCGTCGGCAATACCGGCATCGACAGCCTGCGGACATTGCTTGCGCAAGGCCCGTTGCTGCCGGAGCAATCCGCCCCGCCGCGTACACAAGTCCTCGTAACGCTGCATCGGCGCGAAAACTGGGACGGCAAGGCCGACATCGTCTGCGACGCGCTGATCGCGCTTGCTTCGCGCCGGCCTGACTTGCGCCTGTTGTTGCCCGTGCATCCCAACCCGCGGATCGCGCCGCGCATCCGGCATCGCCTCGGGGGACACCCGCAGTTCACGCTGGTCGCGCCGATGGGTTATCGCGATTTCATTACGATGGCCGCGAACGCGGCGCTGATCATCAGCGATTCCGGCGGCATTCAGGAAGAGGTTCCGCATCTGGGCGTCCCGTTGCTGGTGCCACGCTCCTGCACCGAGCGCCCGGAAGGCGTCGCCACCGGCTTTGTGCGCCTGGTCGCCGTGGACCGCGACGCCATCGTCCGGGAAGCGCTCGCGCTGCTCGCGATGCCTCGCGTCGAGCCGCTTGCCTTCGATCAGCACGCGCCGTTCGGCGACGGCGCGGCGGCGGCGCGTATCGTCGATGTCCTTGAAGCGTCGCTGGTCGACGCGATCGCGGCATGAGCACCGCCGGGCCGCCCAAGACCGCGGGACGGCGTGCTGCCTTGGGGGGCGATCGCCGCAAGCGTGGGGGGACCATGAGCGCGGTTGCCAAAGGCAGGGCGCGAAGCGCGCGTCGCCGCGCGTTTGGTCGGACACCGACACGCCGACCTTGCCCTGGCAATTTGGTACAAGGAGGTGGCGCTTGAGCGCGAGGTTCTCGTTTGCCACTCGCCCGGCGCAGCCGCTCTCGCGCGCCGACGGCACCATCGCGCAATGGCTGCTCACGGGTCCGGCGCAAGTGCGCGCCGGCACGCATAGCGGGGGCATCGCAGGATGTGTTGCACCAGACGGATCAGCGAAGTACGTCTACCCGGAAATCGCCGGCTATTATTTGCAATGGCTGTCCTGGCGCGCACGATTCGGGAATTCCCCCGCGCTCGCCGATCGCGCTGCCGCGGTGCAAGCGTGGCTTTCGGTCTGGCTTGCGGCGGCCGACCCGCCGTTGACGCGCGTCCATCTCTCGGAAACGGACGACGATTGGCGCAACCACGCAGTGTTCTGCTTCGACCTCGCGATGGTCCTGCGCGGACTTGCGGCCGCGGCGCGTGCGCGCCTGCTGGTCGCCGACGCCTCGGTCGTGGCCGGCGTTGCCCGGCAGCTCGAGCGGCTTGTCGCGGCAGACGGCTTGTTCGACGCCTGCGTCATGCACACTGCCGGCGACGCGCTTCCCGAATGCTGGTCGACGCGTCGCGGCGGATTCCTCGCCAAGGCCGCCGCCGGCATCATCACCGCCACCCGCACGCTTTCCGGCATTCCCGCAGCGGTCGAGCGCGCCGCGGCGGCGACGTTTGCCGAGAGCCTCCGGTGGACGTTCGAAACGCCGCACGCGGAAGCGCATCCATTGCTGTACGCGTTGGAAGGCATCATGGCGCTGCCGCGCGATGCGCGCTTCGCCGACTCGCTGGTGGCCGTCGCCGGGCAATTCGACGCGCTGCTCGCGCGCGCCGATGCCGATGGTCACATTCCGGAGTCGCTCACCGCGGGCAGCACTGGCCCTGTCCGCGTCGATGTGATCGCGCAGACGCTGCGCATCGGCTATCTGCTGCACGCGCATCGCCCACAGCAGCCGCCCGACCGCGTCGCGCTCGCGCGGTTACGGCAAGTGGTGGCCCGGCAAGTGGATGCGACGGGCGCCGTGGGCTTCGCGTTGACGCCTTCGCCCGCGCAATGGAACGTGTGGGCCGCGATGTTCACCGATCAGGCACTTGCGTTTGCCGTGCCTGCGCGGGACCCGATCCCATGGTGGCGCAGCGATCCGTTGCTGGTCTGATCGGCGTGCGCCATCGCGCGCCCGTCTCTTAGTCGACCATGTGGGGAACGAGCTGGCGGCAGCGGCTGCGCCTCACGCCGCTTTACGTCGCGATGGTCATTGCCAACCGTCTGGCGGCAACGACCGCGCGCACGCCGATTGCGCCGTTACCGTGGCGTCCCGGCGTAACCGTGATCATTCCGGAGCGCGCCGCGCCGGAGATGCTGGCGCGGGCACTGGCGTCTGTTACGGTCGCGCTGGCCGGGATCGACGAACCGCGGCAAATCATCGTCGTCGCCAACGGGGCGCCAATCGCTGCCTATCGCGACGTGGCCGCGCGCTTTCCCGACGTGGAATGGATCCATGTCGACGCGCCGCTCGGCTTCGCCAGCGCGATCGAGCTTGGATTGCGCCGCGCCCGCTACGGCGGCACGTACCTGATGAACAACGACATGACGCTGGACTCGCGGGCGCTCGCCGAGCTCATGCCGCTGCGCGCGCCCGACGTGTTCGCGCTCGCCTCGCAGATCTTTCAGCAGGACGCCTCGGGCCGGCGCGAGGAAACGGGATTCACCGATTGGTACGCCAACCGTTCAGGCGTGCATCTTTATCACGCTCCGGTGCCGGCGGAACCGGGGCCGGTGGCGCATCTTTGCGCCAGCGGCGGCGCGGCACTGTTCCGAACGGCGCCGCTTACCCGCTACGTGCAGGCGAGCCGCTGCTACGACCCCTTTTACTGGGAGGACGCGGAGTGGGGGGTGCGCGCCTGGCGCGAAGGACTGCGCATTCTCTTTTGCCCGCGGTCGCATGCCACGCACGAGCATCGGATGACGACCGCCCGCTTCTACTCCAGCGAAGAAATCGACCGCATCGTCGAACGCAACCGCTGGCTCTTCACCGCGCGCCACGGCCCGGGTGGATTCGCGCCTCAATGGATGATGGCTCGCGCGTGCGAGCTGCCCTATGAAAGTCAGCGCGAGCTCGCGCGCTTCGGGCGGGCGGTCGGCATACTTCGCCAGCGGCTTTCGCGCGCATGCGCGCCGCAACCGTCGCCGCCGCCATTGCTCGCCGGGCCGGACGGCGAGCCCGTGGCGTTGCGCGCGTCATCGTACAGCTACCACCTGCGCACCGCCCACGACGCAAGCCTGGCGCGGCCGCGCCTGCTGGTGGTCACGCCGTTTGCCGTGTTCCCGCCGCGGCACGGCGGCGCGCGACGCGTCGCCGAATTGCTGCGCGGAATGCGCAACGACTTCGACATCGCGCTCGTCACCGACGAGGCGGCGCTCTACGACGCGCACAGCTTCGCCTATTTCTCCGGACTCTGCGCAGTGCACCTCGTCCAGCGCAACGAGCTCGCGGCGACGCAGGCGCAGACGCTGCGCGAGCGCATGCGCACGCATTGCCATCCATCGCTTGTCGCGGCAGTCGAGGAAGCGCTGCGTTCGCATCGGCCCGATCTGGTTGCCGTGGAGCATGCGGAGCTCGCGGAGCTGGTTCGGCTGCGCACACCGGATTCGCGGTGGATTCTCGATCTGCACGACGCATATGGCCCGGCCGACTTCGCAGAGCATGCCGACGCCGGGCGTTTCGCCGAAGTGCTGCGCGAGTACGACGCGCTCACCGTGTGCTCGGACGAAGACGGTGCGTTGCTCGCGCATCCGCGCATCGTCTGCATTCCGAACGGAAGCGCGCTGGCGTCTGCCCCCTATCGGCCATCCGGCTCGCAGCAGGTTCTGTTCGTCGGGCCCTTTCGCTACGAGCCCAATCGCGAGGGCATCGTGCACTTCCTGCGCGAGGCATGGCCGGCAATTCGCGCGGCGGTGCCGGCGGCGAGCCTGCTCATTCTCGGCGGCGATGAACATGCGCGTTGGACCAAGGGGCAGCCCGCGTTCGACGCCGAGGGCGTGCAGGTGGTGGGGCATCGCGATGACGTTCCAGAGGTGCTCGCACAATCCGCACTGACGGTCAATCCACTTGCGCAGATCCGCGGATCGGCGGTCAAGCTGGTCGAGTCACTCGCCGCCGGCCGCGTGTGCGTGACCACTGTCGCCGGCGCGCGCGGATTTGCAGCCGGCGCTCCGGCAAGCCTGGTGATCGTGCCGGACGTCGCCGCCATGGTTGCGCCGATCATCGAATTGCTCACGCGTCCGGAGCGCCGTCACGCGTGCGAATTTCCCGTGCCAGGCGCGGTCGATCGCTACGCATGGGAACATAGCGTGGCGCGGCTGAAGGCGCTTTATGCCGACCTTCTCGTGTCCTCATCGCGCAAGGCTGCAACCGTTGGCTGATAACTACGATCGTATCGCACGCTTCTACGACGTCGACATGGCGCGCAACATGCCGTTCGACGACGTCGGTCTCTATGTGAGTCTGTGCGCACGTCTGGACGGTCCGGTGCTCGAATTGGGCTGCGGCAACGGCCGCATCCTCCTCGAGCTCGCGCAGCACGGAATCGATGCGGTCGGGATCGATGCATCGGCGGGAATGCTGGAGGAACTGCACCGCAAGGCGGCGCTGCGGTCGCTGCCTGCGCGCGCAATCCGGATGGATCTCGCCAATCTTGCGCTGCGCCCCGGATTTGCCGCGGTCCTGTGTCCGTATTCGCTCATCACCTATGTCACCGATGACGACAGCGTCGCGCGGCTGCTGGCGCGGATACGGGCGCTGCTGGCCCCCGGCGGCATGCTCGTCGTCGATGCGTTTGTCCCGATGCCGGTATCAGCGCAAACCGAGTTCCGGGAGGACTACCGGCGTCCCTTTGGCCCGCACCTGCTCGCGCGCTCGAAGCGCATCCAGCCGCTGGGACCCGCGACCAATCGCATCGAACGCCGCTACCAGGTACTCGCCAAGGACGGCACCGTCCTCGAGCAAGTCGACGTCGCCGAGATCATTCGACCTTGTGCGCCGGAAGCGTTGCGCCAGGCGGTCGCAACCGCGGGACTCGTGCCGGGACAGGAATGGTGGGATTATGGCGCGCGGCCGCGGCCAGAGCATGCGCAGTTCTTCACGCTGTCAGCGTACGCTGCGCCGAAGCGGGATTGACGCGCGGGGAGCCGCCAACGCATCATCGCGCCCAACGCGCACTGGAAGTCCCCCACGTGAAACCGCCGCCCCTTCCCCCCCAGACCCACAATCCACTGATCTGGATTGGCCTGGCTGGCGTTGCGCCCGACGACAACGCGACCGCGCATCACTGGCAGCACCGGCTGCACTGGATCATGGTGGGGATCGCACTCATGTCGGTGCCGGCGTATCTGCTCGCGACCGCCGACCTCAACCCCTTCTGGCACGACGTCGCCTCGCTGCTCGATTTCGTCATCCTCGTTGCGTTCGTCGCCGAAATGCTGTGGATGCTGCACGTGTCGAGCTTTCCGCTGCGCTACCTGTTCGAGAACTGGCTGAACGTGGTGATCATCCTGGGCGCGGCCGCCGCGGCACTGGGTGCCGCGACCGAATGGATCGCGATCGTGCGCGCGATGCGTGCCGCGATCGCCGTGCTGGTCGTGGTGCGGGCGGCCACCGAATTCCGCGTGCTGTTCACCCGGCGCGGTGCGCCGATGCTCACCGGCATCGCGTTTGTCATCCTGCTCCTTTTCGGCGCCGTGTTTTTCTGGCTCGATCCGTCCATCAAGTCGTTCTGGGACGGCCTGTGGCTCGCGTTCGTCACCGGAACCACTGTCGGCTATGGCGATGTCGTGCCGACGACGGGAATAACGCGGTTTCTCGCGGCGCTGATGGTGCTGCTGGGCGTGTCGCTGATGACGCTGTTCACCGCCAACGTCGTCGCATTTTTCATCGGCGGCGAAGAGTCGAGGATGCGCGAAAGCCTGCAACGCGACATCGTCGCGCTGCGCGGACAGATCGCGCAGCTGCTCGACGCCGAGGAGCTGCGGATCACGCTGGAGCTGCACAAGGAAATCCGGGCGCTGCGCGAGGAGCTGGCCGAGATGCGCAACCAAATCGAGGCTTTGCGGCCGCCGCGCGACTCGATCGGCCTCTGATCTTGCTACACCGCTAGCAATGCGCGAACGTTGTCGTTGTCCATGTTCGCCCCGTCGCCTTGCGCCACCACTTCGCCGCGCGCCATCACGACGTAGTGGTCGGCCAGCGACTTCGCGAAATCGTAATACTGCTCGACGAGCAGGATCGCCATCTCGCCCCCGCTGGTCAGCTTGCGGATCGCGCGCTCGATGTCCTTGATGATCGACGGCTGGATCCCTTCCGTCGGCTCGTCGAGGATGAGCAGCTTCGGCCGCAAGGTCAGCGCGCGACCGATGGCGAGTTGCTGCTGCTGGCCACCGGAAAGATCGCCGCCGCGGCGGCCGAGCATGTCCTTCAGCACCGGAAACATCTCGAAGATGAACTGCGGAATGCCGGCGCCGCGCTTGTGAGTCGCAAGGCCCATCTGCAGGTTTTCGGCGACGGTGAGGCGCGGGAAGATGTCGCGGCCCTGCGGCACGTAGCCGATGCCGAGGCTCGCGCGCGCATAAGGTGGCAGCGCCGCGATGTTCGCATTGCCGAAGCGGACCTCGCCGGAACGCGCGGCCAGCAGTCCCATCAGGCACTTGAGCAGCGTCGTCTTGCCGACGCCGTTGCGGCCGAGCAGCGTCGTGCATTTCCCGGTGGGCACGTCGAACGTCACGTCACGCAGGATGTGGCTGCCGCCGTAGTATTGGTTGAGGTGGGCAACGGAGAGCATCGCGTCTTTAGCGTCCCAGGAAGACTTCGATGACTTGTTCGTTCTGCTGCACCTGGGACATCGAGCCTTCGGCGAGCACATGACCCTCGTGCAGCACCGTCACGCGGTCGGCGATCTTCGCGACGAAGTCCATGTCGTGCTCGACGACCACCAGCGTGTAATCGCCGGCCAGCGATTCGAACAGCTCCGCGCTGCGCATGGTCTCGTCGTCGGTCATGCCGGCCACGGGCTCATCGAGCAGCAACAGTTGCGGCTCCTGCATCAGCAGCATGCCGATCTCGAGCCACTGCTTCTGGCCGTGCGACAGCAGGCCGGCCAGGCGCCCGGCTTCCGGCGCCAGCTGGATCGTCTCGAGCACCGAGAGAATGCGGTCGCGCGCCGTGGAATCGAGCTTCGCGGTGAGCGTCGCCCACACGCGCTTGTCCGCCTTCCTCGCCAGCTCGAGATTCTCGAACACCGTGTGCTCGGCGTACACCGTCGGTTTCTGGAATTTGCGGCCGATGCCGATGTCGGCGATCTCCGGCTCCGACAAGCGGGTGAGGTCGATCGTTTGCCCGAAGAACGCCGTACCCGAGTCGGGCCGGGTCTTGCCGGTGATCACGTCCATCATCGTCGTCTTGCCGGCGCCGTTGGGCCCGATGACGCACCGCAGCTCGCCGGCATCGACGATCAGCGTCAGATCGTTCAGCGCCTTGAAGCCGTCGAAACTCACCGAGACCGCATCGAGATAAAGAATGCCCCCATGGCTGATGTCGACGCCCGGTGTCACCACGCGTCCGTCGCTGATGCCGGTCGTCTTGCTCGACGGCGCGCCTTCCCGCGCTCGCTGCTCGGCGAGGACCGCGAGATTCATCATGATCGCCGCCTCGTCCACAGTCCGGCGATGCCGCGCGGCAAGTAGAGCGTGACCAGGATGAACAGCAATCCGAGCGCGAACAGCCAGTATTCGGGCACCGCCTGCGTGAACCAGCTCTTGCCGAGGTTGACCACGGCCGCGCCGATCACGGGTCCGATCAGCGTGCCGCGCCCGCCGACGGCGGTCCAGATCGCGATTTCGATCGAGTTGGCCGGCGACATCTCGCTCGGGTTGATGATGCCGACCTGCGGCACGTACAGCGCGCCGGCGATGCCGCAGATGACCGCGCTCAACGTCCAGATGAAGAGCTTGAAGTAAACCGGGTTGTAGCCGGAGAACATGACGCGGTTCTCGGCATCGCGGATCGCGGTGAGCACGCGGCCGAGCTTCGACAGCACGATGGCCCGGCCAACGAACAGGAAGACGATCAGCGTGGCGCCGGTAAACATGAAGAGCACCATCCGCGTTTCCGGCGCGTGGATCGGAAAGCCGAGAATCCGCTTGAAATCGGTGAAGCCGTTGTTGCCGCCGAAGCCGGTGTCGTTGCGGAAGAACAGCAGCATGAACGCGTAGGTGAGCGCCTGGGTGATGATCGAGAAGTAAACGCCCTTGATCCGCGACCGGAACGCGAAGAAGCCGAACACGAATGCGAGCACGCCCGGCACCAGCACGACGAGGAGCGCGCAATACCAGAAATGATCGGTGAAGCTCCAGTACCAGGGATAGGCCTTCCAGTCGAGGAACACCATGAAGTCGGGCAGGTCGCTTTGGTACACGCCTTCGTGACCGATGGAGCGCATCAGGTACATCCCCATCGCGTAGCCGCCGAGCGCAAAGAAAAGACCGTGGCCAAGCGAAAGAATCCCGGTGTAGCCCCAGATCAGGTCCATGGCGAGCGCCACGATGGCATAGCACATGATCTTGCCGATCAGCGTGACCATGAAGTCGGACACGTGGAAGATGCTGCCGGCCGGGACCGCCAGATTGCACAGCGGAACCACGACGAACAACACGAGCGCGGCGACGCCGATGTAGCCCCACGTGCGCCCACTCCACAGGCGCGGCAACGAACCGGCACCTACAGGCGCGCTCAACGGCACGAAGGCATGGGGCATGATGAGTTTCACGCCTCGGTCTCATTGGATTTGCCGGGCCAGTGTGCCGCCCGCGTGTCGACCTCCGAGCAATCGCCCGGCGACGCGCCCTTCGGGCCTGGCGCCGCCTTCGGCGTCGCCGCCGTGCTCATGCGCCGGCCTCCTTGTACCTCAAAGCAATATGGGTGACTAAGCGTCGGCCTCCAGGCAATCGCGCGCGGACGCTCCCTTCGGGCCCGGGCTTCGCCCCGCGCGCGTAGTGAAATACCTTCGCGCTTCGCGCTCCGGTATTCGCCCTTGGGTCGGCCCGGCGGGCTCATGCGTCCACCTGCCGGCCCTTCAGCGCGAACAAGCCCTGCGGCCGTTTCTGGATGAAGATGATGATGAACACCAGCACGGCGATCTTGGCGAGCACCGCGCCCTGCCATGCCTCGAGGAATTTGTTGGCGATGCCGAGTCCAAGCGCCGCATAGACGGTTCCTGCGAGTTGCCCGACGCCGCCCAGCACCACGACCATGAACGAATCGACGATATAGCTCTGGCCCAGGTCAGGGCCCACGTTGCCGATTTGCGAAAGCGCGCAGCCGGCGAGCCCGGCGATGCCCGAGCCCAGGCCGAACGCCAACATGTCGATCCTGGGCGTTCGCACACCGAGCGCGCTCGCCATCGCGCGATTCTGCGTGACGGCGCGGACGAAGAGGCCAAGGCGCGTGCGCGCCAGCAGCACCCACACGAGGAGCAATACGCCACCGGCGAACGCGATGATGACGATCCGGCTCCACGGCAGCACGACGTTGGTCATGATCTCGACGCCGCCCGACATCCACACGGGGTTCTCGACCTGGACGTTCTGCGCACCGAAGATCGTGCGCACCGCCTGGATCAGGATGAGGCTCAAGCCCCATGTCGCGAGCAGCGTTTCCAGCGGACGACCATAAAGATGGCGGATCACGGTGCGCTCGAGCACCACGCCGACCAGCCCGCTGACCAAGAAGGCGGCCGGTATCGCGCACAGCAGATACCAGTCGAACGCCCCCGGCGCGTATTGGCGGAACAGGTTCTGGACGACGTAGGTCGCGTACGCGCCGATCATGATCAGCTCGCCGTGCGCCATGTTGATGACGCCCATGAGGCCGTAGGTGATTGCGAGTCCCAGCGCGGCGAGCAGCAGGATGGTGCCGAGCGAGATACCGCTGAAGATGCGCGCCGCGATGTCGCCGGTGTTGAGCCGCTTCTCGAC
>Ga0070667_100001861_pt1 | contig 18752 bp, 23 predicted proteins | sample KBSS33metaG_FD_64659 | JGI IMG/M metagenome (GOLD analysis project Ga0070667, IMG submission 64659) | Switchgrass rhizosphere microbial communities from Kellogg Biological Station, Michigan, USA - KBS S3-3 metaG | ecosystem: Host-associated > Plants > Roots > Rhizosphere > Soil ... | reverse complement strand
AAGGTTGGATGGGGGTGCGGGAAATGAGCGACACGGCAGAAAAGGTTTTCCGCCACGGCCCCTATGAAATCCCGCTGTACGGGAGATGCGCAATTTGCAGTGGCCTGTTTCGCCAGCCGGGCAACGGGCGACCGCGGCTCTTGTGTCGGAGGCGGAGGTGCACGCGCGAGCGGCACAATCAGCAGCGAAGGAAGTACGAGGGTCGCGGCGCGCGCGTTTGGACGCATGCCGATCGGCAGGAAGCCGAGCTCCTTTGGAAAGGGTATTGCGCGGTCTGCGATCAACCCCTGGCCTTGGAGCAGTGGTTGCCCACCGCGTATCAGGGCGGCATCACTCCCGTGCATCTGATCTGTCTGGCTGAGCGCCTCCCCCCGCGCGCGGCTGCCTGGCTGGCTCGATGCAAACCTGGTTGCCCTCTCCCCAACCCGTTCGCAGGAGGCGCCAAGTGAGCCTTTTCACTGCAGACCAATTGGTGGCGCATGCCATCGGCGACTACCTGCTCCAGTCGGATTGGATGGCCACCCAGAAGACGAAGCGTAGCGTGGCCGCTCTCGCACACGTTATCGCCTACTCCCTCCCGTTTCTGTTGCTGACCCGATCTCCAGCTGCGCTCGCGGTGATCATCGGCACACACTTTCTCATCGACAGGTTCCGTCTGGCCCGGTTCGTGGTGTGGGCAAAGAACTGCCTCGGTCCCAACCGGCCATGGGCCGAGTGCGCCGCTACGGGTTACCCAGCCGACCGGCCCCAATGGCTCAGCGGCTGGCTGATGATCATCGCTGACAATCTGATGCATGTGACCATCAACGCCATGGCGCTGAGGCCGCAATGAGTGACCTGGACCGCGACCTCAGCGCCCCCGTTTCGACCCCAGGCCGGGCACGGGCCACGGCGAATCAGATCAAGGCGATGTGGGGTGAAATTTTGGTCGAGGGCGAAGTCATCACCCGGACTGGGATGTACGGCAGAAAAGAGACCTGGGTCCGCGTACCAGGCAGCAGCGGAGCAACAGCTGTTTTTGAGAAACAGGGGGAGGACTGATGCCGTACCTAGCATTCGACCTGGACGCGCTTGAGAAGGCCCCGAACGTGGCCCGGGCCTCGCACATCAGCGAAGAGATGGCGATCGCCGGCATGGCCCGGATGTGGCGCCACTGCTACCGGGAACAGACTGACGTCGTGGACGCCACCGCCCTTGAGGGCTTCTTTGGGGCAGATACCTCCCGAGCCATGGTGACCTTCCGGCTGCTTGAGGCCACCGACGGACGGTTCCGTGTCCGGGGCGCCGACAGGTACCTACACATCAAGAAAGCCCGAATCGCAGGGGGTAAAAAGGCGGCCGCAGCGGGCAACCTTCGACGCGGCCGCGGTCAAAAGCCAGCTGGAGCGCAGCTGGAGAGTTCTCCAGCTGGAGCTGGAGTTGAGCTGGAGACCCTCCCCAGCTCAACTCCAGCTCTTACAGCAGTCAGCAGTCAGCAAGAAGCAACTACAAAAGATAAAACCATTGTCGAGCAGGGCTCGACCGCGTCCGAAGTCAGGCAGGTATTCGAGCACTGGCAGGAGAAGCTCGAGCACCCAAAGGCAGTGCTGGACCACAAGCGCTCGCGGGCAATCAAAGCCAGGCTCCGGGAGGGCAGAACCGTCGAAGATCTCAAGCAGGCAATCGACGGGTGCGCGCTTACCCCACACAACATCGGGGTGAACGACCGCGGCCAGGCTTACGACGACATCGAGCTGATTTGCCGGGACGCAGCCCACGTGGAGCGTTTCATCCGCAACGCGCAGGCGCCGCCAACTCCGAACCAACTCAGGCAGCCTGGCCGCAACCCTGACCTCGCGGTCGGCCGGAGCACGTTCGACTGGGAAGCCTACGCCGAAAAAGTCGCGGAGGATTCGTCATGAACTGTGCCTACCCTGGCTGTCAGGACGCAGGCCGAATTTACCCGTGCTACCAGACGCAGCTGTGCATGGAACACGGGATGGAAGCGAACCGGATGTTGGACGCGAAGTTCGGCTGGGAGAGCGACCGGACATGGGAGCAAGCATGCAGGGCGGTGAAGGCGTGGATCGCGACAATCACACTCAGCCGGGCAGGTGGGTCATGACCGACGAAGAGCGGGCGAAGCGGGTGGAGGTGATCCGCTCCAGGCATGGACCCGGCTGCGATGACGAGGCAAGTTTCCTCCTGTCCGAACTCGACCGCGTGACGAAGGAGCGGGACGGGTACGCGCGGCAGCGAGATTCCGCCGTCGAGTGGAGCGAGCGCCACATGGCCGACCGCGACGCCGCTCTCGCGCAGGTGGCGAAGTTGAGAGATGCGGTTGGGTGGATGCGGCAAACCATCCACCAGGCGCATGGGCACGAGGGGGCGATTGTCGGGTGCAAGCGAAACACATGCTCAGCCGCTGGAACTGCCCTACGCGAAACGGAGCCGAAGCCGTGACTACCTGCCAATCGTTGTGCAACTGCCTCTACGACACGAACGAAAATTGCCCCATTCACCCGGGCGGACAGAGTTGTGATCAGCGCATCGCCGAACTTGAATCCCAACTTCGCGAACGGGATGCGCAGTGTGCGGCGATGGCTCACGCTCTCGAACGCGCGCGACGAGTCGCCCAAAAGGAAAGCGTGCGCCCGTGGCCAATGGGTTCGATCTCTGCGGCATTTCACGAACTGTGTCTGATTGCCGAAAGTGGCCTGCAGCCGGGAAGCGCCGGCAAGGCGCTGTTGGAGCGGCTGGAGAAGGCGGAGGCGACGATAGCCAACAATACGGGCGACTTTTGGCATCAGGTCCGTTTCGTGGCCCGTACTGAAGCCCTCGAAGACGCGGCGGAATTGGTAGCGAAAGAAGCGCGGCGACTCAATGCGCTGCCGTCGCCCCAAAACCCGATTGTCGTCGGCGCCATCGCTGTCGCACTGGAGAAGATGGCAGCCAAAATCCGCGAGCTGAAGGACGGTGAGAAGTGAGTGAAGCCCAAGACCCAAGGCTGAAGAAGTTTAAGACCGAATTCGCGAGGCAAGCTGCATCGCTGGCCATTACCAGTCTTGAAGTCGCCAAGGAGAACGAGCGTCTTGTGGCCCAGCTCGCGGAAGCCAAGGCGGTGCTGGCGCTTGTGCAATTCACGAATGGGCGTCAAGCCATTGGGCCGGATACGTACACGTGTCCGATGTGCGAGATGGAGCAGCGACTTGGCCACGCCCCAGACTGCCGGCTGGCGAAGGTGCTGGGCGATGTGTGAGCACGACCGACCATTGGCGGAATTGCCTTGCCCGTGGCCCAAATGCCCCGAGGGCGTTCCGGGTAGTTGCTTGGTAGTGCCCAAGATGACGCCGGTCGCGGATGCCAGCTCGTACCAGCCTCTTCGGTTCCCTCGCGACGGCGAAACAATTGAAGACGTGGTGAACGAGCGCATGCGAGAGGAACTGAAGGCGCTCCCGATTACGGAAATTACTTATCGGCGGCGCAGTATTGGTCTGGTGCTCAACGGGCGCATGACGCGAGAGTTGTCATGGGCGTGGTGCTAGACGAAACATGACTGGCGCGGCGTGGTGGGACACGCCCTGAAGCCGGGTGGGGCTTATCCACCGGCCCGTTCGAATCGGGCCGCCAGTCTTAGCCTGACCGGCTCAACCGGTCCCAGTAAGCGGGCCGCTGGCTCGGAGGCGGACCTGCGTCACCAGGGATGAAAGACCCTGGCGCGTGGCCCCGGCGATACGGGGCGTTTGCCATTGACCATACGTGACCATTGACATAGTGGCACACAAGTAGGCGTAATCCCGGCCGGGGAGCCGCCGCGAACAGTGGCGAAAACCTATGGCCGATGATCTCGCGCAACCAGGAACAGCGAATCTCCGGCCCTTTAAGCCAGGCCAGAGTGGGAACCCGCGCGGCAGGCCTCCAACGAAGAAAGCGCGCCTCGCCATTCGCCACCTGCTTCCCGAAGCACTCAAGTCCCTCGAGCGCTCCGTGAAGGCAGGCGAGCAGTGGGGCACCACTCTGTTCTGCCACTACTTCTGGGGCAAGCCGATGGAGATGCACGCGCTTGCTGGAGTGGATGGCGAACCGCTTCAGGTCGTCATCGAAATCAACCGCACCGTGAAAGCAGAGGGGGAAGGCTGACATGCAGACACCAATCACCAAGGGCGCTCCGTACGCCGCCAGCTCGGGGTTCGATGAGGCCAAGCAAAGGGCAATGTCCGCGGCTCTTCGTTCTCCGAGCGCCACACCTGGCCAGCACTGCAGTCAGTGCGGCGCAACCAGCATGCGCCAAGGCGTTTGCCTTCGCTGCGGCCACGAGGACGTCGGGTAATGCGTCCGCGCGTGGAGGTGAAATACACCGCGCCTCCAACGCTGGCCGCGTTCCTCGACTCCAACGCCTTCGTACGCTGTGTCATGGGCCCAGTCGGCAGCGGCAAGTCATCCTCGTGCGTGCTGGAGATTCTTCGTCGCGCGAAGGAGCAAAGAAAAAGCCCCGATGGAATTCGTCGAACGCGCTTTGCCGTCATTCGAAACACGTATGGCCAGCTGCGTGACACCACGCGAAAGACATTCGAGGAGTGGATACCGGCGGACTTGGGCAAATGGAACGAGCAACAGTTCTCCTTCCGCATGCGCTTTTCGGATGTGGACTGCGAGATTCTCTTTCGCGCGCTGGACCGCCCTGAAGACGTGAAGAAGCTGTTGTCCCTGGACCTGACCGGCGCCTACGTGAACGAAGCCCGGGAGATTTCGCAGTACGTGTTTGAAGTCCTGCAGACACGCGTGGGCCGCTTCCCCTCCAAAGTTCAAGGCGGGGCCAGCTGGTTCGGCATCTGGATGGACAGTAATCCCTGGCACACAGGGCACTGGTGCCACAAGCTGTTCTCCTCTTCGGACCTGGACGTGCGCCGGCAGTTCCGTCTCTACCGGCAGCCTGGTGGCCGCTCAGCGAGCGCGGAGAACTTCTCCAATCTTCCCACCGACTACTACCAAAGGCTTTGCATCGGGAAGGACTCCGACTGGATTCGCGTCTACGTCGATGGAGAAGAAGCCAGCTCCGACATCGGCAGCATCTTTGGCGACGCGATGGAAGAGGTGGCGCTTCGTGGTGGGGTTGGTGAATTCGAGCACGCGCAAGACGGCATCTTCACCTCATGGGACTTGGGCAAGACGGACTCCACGGCCATCTGGTTCTGGCGTCCCAACGTGAATGGCGTGGACCTCATCGACCACTACGAGAACCACGGCAAGGGCCTGGAACATTTCTTCGGCGTGGTGGATGCGAAGCCCTACCAGTACGTGAAGCACTGGCTGCCGCATGACGCCAACCAGCACACGCTGGCTACGCAGCTCTCCGTCTTGGACCAGTGCCGAAACCACTGGGGCATGGGCAAGGTGGCCATCGGCCCCAGCATGGGCATCATCGATGGCATCCAAGCGGGCCGCTGGCTCTTGGAGCAGCCCGGGACACGCATCCACACGCGCTGCAGTGCTGTCGCTGAACCCGGCGATGCCGATGGCATCGAGGCCCTTCGGGAGTACCGCTACGAGTGGGACGAGATTGAACGAGTCTTCTCGAGGCGCCCCCTTCACAACTGGGCGAGCCATACCGGTGACGCGTTTCGCTACTGCGCGGTTGTGACCAAAGTTTCGGAGCTGATTACGCGAAAGCCCAAGCCCGCCACGCCCAAGCCCGTGGCTGTGCCGGTGGACCGCGCCTACAACCTGGAACAGTTGTTTGTGGACAACGAGTCACGGCGCCGGACGGGGCGAATTTAAATGGCCACCACCGACGCGCCAGCGCTTCAGGAGGACGAGTTCCAGGACACGCCTGAGGGTTGGAGCGAGCGCCTCACCATGGAGTTTGCTGCAGCCCGCAGGGAAGTGGAGCGGTGGCACAAGCAAGGCAAAGACATCATTGCGAAGTTCCGAGATGAACGCACCGACGACACCATCGATGGCGTGAAGTGGAACGTCTTCACCTCCAACATCCAGACGCAGCGGGCGATGATGTATGGCCGCGTTCCCTCCGTCACCGTGACGCGCAAGTTCCAGGATGCCAATGACGATGTGGCCCGCGTCGCAGGGGACATGCAGGAGCGACTCTTAAACTGCGACATCACCCGGGACTCGGACGGCTACGTCACGGGCCTGGGCTACGCGCTGGACGACTTTCTTCTCCCCGGGCACGCTTCGGTTCGGCTTCGGTATGTCGTGGAGATGGAAGACGTCCAGCAGCCGCCCATTCTCCATCCCGAGACAGGCCAGGAGCTGGAGCCGGCTCAAACCATCCAGCAAAAGAAGCAGGGCAGCGAAGACGTCGAGGTCGATTACGTCCAGTGGAATGACCAGCTCTGGAGCGCTGGCGCCCGCACCTTCCACGAAGTCCGCTGGTGGGCCTTCAAGGCGCAGATGACGCGCCAGGAGCTCGTGAAGCGCTTTGGCGAGGACATCGGGAAGAGAGTGCCCTTAAACGCCAAGCGCCCCAAGGTGGCAGAGGACACCCCACGGGGTCAGAACCCCTGGAGCAGGGCCGACGTCTGGGAGGTCTGGGACAAGGAACACAAGAAAGTCATCTGGTATGTGGAGGGCTTCGGAAAGGCGCTGGAGGTCCAGGACGACACGTTGGGCCTGCAAGCGTTCTGGCCCTTCCCGCGCCCGATGATTGCAAACCGCACCAACAACACCCTGGTGCCGCGTCCCGACTTCGCGCTGTACCAGGACCAATACAACGAGGTGGACGAAATCACCGCGCGCATCGGCCTCCTGGCCAGGGCCCTTCGCGTCGCGGGCGTGTACGACAAGACGGCAGGCGACTTGGGTCGGCTCGTCAATGAAACACGCATCAACGAGATGGTGCCCGTGGACAACTGGGCGATGTTCGCTGAGAAGGGCGGCATCAAGGGACAGATGGAGCTTCTGCCCATCTTCGAGATTGCCCAAACCATGGACAAGCTGCGCGACTACCGCCAGGAGATTCTCCAGGGCCTGTACCAGACCACGGGCTTCTCCGACATCATGCGCGGACAGTCAGCCGAAGCTGGCGTCACGGCCACCGAACAAGGCATCAAGGCGCGCTTTGCTTCAGTGCGCATGCAGGCCCTGCAAGACGAGTTCGCCCGCTTCGCTTCGGACGTGCAGCGCATCAAGGGCGAAATCATCTGCAAGTTCTTCGATGACGAAAGCATCATCCAAAGAAGCAACATCCAATTCACGGAAGACGCGCAGTACGCCAAGCAGGCCATCCAGCTCTTGCGCGACAGGTACTCCGACTACCGCATCGAGGTGAAGCCGGAGTCCGTGTCTCTGACTGACTTCGCGGCGCTGAAGGCGGAGCGCACAGAATTCATGATGGGCCTGTCCACGTACTTCCAGGCCGTGGCGCCCATTGGCCAAGCGATGCCCGGGGCCTTGCCGTACCTCCTGGAAATGGCCAAGTGGTTTGTGGCGGGGATGAAGGGCAGCTCGGGAATCGAGTCGGTGTTTGACAGGGCCATTACCCAAGCCCAGCAGATGGCGCAGAACCCTCAGCCCCAGCAGCAGGGGCCGACGCCTGAGCAAGTGAAGATGCAGACCCAGCAGCTCAAGGGTCAGCAAGACATGCAGAAGATTGCGGCGCAGACACAGGCGCGCCTCCAGGAGCGGCAGATGGACATTGTCGCCAAGGACAAGGAAGAGGAGTCGCAGGCGAAGTGGAACACCATCGAGGCAGCCGCCAAGCACCGCATCACCAAGACGCTGGGCGGCGTCGCCAATTCAGGCCTGGGAGGGCCGATGCCATGACTGACGAAACCAAGCTGTATTCCGTGTGGCAGTCCATCAACGGCGACACCGCGGGCCTGTACGCGACATTTCTGACTGAGGAAGCGGCCAGGGCCTCTGTGGCGAGCCATCGCGGCGCACAGGAGACGTCCCGAAAGACTGCGCAGTACTTTCTGGATGTGCGCACGGTGTCGGAGTTGGAGCCCCTCGAGAAGCCGGAGCCGGTGGCAACGCCTACGGAAGCGCCGCTGACCAGCGTTGTCCCGGAGGACTTTCACGTCGAGGAGAAGCACAAGAGAAAGGGGATGTTCCGATGAGTCTCTTACTGGCAGACGCCGTGAGCTTCTGGCCCTACCATGCAGGGCAACCGGTGGTGGACTTCATCCTCTGGGCGCTCTTCGTCTTCGTCACCGGAGTTCTCTTCGCGTGGGGATGGCGCGTGGCGAACAAGGTGCCATGAAGTCCGAGAGCCTGGGCGCCCCCCTATTCAATGCACACCGGCACCGGCAAGGGCTGCGAAAGGTCTGCCCCCGATGCGACTGGCACAGCGTTAACCAGTTTGGATTCATGCCCGATCGATGCAGCGGCTGCGAAGGACAGCTGCGCCGCTGTTTGGACTCCTGCACCATCTGCAATGGTCTTGAAAGGCTTGGGGTGGCATACCGATGACCCGCCGCCTCTACCGTTGGGACACCGACGCCAGCCAGCTCGTGGAGATATCCGCGGACTGGACGCCGCCGCCTCGCGTGGAGATCATGACGGGCACGTTTTACGAAGGCACCCGGGCCACGGACGGCACAGCCATCGACACCCGCTGGAAGTACAACGAGTACATGCGGCAAAACGGCGTCACGCACGCAAGCGACTTCACCCACACATGGGAGAAGGCCCAGTCCCGGCGAGAGAGAATTGCCCGCGGCGAAGCCCTGCCGGACCGGGACCGCAAGGAAGCCATTGGCCGGGCGCTGTACGAAGTCATGGAGAAAAAGCGATGAGCTTCACGCGCCTTTCATCTGAATCCCACATCTATGTCTACAGGAGTCACCTAGGCATCCACTGTCACTGGTGCGCCTTTGGAAACCGCGACGCGAAGCCAATGGGGCGGGTGGCTGCAGCCATTCATGTACTGCGGCACAAGACGGCTGGGGACCAAGTTCCCAAAGGCGTGGTCCGAAGAATTCTGACGGAACTTTCCTGATGATGGAGCGAGAGCCATGAGCGACACCCCTTCCAGTAGACGCGATGCCATTGACGCAGCCTTTGACGAGGTCGAGGGCGTGGAACCAGCCGAGACGGTAGACTCGCAGGCGGCTCCGGAGACGGGGAACACGGGAGCCCCGATCGAAGGGGCTCCTGTCAGCACCAGCCCCTCCCCTCCGGAGCCTCAAGCCGAGCCGGAAACCACAGCCACCGACAAGGTCCGCGACGAACACGGGCGTTTCACCAAGGCGCCCAAGACTGCAGCCACCACCGGCACCGCCCCGCCCCAGGCCCAGAAGCCGAGCCAGAGCGCCGCAAAGCCCACCACAGCGACGCAGACCGCCACGAAGGCGCCTGACGTCGGCCGGGAACTGAAGCCGCCCGTGGGCTGGACTCCGGAGGCAAGAGAACACTGGGCGACTCTGCCCCAGGAAGTGAAGCGGGACATCTGGAACCGGGAGAGAGCCGCCGACATCGCTATCCAGGGCTCGAGCGAGGCCAAGCGCTTCCACGAGAGTTTCCAGCGCACCGTAGGCCCATACGAGAAGTACATCCGGGCCGAGGGCGTCGAGCCGCTCCAGGCCGTGCAGAACCTCATGCAGGCCATGGCAGTCCTACATGACGGTACACCCATGCATAAGGCGCAGATTGCCAGCACCATTCTGCGGACCTACGGCGTGGACCCGGACCTTCTCACCCAGGTCTACAACGGCACGGCCCAGCCGAATGCCGGACAGCCTACGGCGTCCATGGACCCGGGCCTCATTGCCCAGCAGGTGGAGCAGCGCGTCCTACAGCAGGTGGAGCAACGCAGACAGGCGGCGGTCCTCCAGCATGCTGCCGGCGAGGTGGAGCAATTTGGCCAGGACAAGGAGTTTTTCGAGGACGTCCGCCCCCTCATGTCTGTTGTCTTGGACGCGGCTACGGCAGCCAAGAAACACATGACGCTGGACGAGGCTTACAAAATGGCCTTACAGTTTCACCCAGGCACCCAGTCCGTCCTGCAGCAAAGGGAGGCCAGGGGGACCGCGAAGAGCGCGCAAGCGTCCACGGAGCGGGCCCGGTTGGCGGCCTCCAGCATACGCAGCACCCCGGCCATCGCGCCGCCACCTACCGGTGGTTTCACGAATAGACGGGATGCGATTGATGCTGCATGGGATGAAGTAGCCAGTCGCTAGGAGCCCCAAGTGGGGTCCACCTGACGGCGTCCGCAGTCGGAGCCCCAATGGGTCCACCGGCCAGCGAAGAGACCGCGTGCGTCTTTTAGCCCGCGCCCACCTTTGCCACCCGTTGAGGCCCCATGGCTTTCGCCAATACCAGCATTACGGACGTGATTGCCGTCACCATCCGCAATCGCTCCAAAGAGATTTTCGACAACGTCACCAACAACAACGCAATCCTTCTCAAGCTGAAGATGAAGGGCAACGTCCGGACCATTTCGGGCGGCTACGACATCATCGAGACCATCAGCTACCAGGCCAACGCCAACGCCGGTTGGTACTCGGGCTATGACCAGCTGCCAGTCTCCGCCCAGGACGTCATCTCCGGTAGCCAGTTCTTCCTGAAGCAACTTGCCTGCCCAATAACCATCTCGGGCCTCGAGCAACTTCAGAACGGCGGCAAGGAGAAGCTCAAGGACTTGCTTGACGAGCGCATCGGCGTTGGCGAGTCGTCCATGTCCAACAAACTGGCCGCGGGCGTCTACGCGGATGGCACGGGTTCCGGCGGCAAGGAGCTGGTTGGGCTTGGGGCTGCCGTCGTCGCCTCACCGTCCACCGGCACCTATGGCGGCATCGACCGCTCGCTCTGGCCGTTCTGGCGAAACCAGGCGACTGGCTCTCTGGGCGCGCCGGACAAAACAACCATCCAGGGGCAGATGAACACCCTCTACAACTCGATGGTGCGTGGCACGGACATGCCCGACCTCATCGTCGGCGCGAACAGCATCTTTGGCGTGTACGAGGCGAGCCTTCAGACGCTGCAGCGCTTCACGGATTCGAAGCTGGGGCAGCTGGGCTTCACCACCTACAAGTACAAGGGCGCCGATGTCGTCCTGGATGGAGGCATTGGCGGCAACTGCCCGGCGAACGTCTTCTACTTCCTCAACACCAAGTATCTGTTTCTGCGCCCCCACAAGGACAGAAACATGGTGTCGCTCGACCCGAGTCGCCGCGTCGCCATCAACCAGGACGCCGAGGTCAACATCCTCGCCTGGGCTGGTGCCATCACCTGCAGCGGTGCGCAGTTCCAAGGCTACTTCCAGGGCAGCTAGGGAGACACGACAATGGCATTTCCTACGACAGCACAACTTCAGTTCGTCCCCGTGGGCCCCTTCATCGGGGCCCAGCCCATCCACAGCACCACCACCACCCAAAACCACGTCCTTGGCACCAAGGTGCGCGCCGTGGATGTTGGGACACTGGGCTATGGCGAGGGGGAGTTCATCTACCTCAAGGGCGTCGCGTCCACCGCCGCAGGCGACGCTGTCGTCTACGACGCAGGGGCAGCCACCACCACGCGCACCGTCGCGGCCTCACGGGGTCCAGTTGCCATCGCCATGTCAGCGAATGTGGCGAGTCAGTACGGCTGGTACCAGGTGCTTGGTGAGACGGCCGTCAGCACCGCTTCTGCCGGCACGGGCGCGGCCAACGCGCTTTTGCAGACGAGCGCCACGGCCGGTCAGCTGACCGTCTCAGGCACGTCGGGGCAGAAGATTGAGGGCGCCATCTGCAAGGCGGCACAGGACACACCCACCGCCAGCTTCACCCGTGTTGCCCTCCATTACCCCTCCGCGAACGGCAACACATAACCAGGCTACCGGGTCGCCTACCCCCAGGCAGACGGCCCGGTACCTCTTTGGGAGGTCTCGCATGCAAGAAGCAACCTGGATGGCCGCGCCGGGCGCCGCTGCCGACAACAACTTGTTTGTGCGCTTCCACATGGGCGCCGTCCTGGACCCAGTCGCAAGCCAGCTTGCTGGCCGCCCCAAGTTCAAGGACTGCCCCTTCGTCATGATTGCCGTCCCCGGCGACAAGTCCGTCGTCATCGATAGGCCCGTCTGGGATGACGAGAACGAACCCAATTCAGACACCCAGCGCTTCCCCAAGGCATGGGCCGCCTTCAAGAATGGCGTCGGGGACGACATCCAGTCCGGAACGCCTCTGTCCGAATGGGCGGCGGTGACGCGCGGCCAAGTCGAAGAGCTCGCGCACTTCAAAGTCCGCACGGTCGAACAGCTCGCCAACTTGTCGGACCAGAATGCCCAGAAATTCATGGGCAGCCTCGCCCTTCGTCAAAAGGCCCAGGACTGGCTGCGTGCGTCGGAGAAGACGCGCCCCTTCGATGAACTCCGCGCGGAGATGGCCAAAAAGGACGAGGCCGTTGAGGCCCTTCGCGCGGAGCTCGTGTCGCTGCAGGCGAAAGTGGCCGAGGCAAGCAAGGCCCAACCCTCTCAGGAGCCGAAGCGAAAGGTGGCCTAAGTGTCCTACCCCACCGTCAACTTTCAGCACCGGTCCGCGACCATCGGCCTGCAGCCGATTGGCCTCTCGTCCTCGTCGCAGAATCACCCCCTGGGCATGGTGGTGCGGGCGACCGACATCACCTATGGAGACGGGGAGTTCGTCTACCTTCTCGGCGTGGCCTCCACGGCGGCCGGAGACGCGGTCTGCTACCGCTCCGACACCGGGGCAACCGTCCGCGCGGTCCATGGCGGAGCAACGTCCGTAGGCGCCGTGGCAGTAGCCATGTCTGCCAACGTCGCTGGCCATTGGGGTTGGTATTGCATCTCGGGTTCCACGCCGGTGAATGCCGGGACAGCCGCCGCCAACTCGCAGGCGTACCTCACGTCCACGGCGGGCCAGGTGGATGACGCGGTGGTGTCGGGTGATGAGATTGGGGGCTTCCTCATCAAAGCCGCGACGTCTGGAGGCTTCGCTACTGCGCAGCTCGCCAGGCCCAATGTCTCCGGTCTGGGTGGCTCTGGCACGGGCGCCATCACCTTCTCAGGAAGCGTCATCAGCGGCACCTTCGCCACGCCCCAGACAATCGACCTTGGCTATGCCGATAACGGCGTGAAAATCGCCACCGGTTCGAACTCGGGCGGCGACATCTACTTCACCGACTTGGGCGGCACGGCCTTGGCGCACATCGACGTCCATGGCGCGGACACCACCGGCAACTTCGAAACAACCACCGTGGGGAAGGGCTTTATTCTCAAGAGCCCCAATGGCACCCGCTACCTCCTGAAGGTGGCCAACGACGGCACTGTGTCCGCAAGCGCAGCGCCATAGGAGGCGCCCATGGGGTTCACCTTCGATGACACAATCACCCTACCCACCAACAAGGCGGATGGAGGAAGAGCCTCCGTCCCTCATGAATTCGTCGCGTCCGACGCCAACCTGAACGCCGCAGCCACCCTGGACCTGCGTTCGGCGGTCCGCGGCGGGGACTACCACGGGCTACGTGACATGTCGGGCGGTCTGCCTTCTGTCGCGCCTTCTGGTGAGGCGCGACTTGTGTCGTCGGCCGGCAAACCGCTTGTCTCAGGAGACGGCAAGAATTACCGGCGGCTCTTCTGGACCATCGACGCCAGCGAGTACGGCGTGGTAGCCGGCGACAGTTCGGAGAATTCCCAAGCACTCCAGGACGTCTTCAACTGGGCGCGGGACGAAATCACCGCCGAGCGCCAAGTTGTCATCCTCCTGCCGCCTGGAAAAATTCGCTACACCACGCCAGCCGTCTTCTACGGCACCGGCTCAATGGCGCCCATTCTTCTGGGCGCCAAAGGCCGCGGCGACAACTACTCCAGCACGGGCGCCAGCATCCTCTTCTTCGACGGGGACGCGGGCGCGGAAATGTTCTTCGCCCAGGGCTTGAATGCCGGGCACTTCAAAGACGTAATGTTTGATGGGAACTACAAGGCGCGCTGCGTCTTCGTGTACTCCGCAACCACGTTTGCCGATCGCGCCGTCTTGGATGCTGCGAATGACGTCGTGTGGGAGCACTGCCGCTTCCAGAACGTCCAGATTGCCACCCCCGGCACCATTCTCGTGGAGCTCGGCACCGACCCAGCCCTGACCGGCGGGGCCACCTACGAGGCCGCCACCTGGCTCTTCAAGCACTGCACCTTCCGCGGCGAGAACCCTGCCAGCCCGAGCGACTACGCCAACATGAAGGCCATCGGCGTGAAGAATATGTCCGGTGGCAACGCCAAGTGCGGACGCTTCGAGGATTGCAGCTGGCAGTGGTGCGACAAGGCGATGGACAATGCGTCGGGCAGCGCCCAGGTGGTGGTCACCAACACTCAAATCGCGGATTGCCGCACCGCATTTGTCCATGGCGCCGGAGAACTCATTGTCTCCGGCTTCGACATCGAAGGTGGCCACGTCGATGACTTCCGGCTGCTGACCGGTACGGGGACGGGGGCCAAGTGCGCCATCCAGGACGGCGAATGCATGGGCTTTCTCGCCGGCAGCACCGGCACCGTCATTGACTACGTGGGCGCACTCAAGCTGGATAACATCGCCTTTGGCAACGCCAACCACTCTGTCTCTGGTGACCCGGACGTCACCAACCCGTTTGTAATCAAAATCAACGTGGAGAACTCGACCGGCTCAGGCCTCGAGCTGTCTCGCTGCACCTTCGACTGCTGCGATACCAACTACGTTCCGGTGGTGAACTCCACGGGCTCCCTGGCGCCCATTGCCGGCGCCTACGGAGGAGAGAGCGCCTTCCGCCTCAAGGCCTTCAACAACTCCAACAAGACGACGGTGTCGGGCACGAGCGCGCCGCTCAAGGACTTTGACTCGACTGCCAGCCGCCTCTTTCAGGCATCTCTAAACGGCCCCCTCGAGTTCAGCATTCTTTCGGGAGGGGACGCGTCCGTCTCCTATGCACAGAACAAGACGCTTGTGCCCATCGACGCCACGGCGGGCGACAAGACTTTCACCCTACCCACCGCATCTACCTGCCCTGGTCGCGTCTATGTCGTGACGAAGGCTGACGCCTCGGGCCACACCGTCACCGTCAACGCCAAAGTCCTCTCCAGTCAGTTCGATTCCGTCTGGGTCGAGTCCACCGGCAGCGCATGGCTGAACCTCAAGTTCGTGTGACGAGATGCCCTTCCCCTACACATTGCCGGTGGTGTTTGGCGGGACGACTACGCCGTTTCTGACGGCGGGGGAAGTTGTCAACCGCACCGCCTTGCGCGTGGGGCTGACCCAGGCCCCAGACCCCTTCTCGTCCACGGACGGAAATATTCTGCAGCTGTGCAGCCTCTTGGACGACTGCGGCAAGGAGCTGTGGCGCGAGCGAAATTGGACGCACCTCACCCAGGACCACACCTTCACCACCATCGCCGACCAATCCGCGTACCCACTGCCTCCAGGCTTTGGCTTCATGCTGAATCAGACGGGGTGGAATCGCACCAACCGGCTTCCCTTCGCGGGCCCGCTCTCCAACCAAGAATGGCAATACCTAAAGGCCCAGAACGTCAGCCTCGCGCTGACGGTAATGTTCCGCCCGCTGCAGCAGCAGATTGTCCTCTACCCGGACGTCAATACGCCCGCGGGCTACACCATCGCCTTCTCCTACGTCTCCCGCTTTTGGGTGCAGACTGCCACCGCGTCCGCGCCGGACTCCGACACGCCCATCAACACAAGCGACATCATCTGGTTTGACGCCCTACTCATTACGCGCGCCTTGAAGCTGGCCTTCCTGAAGGCGAAGAACTTCGACACGACGTCGGCCCAGGCCGACTACGACAGGGCCCTTCAGCTGTGCATGGGGGATGATGGCTACGCGCCCATTTTGAATCTGGCTGGGCGCTCCAATACCCTTCCATTGGTTGGTGCTCAAAACATTCCGTGGACTGGCTTTGGGGGTGGCGTCTAGTGCCCCCCGTAGCTTTCAGGCGGCCTTCGGCCAAACAGACGTTGCAGGCGGCGCACATCCCCGCGCCCGTGGGCGGCATCAACACCATCGCCCCAGGCAGCGACATGCCGTCAGGCGACTGCGTCTACCTCTACAACATGATTGGGAGCGAGTTCGGGCTGCGCTCCCGGCTGGGCTACCTGGAGTGGTGCACAGGCTTGGGAGACGAAACCCGGACTGTCATCCCCTTCACCGGGAGCCGGAAGGACGGCACCTCGGATGCGCTTTTTGCCGCAACCCCGGCCGGCATCTACAACTGCACCACCTCCACCGCATCGCCCTCGCAGGTAGTGACCTTCCCCAGTAGCTCCGGTGATGCTGGCTTTGGCATCTCCACCATCGCCGCCTCCCCGGGCGGGCGATTCCTCATGCACTGCGATGAGGAAAATGGCCTCTATGTCTACCCGGAGACCACCGCCACGTGGACCCGCGGCGCTTCAGGGGCCACTGTCGCTTGGCTGGGAAGTACCGCCTATGAAGCAGGCGACAAGGTCTTCAACGGCGCCAACACGTATACGTGCGCCGGCGCCGGAACGTCTGCGTCCAGCGGCGGCCCCACCGGCACCGGAAGCGGCATCAGCGATGGCTCTGCTTCCTGGAACTACACTGCGCCATTTGTCGCCACGGCCTTCGGCGCGTCGCTGGCCGACCAGCGCAATGGCTTTGAGGGGAACCCTGAAAACTTTGTCTTTGGAACTGTTTTCGCCAACCGCGTTTGGTTCGTGGAGAAGGACACGTCCCGCGCCTGGTATTCCGGCATCAACGCCATCTATGGGACGTACACGTCCTTCGACTTTGGTTCGAAGATGCAGCACGGCGGGCCCTTGGTGGGCCTCTACTCCTGGAGCTACGACGGGGGTAGCGGCATGGACACGCTCCTGGTGGCCATCTCCCAGGCTGGCGACATCCTCATCTACCAGGGCACGGACCCAAGTCAGTCCACGACGTTTGGGTTGAAGGGCGTCTGGTTCGGCGGCGGCGTTCCCGCTGGCCGACGCATCGCCACGGACTATGGCGGGGATGTCCTGGTCCTCACCACCATCGGCGTTCTGCCGCTCTCCAAGCTTGTCATCGGAAACCCAGTGGTGGACCGCACCCAGTACACCACCGCTAAAATTGGCTCGCTCTTCAACCTCCTCACTCAGACTTACAAGGGCCTCCAGGGCTGGGGCCTGTGCATCCACCCCACGGACAACGCCCTTCTTCTGACGGTGCCCCAGGCGCAGACCGCGCCCACGACGCAGCTGGCATTCTCCTTTGCCTCCAAGGGCTGGAGCCAGTACCGGGACATTCCCATGCTGTCCTGCGGCGTGTGGAACGGCACCCTCTACTTTGGGACGCCGGATGGGCGGGTGTGCCTCAACTCCGGGTACGTGGACAACGTCCTCTTGTCGGACTCGTCTTCCTTCTCGCCCGTCAGCTGGAGCCTTCTCACTGCCTACCAAAACCTCGGCAACGCCCGAAACAAGCGGGTGCAGATGATTCGGCCCTCCGTTCTGTCCGAGTCGCCAAATCCGGTGGTGCAGGCAACGGCCAAGTACGGCTTTGACCTCGACGAACCCTCCCCGCCCTCTCTCTCCTCTTCCGCGGGCGTGGCTGGCTCCTGGGACGTCGCGTTGTGGGACGTGGACGTCTGGGCCGGCGCCTATGTCCCTTCCCAGCCGATGGCGGGTGGCCTTGGCATGGGTCGGGACGTCGCTATTGCTGTGCAGGGTACCGCCGTGGCGCGGACCACCCTTGTGGGAATGGACGTCCTCTTCGACCAAGGCGGCCTCTTGTGAGCCTCCAGCGCTACAGCGTGCAGGCCGCTCCCGAGCCAGACTTCAACTGGCTGGCCCAGAAGACGGGCTGTGCACTCACCTCGGACTTCAACGCCATCGAGGCCCTGGATGAGGCTGGGCACATCCGCGGCATGGTGGGCTACTGCGCGTGGACGAAAAACAGTGTCCAGATGCACATGGCCACCGAGTCCCCTTCCGTCTGGCGAACGCTTCTTCGTCCGGCCCTCGAGTACGCCTTTGTGGAAGTGGGCGTCGGCATCTGCCTGGGAGTCATTCCGGACGGTAACGCGCGCAGCCTCCGCTTTGCGAAGGCGGTGGGCTTCAGGGAGGTTCACCGGGTCAAAGACGGATGGGCCAAAGGCGAGGACCTCGTTGTCCTGGAGCTGCGTCGCGAGGACTGCCCGCTATTCCTCTCAGATGAAAGGCGGGCCGCATAATGGGAAAGAGCGCAGGAAAGGCGCCGGACTACGCGGGGGCTGCCCAGCAGCAGGCGGGCGCCAGTCAGGCGAACGTCAACACCCAGACGCAGCAGAACCGCCCCAACATCAACACGCCGTTTGCCACTCAGACGTGGACAACCGGCCCAGATGGCACTCCCCAACTGTCCACGGGGCTGGCCGGAGGGCTTGGCGCTGGCGCAAGCGCGCTGGAGAGTCAGTTTGGTGAGGCCAACGCCCAGCCGATGGACCCGAGCCTCTTTGGTGGAGTCCAGGGCGGAGATGCGGCCAGGGACCAGGCCATCACCGGCGCTTACAACCAGGCCAAGTCGCGGCTGGACCCGCAGTTTGCGCAGCAGGGCCAGTCGCTCCAGGCCCAGCTTGCAGCCCAGGGCCTTGACCCCAATTCCGAGGCGGCCAGGAATGCGATGGGGAACTTTTCACGCCAAGAAAACGACGCCTACGGCTCGGCCATGAATTCGGCCATCGGCCAGGGGACGCAGGCAGGCCAGGCCATCTTTGGCCAGAATCTCCAGGCCCACCAACAGGCACTCTCTGACGCTCTGGCCCAGCGTTCGGCACCGCTGCAGAGCCTCCAGGCCCTCTCTGGGCTTGGGCAGTCCATGCCGCAGTTCAACCAGGCGGGCCTTGCTGAGGCGCCCCA